>MDTE01095706.1_pt1 | contig 59752 bp, 57 predicted proteins | sample 811231 | NCBI WGS metagenome assembly MDTE01 (sample SAMN05326651, study PRJNA326480) | marine metagenome | isolation source: seawater | place: Indian Ocean: Red Sea | collected 2010
AACACACGATCCCATTTCGAACTCGAACGTTAAGGGCTCCAGCGCCGATGGTACTTTGTCTTAAGGCATGGGAGAGTAGGACATTGCCAGGTCTACAAAGCGTGAAACTTCACGTAGTTAAATTATTTATTAATAAGTTTATAGCAATTAAATAAAATTATAATTACAATTTGAGAGAGTAAGTTCATTACCCTAAAACCGAACACCATTATCATGATATCCAAAAATTTTTCATCAAAAAATGTTGAAGAATATGCAAACACGATTTCAAAAAAGCCAAAGAAATTAACAAATGACAATATTGTTACCAACGATGATGTCATCCATAGTAACGATGAGATCTCAAAATCGATGTAGTATTCATAGATTTGAAATACATGTGAAAAAATTATGCATTCTAAGATAGCTTGCATTAAAAATAAGACAAAAATTAAGATAAAATAAATAAAATTATCTTTTATTACTTTTTTTATTTTTGAATACTCTGATGCAATTTCTTTTAATTTTTCATAATTTCTAATCAGTTTATTTATAAATTTAAGAATATCTTTTCTTCTTATAAAAAAAACTAATCCAACAGAAAATATTGTAAATATAATAAACAAAATCAAATTAGCGTTAAATGATACTATTGTTATAAATCCAAGAAGAACAGATAGAAGCAAGTAGGCTAAAATTCTTTCAATGTAGAATATTAGCTGACTAGAAGAATACACCGCAATATTAATATTTTCTTCTGACTTATATTTGAAGTACTTATAAACTACACCAGATCCTGGAATAATTTGATTAACAATTCCGCCTTGTAAAAAGGTACTAGAAATTTGGATAAAATCCACTTTTCTTTGTGAGCAGGTTTTTAAAATATGAAAGAATAAAAAAGATACTGATAGATTTAGTATTATAAGAAGAAGCAATAGATTAAAACCATCCATTGACATTAAAGAGTTAAGTGATCTGATTTTATCATTTTCTGAGAAAAATATTTTTGTTAGCAGACCTAAAAAGGCCAGGGAAAAAATTATTTGAAAAATATATTTTTTTTTCATTAAAGTCTTTTTATTTTAAAGGTGTTTTATCGTTATGGTTATAAAAATATTTTTCGCCTTGAGGAATTTTGCTTACATATTCATTAAGCCAATATAGCAAATTGGCTTTGGTTTAATACTAATTACATCAGTATTTGGTTGCGGGGGTAGGATTTGAACCTACGACCTTCAGGTTATGAGCCTGACGAGCTACCAGACTGCTCCACCCCGCGTCAACAGGAATATACCTATTTCATTACAACTATTTTATGTCAACAATAATCTGAATGTGTATTATTAATTATCATTATATTCAAAATTTTATGATTCAGAAAATAAGTATAATTCAGTATTATTTACTACTCTCTTTGCCATTAATGCTTACCACAGGACCATTTTTACCAGATTTGGTAATATCATTAATTGGTATTTTGTTCTTACTTAATTTTTACTTAAAAAAAAATTTTAATCTATTCAAATTAGATATTTTTGGAAAAATTTTTTTCTTATGGTGTGTTTATCTCATAGTATTATCAATACTAAGTACAAATCCATATTTATCGTTAGAAGCTTCATTATTTTTTTTTAGATTTGGAATATTTGCCTATGCAGTAAGAGATATAATAGACAGTAATCAGAAATTAAAAGTATTTCTATTCATTCTTTTTTCTTCAGTCGTTTTGGTTCTTATAAATGCATATTTTCAATATTTTCTTGGAGCAGACTTATTCAATAATGAGTATGATAATTATAGAATAACCTTACTAGGTGACGAAAAATTTACAGGTCATTACATTGTAAGAATGATCCCAATAATATTTGCGGCTATACTGCTCATTTATTATAAATCCCCATTTTTGATTTTTGTATTAATGGTAATATTCATTTTATCAGATGTTATAATCTTCTTAAGTGGCGAAAGAACATCTTTTTTCATGATTTCTTTATTTACATTAATGATTTTATTTCTAATTTCAAAATGGAAATTATTAAGAATTTTAACAATATTTATATCTGTATTATTAATTTATTTTATTCTTAACAATGATAGCCATTTAAAACATCGAATGGTTCTTCAAACATTAAATCAAACAGAGTCCTCCGTTACCTTTTCACCAGAACATGATTTATTATATGAGTCAGCAATAAATATGTTTATTGACAATAAGCTATTTGGGTTCGGACCAAAAATTTTTAGAATTAAATGTTCCGATGAGAAATATGGTAAAGACTCATTTGGATACAAAGATAAAATACTTGCATGGGAAGATAATAAGAGCTGCAATACACACCCTCATAATATCTATCTGCAACTTCTGGCAGAAACAGGACTCATAGGTACTTTACCTGTAATTGCTCTTTATTTTTACATTTCTTATTTACTATTTAAGCATCTCGTAAATATAATTTTTTTAAGAAGATATTTATTTAGTGATTATCTGGTATGCTTATTAATTTCAGTGTTTATTCAATTATGGCCTGTCATGCCACATTTGTCTTTCTTTAGTAATAGGACAAATGTTTTCCTATTCTTAACATTTGGCTTAATTATGGCTTATCAAAAGAAAAATGAGAAAAAAAACGACTAATTACTATTAATTATGAACATTCTTTTTTCTACATTTTACAATATGCTTGGTATATAAATATTTTAATGAAATCATTGTCTCACGGTATTGTCACAGGCGCTGGAAGGGGTATAGGTTTATCTGTTGCAGAAACTTTATTAGAAAAAAAAATAAGTGTAACTGCAATAACTAGATCAAAAAATAAGAAATTAGAAAATTTGAAAAAAAAATATAAAAATAAATTAAATGTCGTCATTTATGATCTAGAAAACTTAGAAGAAATATATAAATTGATCGAAAAATGCTTTATAAATAACAAAACATCATTTTTAGTAAACAATGCTGGAGTAAGATCAAGACATAAGTTGAATATGATTTCTGACGAAGAATTAAATAAAGTTATTGATATTAACTTGTTATCTCCATACTTAGTTACCAAAGCATATCTAAAGCGTATTAAATTTAGTCAATTGGGCCATAGTATTGTTTCAATAACATCCATTGTTGGTCCAAGGGGATTTGATGAGTTATCTTCTTATGCATCATCAAAGGGTGGGCTTGAAGCAGGTATGAGATCACTGGCTATAGAATATGCAAGTAAAAATGTGAGGATTAATTGTGTTGCCCCTGGTTTCATAAAAACCAGCTATTATGGTAGTTTTAAAAAAAATAATCCAAAATTGTTTAAATGGACTAAAGAAAGAACACCAATGAAGAGATGGGGCAATACTAAAGAAGTTGCGGATGTAGTGGAGTTTTTAATTTCTAAAAAAAGTTCATATATTACGGGTACTGTGATTAATGTGGATGGTGGGTGGTTAGGCAATTCATGAAAAAAATTGTTTTAATTCCGACAAGATTAGAGTCCAAACGATTGCCTGGGAAAGCACTGCTTGATGTTGATGGATTACCGATTATTGTTCATACTGCAAAGAGAGCCTCTATGGCAAAGAATGTGGATGAAGTAAATGTCTGTACTGATAGCCAAAAAATAATAGATGTTTGCAATAGTTACGGCATAAACTGCATTAAAACTGGAAAAAACTTTCAGAATGGAACTGAAAGAATAGCTTCTGTAGCCTCTAGTTTTAAGGGGTCACTAATAATTGACGTTCAAGGCGATGAGCCATTAATAAAACCAGATTTCATTGATATATTAATTGATGCTCATTTAAATCATCCAGAAAAACCAGATTCAATAATTCCAACAATTGAAGTTCCTTATAGTTCAAGCGATACAATTGTACGTGTGATTTCGTCAGTTAGTGGTAGGGTAATGAGTTTGACAAGAGGAAAATCTCCTTACAGATATAAATCAGAAGTATCAATGATTAATAAGCATGTTTCAGTTATCAGTTTTACTTCAGAAGCTCTAATTAAATATTCAAAATTACCTATTTCTTACCTTGAAAGCATTGAAGATATTGAAATGTTAAGAGCTATTGAAAACGATATGAAGATCTATTCTCATAAACTTGAGGGAAGCTCATTTTCAGTGGATGTAAATGATGATTACTTAAAGGCAAAAGTTGCAATGATGGATGATCCAATAAGAAAATTATACTAAAAATGTTTGCTTCTATCAAAGCTGAATATCCTAAAGATAATTATTCTATTTATCTTTCGGATAATTTAATTAGTAATTTAGAAGAATACTTAGTTAACTTTGATGAGAACTCAATATTATTAGTTGTGGATAATTATTTTAGGCGTAGTGAAACTGAATTATCTAGTGAATTAAATAATTTATGCCTAAAATATAAGTGCTTATATTTGGAGGGTGGAATTGAAACAAAAAATATTCAAGCCGCAATAAAAATTTGTGAGGAACTAAGTTTGCACAATATTTCTAGAGATGGATGTATTGTAGCCATTGGGGGGGGAGTAGTAGGTGATATATGTGGATTGTCTGCATCTCTCTATAAAAGGGGAATTAATTTAGTTCATGTACCAACTACAATGACAAGTGTGGTTGATAGCGCTATCGGAGGAAAAACAGGTGTAAATATGCATGAGACAGTTAATTTACTTGGAACTTATTATCACCCAATAAGTACTTTTATTGATATGCGTTTTTTAATTAGCCTTCCCACAAGAGATTTTGCTGCAGGCGTTGCTGAAAGTATAAAAAAATCTTTTATATATGATAAAGATTTTTACTTATATCTTCTAGAAAATTCAAAAAAAATTTTATCTCGTGATTTAAAAATACTTTTTGAATTAATCTATAGATCAATAGCAATTAAATTACATCATACAACATCCGATGAGCGAGAGAAATCCAGACGCTTACTTCTCAATTATGGGCATACATTTGGTCAAGCAATTGAGTCTTTCTATGGGATAAACGAAAAAAAATTACGACATGGAGAAGCCGTTTCTCTCGGGATGATGTGTGCAGCAAAATTATCTGAATGTATTTACAAAAATAACAATATTATTAGTCAGCATAAAGACATACTATACGAGTTCAATCTACCAACTAAATTAAGTGAGTGTAAAAATTTAAAAATGCCCTCTTTAAAAGTGCTTGTTGATAATCTAAACAAAGATAAAAAGAAAACATCAAAAGGAAATAGATTTATTATTTGTGAAAAACTAGGCACTGCTAAATCGCAGTATATTCAAGATGGGTCTCTAATAAATCAGAGCTTTGAATGTGTATTATTATAAATAAAAATTAATTTGATTTTTCTACATGACAAAAAATATTCCAGAAATTAATTGGAATGACTATGGGCTCAAAAGTACTGATATCTCAATTACAAGATTACTTGAAAAAAATTCAATAAAAATTCGACGTTCATTTAAATTATATATTGATAATATTGGAATTAAAAAAAAATCGAATAAGATTACATTACTTGATTACCTACTTTTAGATGATTTTAGCTTATGGTACTCATCAATTTTGTATGAAAAAAACTTCTATAAGACCAGCCAAATAGTAAATTGTTTAAAACTTATAGCTCTGAGAGATTATATTAAAGAAAATAAGGTCAAAAAAGTAATACTAATTAACTTTCCAAATAGTTGCAAAATTCCTCTTGAATCTCTCTCAAAAAAATTAAAATTTAATTTCGAAACACATCAAATAGATAACGACTCTAATATATATTCTTACATAAATATTAAAAATATAATTCCATACAAAATACGGGCATTAATTACCCTAAGCAAGCTATATACGAAATCATTATTAATAGGAAAAATAAATAATGAAAGTATTGACTATAATAGACAAAAAAGAAAAATAATTGTCTCAACTTATTTTCTAAATTTCAGTGAAAAATTATTAAGCAGGGGCACCTTTCACTCTGATTATTGGGGTGATCTTATAAGAAAAATACATGAGTGGGGATTTGATATTGAATGGCTTCATACATTTTCTACTGATAATAAAAATTTTAGGCAGAATATAAATAGAATAAGATCAATTAGAAAAAAAAACGAAAAACATATTTTCTTAGAGGACAATATAAATCTTAGATTAATATTAAAAATTTTTATTAGATATCTTAAAATTACTTCAAATATTAATAGACTCCCCGATATAAAATTTCTCTTAGATGATGAAAAAAATAATCTTTATTTTCATAGTTTATTAAAAAATGAAATTACTGATTCTTTCATAGGACCAAACCTAATTAGAAATATTATGAATTATTTTTTATTTAAGGCTTATTTTAAGAATAAAGATGCACATCGTTTATTATATCTACATGAAGGTCAAGGCTGGGAAAAAATTTTTTTGCATATTTTAAATAAATTTACTAGCATAAAGAAGACTGGAGTAATTCAATCACCAGTAAGATTCTGGGATATAAAACTATTTGATTTCCCTGAGAATAAATTAAATAATTCATTACCATTCCCTGATAAAATCGCACTAAATACATTTTCTGGAATAAGCATGATGAAGCAAGCAGGTTTTCCAAAAAAAGACCTAATTGGAGTTCGATCGCTTAGAAAAAAAAAAATTGATAGCAAATACAAAAATAATAAAAATGTTCAATTGGTTGTATTTGGTAGCTTTCAAAAATCAATTACTGATGAATTAGTAGATACTTTAAATAGGTTTAAATTTAAAGATGAAGTAAAGATTATGTTTAGACCACATCCTGGTTATCAGGAAGTTCCAAATATTGATAATTTATCTTTAAATACTAAGGACAGTTTTAATAGATTGGTTGGCAAATCAGACATTATTATAGTAGCAGGCGATTCTTCAATTGCTGTTGATGCATTTTTTGCTAATAAAAAAATGATCATTTATTTGGGGCAAGGTAACTTAAATTATAGCCCTCTAAGAAATGAAAAAGCAGTTGAATTTGCCAAAAATAAAAATGATCTAATAAAAAAACTAGATTATTTTATTATTAATTTTCATAATAATAGTCGTAAAAAATTTAATTATAGAAAGAGGGTAAACAATTTTTACATAAAAGATGATAATTTTCTAAATTGGAAAAAAATAATATATTAATAAAATAGCTATGTTAACTAATAGACCAATTATTTATATCATTGAGACCAAATTAACAAACAATGACTTAAAAAAATTTGGAAATGATTTCTATCAAAAAAACTCATTCAAAATAGTTTTTTATAATGTTGCGCCGATTACACGTAAGAATTACTATAATAGTTATAATAATAGTTCTTTACCACATATAGAAAATCAGAAATTCTTTTTCAAAATTGATGATTTAATTCATGAAATAAGAAAAGAAAAAAATCCAGTTATTTTTAGTATAATTGCAAGCCATAATAAAATACAAAATAAAATATTTTATAACTTAAATAAAAATAAAATTTCATACATTTCTATACATTCTAGTAAATTACCACATAACAAAATTACAAAGTTAGAATTACTTTTTATGTCTTTTATGTTTCCTTTAGCGGCTATAAGAAAAATAAAAAAGAAAATACTTACTTTTCAATCAAACTACTTTTATCCAACTGCTACATTACGGAATAATGCTCTAAACAATTCTGAAAGTGGTAAAAATAATTTTAAGATACCATCATATGATTATGACGAAATTATAAAATGGGAAAGGAATGGAGATTATAAAGGATTAACAAAGGATGATAACTATTTTGTTTTTATTGAAACTCCATACTCTCATCCCGATGGTTTATTTGCAGATGAAAGATTTCCGCCAGAGAATCCTTGTAATTTTGATGACTGGTATAAGCCACTGAATAATTTTTATGAAGAATTCTGTCAAATAATGAAAACTAATATACTTATTATTCCACACCCAAGAACTACCAAAAAAGCATTAGATGCTCTTGAATTTGGAAACGTAGTAGACCCTCTAAAAAAGATAGATTACATAAAAAACTCTAGAGGTTTACTTACCTTTCATTCACTGGCATTGTCTTATGGTGTCTATTTTAAAAAGCCAATAATCTTTTTGGACCAAAATAATTTTACATTTCATAATAGGAGAAGCATCAATTCAATTGCAAATTATTTTAAAAAAAAATCTATCAATATGAGTAAAACGTTAAATAACGAAATATTAGAAGAGGCATTGAATATAGATCTACAGTCTTACGAAGATTTTAAGGTGCAATATTTAGGATGCCCAAGTTCACAAACAAGTCACGAAATAATTATAGGACTAATAAATAAAAATTATATTTAAAAATATGAAATTACTTAATAATTATAAATATTTAAATAAACAATTTATTCTCACGCATAGAGATCTCATTAATTTCACTAAAGCTAAGTCTGATAGATTAAGAGCGATAAGATGTTCTTTGCTTGCTTCAAAATCTCAACATACATTCTCAGCTATTGACTATCGAAAATCAATAAATTTCGATTTAGCTTCACAGAATATATTTATTTACTTAAATAGTTTATTCTACGGTTCGTGTCATGATATCGCTTTTTTTATGTCTTACTTATTAAGCGTTAATGGTCTCAAGTCTAGATTAATTCACCTTACTTCTGATAAAAAAATAAATGGAAAACAACTAACTCATGTTTGCGTAGAAGTATTTTATGATAAATCATGGCACTATTTTGATCCTACACTTAATCTATTTTTTTGTAAAAAAAATTCGAAAAACATTTTATCTTTAGAGGAGATTAGAAATAATAGTAGTTTGAGACCTAATAAGAAAATAAGCCTCAATAAGCTTAAAAATGGATCTAAAAGTTCAGTTTACTATTATAAAAATTTAGACGTTTTTAATAAGCCTGAAGATTATTATCACTCATTTTTTTATGATAGAAGTTATTTTGAAATTGATAAAAAAGATTTTGCGTATAAAGCAAAATATATGAAAAGATATGGCCTTGTTGAATTTTATTCTTTTAGAGAACCTATTTTTTACGATAAAAAATTCAAAATAAAAAAATCTAGTAAAGGCCTAGGCTTAATTGAGTCAAAGCTCGTTAATAGCAATAAATTTCACAAATTTCAAAATTTTGAGTTTATTAAATTGGTCAATGATAATTATTATAAGTTAAATGATTTCCCTTTTCTTATATTGGATATAAAAATTAAGTTTAAAGAAATTAACAAAAAGAGTTATATTTTAATAAATGGGAAAAAATATAGTTTTTTAAGTTCTGGTAAGTGGTTGTTTAAAAATAACTTAACTAAAATACATGAGACACATAGCCCAATAAGAAGCTTTTATGTTAAATCAATAAGTAATATGACTTCAATAAATGTGTTATTTCTTAAGTCGCAAGCTTTATTATAGATAAAAATTAATACAACGTAAACATTAATAAATTAAGATCATCAATTAGCATAATGATAGGTATTTCAGGTTCGATATATTTAGGGGATGGAGCAATCAAAGAAGATCATAAGGTATCTGAATTTGTAGAAAAATTTAAATTTAAATTCAAAAACTTAAAAAGAAAAAATATTTCATTAACAATCGTTGATAATGATTTAGATAAGTCAATTTATTTTGAACAAAATAATATTTGTGTTATTATTGGCGACATATATGAAGAGCAATTTGTTTTATCTAATAAGAAAAAAGAAAAATATATTTATGATTTTTTTAAAAATTATGGTTATAAAAAAATAAACAATATTAATGGATCTTTCGCATTTTTAATTATAACTGATTGTAAAAAAGTGTTTCTGGGAGTTGATAACAATTCCTTTATTCCCTTATTTTATAGTTTTAAAAATAATAAATTAATTTTTTCATTTGATATTTCAAATGTTGCTGAAAATTCTGAATTTACTCGTGATTTAAATTACTACAATTTTTCCTCTATATTATTGACCGGTGGAATCGGTCTTGATAACCAGACGAAACTTAAAAATATCTACAAACTTTCTGCGGGAGAAGCAATTAAAGTAGAAAATAAAAAATTAGTTTTAAATCAACCAGATAGTTTTAATTACAAAAACGCAAATAAAACAAATAATTCTCATTTAGAGGATGTTGCAGACGAATTGAACAAATCGATTAGAAGAAGGGTTGCTTCCAACGATAATATTGGAATTGGATTATCAGGTGGATTAGACTCAAGAATACTTATTGGTGCTTTGCATAATAATAAAGATATAAATATTTTAAGTTATAATTACGGAAGAAAATATTTCATTGAAAAGAAAATCGCTAGAAAAATTGCAAGCAAACTTGGGATTTATCATTGCGATTATGTTATTCCTGATACGATTTATTTGAAATATCTAAATGATGTTATTTATTACTCAAGTGGAGAAAGCTCTATAACTCTTGCCCCTCAAATGCATATTCATAACAGTTTCAAAGAAAAAAATAATATAACTAAAATGATGTTTGGTTCATTTTTTGATTATACCGGAGGTGATCATGGTATCTCAAATGACTTATTAAAAATAAATAAATTTGATGATTTAATCTCTTTTTACAAGAATGGATATATTTTAAAACAAAGTAAGGAGAGCTTTAGTAAGTATTTTAAAGATAAAAATATTGGGTATAAATATTACGATTATGTTTTTTCAACAATGGAAAATAATTTAAAAAAAATCAAGGGAAATAACTTTGCAGATATAAATACCAGTTTCTTTTTTCATAATAGAGGTAAAAATTGGTATAATAAACATCTTAGTCTTTCATTGCTAAGTAATAAATTATCAATTCCATTTTATGATAGAGAATTCTTAAAGCAATTATCTTGCGTGCCAGTAGAATATAGAATGAATGATGTTTTTAGAGTAGATTTATTGAAATTTATTAACAGTGAAATTTCTTCTATAATTTATGACGCGACAATGGCCCCAGCTTCAACTTCATATCCAGAAAACAAAAAATTAAAAGAAATTACTGAAAAGGAATCACAAAATAGACATCGACTATGGTTAAAATTTAATATGTCAGATAAATATAAATCTAATAGAAATGACGCAAATTTTTTAGAATGGTTTACCAAGATGAATAGTTATCAAAATTTTCTTATAAGGACATTACTTGATAAGAAGAAATCAATTTTAATTAATTCAATTTTCTCCTTTGAAAAGATAAAAAAAATTATCGATTATCAAATTAATGGCAAAAAAAATAATTTACGAGATATATTAATGTTATTAAATTTAGAGATATCGTCTCAAATTTTTCTAAATAATATTAAGCCAGATAATAATAATTTTGTAAATTTTGATAAATTTATTCGATGATATGTAATCTAAATCAGATAAGCTTATTTCAAAATTTATTAGATAAACTTGATTAAAAAAATGAAAATTAAAGAAAACTACTTTATTAAAGTTTTTTATTTAGCTGGCAAATATGATTATAATATTTTAATAATAATACCGCTGTATTTCATAGTTATTTCTAGCTTAGATCTCCTGAGCGTTGGTCTTATTGGAACCTATGTTGGTTATATTATCGATCCTACATTACTTGATAATGAGGTAATATTGAATTACTTGTACCATTGGAGCAATTTTCTTAATTTAGACAATTTAATAATTTCTATTGGACTATTATTAGTCCTTATCTTTTTAATTAAAGCCATTGTAGCTATATTCTGTCATAATAAAATAATTTCATTTGCACACAATAAACAGGCAGACCTAAGAAATCGTCTTATGAATGCTTATCAAAATATGAATTTTAGTGATTATCTAAAAAGGGACTCATCAGAGTATATCACTGCTGTAGGTTCATTAGTGAAAAACTATGGTTCAGCTTTACAAGCAACTATTCAATTAATTGGCGACGTGGTTATCTCTTTGTCTCTTATAATTTTTTTATTTTTTGTAAGTGGAAGTATATTATTTTTTTTAATATTTGGCTTAGTTATACTAATATTATTATATAGAAGAATTGCAATTAACAAACTTGAAATATATGGAACAAAACTTAATAGTGCTTATGATCGATTATATCAAACAATTAATGAATTTTTTTTAGGTTTTAAAGAAATAAAAATATTAGGGTATTCTAATTATTTTAGAAATGAAATTTCAAAAAGCTCAAAACAAATAGCGTCAAGTGATATACGTCAAAATTTTGTAACTATAATTCCTAGATATGTGCTTGAATTACTTTTAATTATATTCATTACTACATTGGTAACATCTACAATTTTGTTAAATAAAGATCTTGATTTATTGATACCTACAATTGGAATTTTTGCAGCTGCATCTTTACGTTTAATTCCAATTTCTAATCAAATTTTGAGATATCTCGCTACATTTAAATATACAGCAAACTCAGTTGACAAAATCTACTTAGATTTAATTTCTCATGGACTCGTTATAAATAATGAACAAAAAATTGAAGTTAGTAAGAATGATACTGTAACTTTTAAAAGTTTAAAAATTCAGAATCTTTATTTTTCATATAAAACATCTCAAAAAAATATATTTAATAATCTAAATTTTGAGCTTACTAAAGGACAAGCAATTGGAATTGTTGGACCATCTGGCTCAGGTAAGTCTACTCTAGTTAATATAATGCTTGGACTTTTGAAGCCAATTGATGGAAAGATACTTTTGAACGGAAAAGAGCTCGAATCAGATATTAAAAAATTTAGGAATCTAATTGCTTATTTACCTCAAGAGACTTTTTTAATTAATAATAATATAATATCTAATATAGCTTTAGGAGTTGATGCATCTCAAATAGACCAAGACCAGTTATTGGCATCATTAGAAAATTCAAGACTTTCTGAGTTTGTTAAAGGTTTAAAAGAAAATATATATACTCAAGTTGGAGAAAAAGGTTTGTCTATCTCTGGTGGACAAAGACAAAGAATTTCGTTTGCTAGAGCATTTTATTTTAATAGAGAGATACTTATTCTTGACGAACCAACAAGTTCTTTAGATAAAATTTCTGAAAGTGCGATCGTAGATTATTTAAGTGAAATAAAAGGAAGTAAAACTATTGTTATTATTTCACACCGAAGTAATTCTCTTAGTTTTTGTGACAAGATTTATCAAATTAAAAATGGAAAACTCGTGAAAGAAGTTAGTTAAGCTATATTTATGAGTTTTATTACGACAATCGAAGCCAGAATGACATCTACAAGACTTCCCGGTAAGGTTATGAGCAAAATTAATGGGATACCGATTTTAGAAATCTTAATAAGTAGAATTAAAAAAGCAAAAAATGTAAGTAATATATTAATAGCTACTACCACTAATGATATCGATAATCAAATAGAAGATTTAGCTAATGCTTGTGATGTCAAATGTTTTAGAGGTAGTGAGGAGGACGTACTGGGAAGATTATCTGCTGCTCTAAAAAAAACTTCAGAAGAATATGTAATTCAATTAACCGGAGACAATCCACTTATTGATCCTGCTATCATTGATTTTATGGCTAATTTTTTTAAAGAAAATAATTTTGATTTTATCACTAATAACGGATTTATGAATATGAAAGACCGTGATGTTCCTTTAGGTATGGATGTTTCAATTTTTAAAAAATTAGACCTAATAAATAATTCCAATTATACAGAGGATAAAGAAGACAGAGAGCATCCAACATTATATTTTTATAGAGGAGGAAAAAATAAATATCGTGCAATGAATGTTAAAATGCCTAAAAGATGGAAGAATAAGAAACAATTCAGGTTAACTCTAGATACTGAAGAAGACTTTATTGTGATAAATAAAATTTGTAACCATTTTAGAGAAAAGTTTGTGGAAATTACCCTAGAAGATATTCTTTATTTTCTCAATAATAATGATGATATAGCTAGGATTAATACTGATGTAAAACACAAAATTCCATCAGGATTATGAAGAAAATAAAAACTGTTATAATAGGATGTGGTAAAATTGGTTTTTTTAATGATTTCAAAAAAAATCTTGGCGGTAATTTTACTCATTTCAAGTCAATTCGATATAATAAAAATTTTGAAATTGTTGGTGTTGTAGATAAAAATCAAAAAACGCTGAAAATAATTTCTGAATTATATGGTATTAGAACTAGTAAATCTTATCTAAAACTTTTAAAGAATGTAAAGGTTGATTTAATTGTAGTATCGACCAATGATGATACTCATTATAACATTTTGAATAATATTACACAGTTCAAACCTAAATTTGTATTTACTGAAAAGCCAATTACTAAAAGGCCCTATCAAACTAGTAAGATAGTAAAAAAATATCAGAAAGAAAATATTAAGCTCTCCGTGAACTACTCAAGAAGATTCAGTAAGTCATATATAAAAGTAAGAAAACATATTAAGGAAAAAAAAATTGGCAAAATTCATGCAGTTGAATTAAACTACAGCCGTGGATTTTATCATAACGCAGTACATCTAATTGACCTGTCATTGTGGTATTTTGGAAACCCAAAGAAAATCGTGACAGAAAAGAAAAAACCCTCCTTGAGTTATAAAGGTGACATAACTGCAGTTATAAGACTAGAATATTCAAATTTTGATGTTAGAATTAAAGGGCTAGATATAAATTTTCTCGGCAATCAAGAAATAGATATAATTGGTGATAAAGGTAGAATAATTATTAATCCAGATAACCAAATACGATTTTTTAAAATTAATAATCACAAGCATTACGATAAAATGAAATTCTTTTCATTGCAAAAAGTTGAAAAAATTGATGAACCAAATATTTTAAATAATACTTATAAAACAATTCATAGTGAGATATATAATCAAAAAAAATTAGTGACATCAGATGCATTAAATAGTATTGAAATATCAAAAATATTACTTGCAGTTTAGTTTGATATCACTTTGCTTTTATAAAATAGTATTTTGAGAATCTAAGAAATTTAGTGTAATACATTATTATGAATGAATTAGCATTATTTGGAGGTAAGCCTGAATTCACCAGGCCTCTTAAACGATACAACAGCATTGGCTCTGAAGAGGTGAAAGCAGCTTCTAATGTAATTAAAACAGGAGTCTTGTCTCCGTTTCTGGGTGATTGGAAAGACGTCCCAAATGTTGGAAGTTTTTATGGAGGTTCATGTGTACAGACTTTTGAAAAGAGATTTTGTAAAAAATTTAATGTAAAGTATGCGATAGCTGTTAATTCATGGACATCAGGACTGATATGTGCCGTAGGAGCAATTGGGATTGAACCCGGAGATGAAGTAATCGTAAGTCCATGGACAATGTGTGCGACTGCTACAGCCATACTTCATTGGTGTGCTATACCAGTTTTTGTTGATATTGAAGATGATACTTTCAACATAGATCCAGATAAACTTGAGTCCAAAATAACAAAATTAACCAAAGCAATCATTATCCCAGATATTTTTGGACATCCTGCACAAATACGTAAGATAAAGAAAATTGCTAAAAGATATAAACTTAAATTAATTTCAGATACTGCACAGTCAATTTTAGCAAGAGAAAATGGAAAGTTCGCTGGAACACTAACAGATATTGGTGGTTTTAGTTTTAATTTTCATAAACATATGCAAACTGGGGAAGGTGGCATGCTTATTACTAACAACAAAAAGTTAGCAGGAAGAATGCAATTAATTAGAAATCACGGAGAAGCAGTAGTCGAGGGTAAAGGTGTAGATGATATATCAAATATTATAGGATATAATTTTCGACTTGGTGAAATTGAGGCAGCAATTGGAATTGAACAATTAAAAAAAATTAACAAATTAGTTAATGCAAGAATTAAAATTGCTAAAAAATTAAACAAAGAATTATCTAAATTAAAAGGTATTACTATACCTAAAGTTAAAACTGGGTTTACCCATTCTTACTATATCTACGGAATGAAATATGATTCCAAGAAAACAAAATGCTCAAGAGATATTATTGTAAAAGCACTAAAAGCTGAGGGCGTTTCTATCAGTCCTAGATATCAGAATTTACATTTATTACCAATGTTTCAAAAAAAAATTGCATACGGTAAAAAAGGATTTCCATGGAAAAGCAAAATTTATAAAGGAAAAGTGAATTACGCAAAAGGTATTTGTCCAATCGCAGAAAAACTTAATGATAAAAAACTCTTACAGCTAACCTTATGTGATTACGAATATACAGATAAAGATATTGCAAAGCTGATAAGAGCTTTCAATAAGGTATGGAGTAAACTTAATACATTAAGAGATGAGTAATAAAAAACTTAACTCAAATATTCTTATCACGGGTGGGGCCGGGTATATAGGCTCTCATACCGCCATTGAACTTTTAAATTTAAATTATAAAATCTTTATAATAGATAATCTATCTAATGCATCAATTAAAAATATAGATGCTATAACACGAATAACAAAAAAAAAATTCAAATTTATAAAATGTGATATAAAAAATTATTACAAATTAAATTCAATTTTTAAAAAATTTAATTTTCATGCAGTTATTCATTTTGCAGGACTAAAATCAGTACAGGAGTCATTTGTAGATCCAATAAAATATTATGAAAATAATGTTTATGGAAGTATTAATCTTGTTAAGTGCATGAAACTGCACGGAGTAAAAAAAATTATTTTTTCTTCTTCAGCATCAGTTTATGATGCTGAAAGCATAAGCCCTATAGATGAACTTTCTAAACTGAATCCATCCAGCCCTTATGGTAAAACAAAACTTTCTATTGAGAATTTTCTTTATGATATTTATTGCGAGAATAAAAATTGGTCGATATTAAATTTAAGATATTTTAATCCAATTGGTTGTCATAAAAGTAGTTTAATTTCAGAGAATTCCTCAATTAATTCTACAAATATTATGCCTAAAATAATAAATGTCGCTAAGAAAAACATTAAGTATTTAGAAGTATATGGAAATAATAATTTAACTCTAGACGGATCAGGTATTAGAGATTTCTTAAATATAAATGATTTAGTTGACGGCCATTGTGCAGCTTTAAAATTATTATTAAAAGAAAACTGTTTTTATAACATAAATATCGGTACTGGTAGGGGCACATCAGTTTTGAAATTAATTAATATTTTTGAAAAAGCTAATAAAGTCAAAGTTCCATATAAGATAGTAGGTAAAAAAAAAGGAGATGATCCAATCAAGTATGCCTCTGCCCGCAAAGCAAAAAAACTTATAAATTGGAGCTCACAATACTCTCTTATTGATGCATGTAAAGATGTATGGAAAGCAGAACAACTTAAATAAATTATGTCAGATACCTCAAAAATTATTTCAGTAATTGTGCCTGTTTATAATCAAGAAAAATACCTGGCCCGGTGTCTTAGATCTTTATTATCGCAAAATTATAATAGAGAATTTTATGAAATTTTAGTGATAGATGATGGCAGCAACGACAAAACTCCATTTATCATAGAGCAGTTTTCGGGTGACATAAGGCACATAAAGAATCAACAAAAAATTGGCTTACCTGGCTCACTAAATATCGCAATTAAATCTTGCAAAAGTAAATATGTAGTAAGAGTAGACTCTGATGATTATGTAAGCGCAAACTTCTTGCATATGTTAACAGAATTTGCAGAACAAAATTTATTTATGGATGCAATCGCATGTGATTATCATATTGTAAACGATATGGAAGATATTCAAAGCAGGCATGATCCTCTAAGTGATCCAATTGCTTGTGGAATAATATTTAGAACTGAGCAACTTATTGATATCGGACTTTATGACCGAGATTTTTTAGCTAATGAGGAAGTTGATTTAAGATTAAGATTTCAAAAGAAATACAAAATACACAGACTTGCATTGCCTTTATATAGATATAGAAAACATGATAACAATATGACAAATAATGATCAATTTATGAAAAAATATAATGACAAAATATTAAAAAAGCACAAAGATCTAATCGATGATTAATTTAGATGGTGTAAATATTAGTTTTAATAGCAAACCATATATAATTGCTGAAATTGGAGTGAATCATGAGGGGTCAGTAAGCAGAGCAAAACAATTAATTGATCTAGCTATAAAAGGTGGGGCTGATGCAGTGAAGTTTCAGACTTATAAAGCAGAAAAACTTGCATCTAAAAACTCACCCGCTTATTGGGATACAAGTAAAGAAGCAACACAAAGTCAATATAAGTTATTCAAAAAATATGATTCATTTGAATACGAAGATTATTTAAGGCTTAGTGAATATTCAAAAAAATTAGGTATTACGTTTATCTCCACTGCATTTGACCTAGAGTCTGTAGATAAAATAAATAATTTAGTCGCATATCATAAAATCTCATCTTCTGATATTACTAATTTACCTTTACTTGAGCGAATTGCTTCAAAAAAAAAGCCTGTTTTGTTATCAACTGGAGCTAGTAATATAAATGAAATTAAATATGCAGTTGATACACTTAAGGCAAATGGTGCACATGAAATAATAATAATGCACTGTATTTTAAATTATCCGACAAAAAATAAAAATGCTAATTTAGATATGATAATTGACTTAAAAAAACATTTTCCAGACCATATAATTGGATACTCAGATCACTGCTTACCCGATTCAGGTATGAATGTTCTTGTCACATCATTTATGCTTGGAGCTGTAGTAATTGAAAAGCATTTCACAGATGATAAATCTCTGCCTGGTAATGATCATTACCACTCAATGGATTATAAAGATTTAAGAAAGTTTAGGGATAAAATAAATATGATAAGTGAAATTAAGGGAATTATAGGCAAAAAAGAGTGCATTGAATCTGAAAACATTGCCCGTCTAAACGCCAGAAGAAGCTTGGTTTTGAAACACTCTTTGAAAAAAAACCACAAAATTGAGTTAGACGATTTAATTGCAAAAAGGCCAGGTATAGGAATTTCTCCCTTAGAAATAGATAAAATAATTGGTAAAACTTTGGTCAGAGATATCAAAGAAGACCATATTTTGGATTATAAAGACTTTAAGTAGATAAATGTGCACTAAATTTGAATAACAAAAAACCTTTCGTAACACATATTGTATTTATAAAAAAATTATGAAGAATAATCCACGATTAGTGAAGCTAAATAGGACACCAAAAGATTTAGAAAAATGGGTTAATTGGCTAAATAATAAGGATATACTTTCTTTTTCTGAACAAAGATTTAGTAATCACACAATTAAAACCCAAAAAAAATTTCTTACTCAGAAAATAAACTCCAAAACAAACATAATATTTAAAATTATCTTTAACAGAAAATTCATAGGAACTGTTGAGTTGGGAAATATAAACAAAAATCATAAAACTTGTGAAATTATGTATTTTATAGGTGAAGAAAATTTATGGGGAAGAAACATTGGTACTTTAGCAGTGAAAGAAGCAATATTTTTTGCTAAAAAAAGACTAAAAATGTACAAAATTTCAGCCGGAACTTATAGTAAGAATATTAGCAGCCAGAAAGTACTTCTAAAAAATAAATTTCGGATTGTGGGTAAACAAAAAAAACATTTTATTATCAATGAAAACTCTGGCCTAAGGGATGACAAAATTTTATTTGAAAAATTGCTTTAAATATTTAAAGCTACTCATCACTAATTTTTAGAAAATAGTTAAATTGTGAAAAATAAAATACAAAAATATTTAGATAAGCTATTTTACATTAATAGAAGTATTACAGGGAAAGGAAATCGTCAAACCCTTAAGATTCTAAAAGATATTGTTCCATTAAATATTAAAGAAATTAAAAGTGGAAAAAAAGTTTATGACTGGACTATACCAAAAGAATGGAACATAAAAGACGCATTTATAAAAGATAGAGATGGAAATAGATTAGTATCTTTTAAAGAAAATAATTTACACGTAATTAGTTACAGCAGGCCGATCAACAAGACTATGAACTGGCATAGTCTGAAAAAGAAATTATTTTTTTCTAAAGTAAGTAAAGACGCAATTCCATATCGAACAACATATTATAATGACTCATGGGGATTCTGTGTAAGTAAAAGACAGTATGAAATGATAGGAAAAGCAAAAGGTCCATATAAAGTTGTAATTAGTAGCTCTTTGATTAATGGTTCTCTAACATATGGTGACTATGTAATAAAAGGCAAATCTAAGAAAGAAATTTTAATTTCAACTTATATATGCCACCCATCAATGGCAAACGATTGTTTAAGTGGGTTAATATTAACTGCATTTTTAGCAAGAAGCTTATCAAAAAAAAGAAATAAATGGACTTATAGATTTGTATTTGTACCAGAGACAATTGGAGCCATAGCTTATTGTTCACTTAACAAAAAAAAGATACAGAATACTTTAGCTGGAATGGTCATCACTACTGTTGGTGGGCCGGGAAAATTTGGATATAAACAGTCATGGCAAAGTGAGCATCAAATTAATAGAGATATAGAGAAAATATTTAAGCAAAAAAGAGTTAATTATATAAAATACCCCTTTAGCATAAGAGGGAGTGATGAACGGCAATATTCATCTCAGGCCTTTAAGTTAAATATGGCAACAATCACTAAAGATAAATATTTTGAGTATAAGGAATATCACACATCTCTTGATAATTTAAATTTTGTAAACGGGAGAAATATCTATAAATCACTTAATATGTATAAAGCCTTATTAAATCAAATAGACAGATGGAAAATATTTCAATCTAGAATGCCTTACTGCGAGCATATGATGTCAAAACATAATCTTTATCCTAAAACAGGCGGACTATATCGAATGTCAAACACGGGATTAACTCAATTAGATATTATTCAATGGATATTACATTTAAGTGATGGAATGAAAACAATAGACGAAATTGCAGCACAACTTAGAGTAAGCAAGGCAACAATTCTCAAATTGTCTCAAGCTCTTAAAAAGAAAAAATTATTAATTGAATTATAGAAAATATGAAAATACTTTTAATTTCAGGAAATCATTCAAGACATTTATACGTTCACAAAAAAATTTTACAACTTGGCATGGAGTGCGCTGCCATTGTTATGGAAAGAGAAGAAGTAAATCCAGTTTTAAATGAGGAAAGCGGGTTTCTAAGTCACGATATTAAAAATTACAACTTACATTTTAAATCACGATTTGAAATTGAAAAATCAAAATTTGGCAATCTGGAATATGAAAAAATATTTAGAGACATTGATTATATCTTTTGTAATAAACATACTTTAAATAACTATGTTAGCGAGGAGTTTATAAAAAAATTTAATCCAGATATTTGTATAATTTTTGGGTCGGGAATAATAAGAGAAAACTTAATCAATGTGTTGCCATATGATACAATTAATTTTCACCTTGGACTATCGCCATTTTATAAAGGATCAGCAACATTATTTTGGCCATTTTATAATTTAGAGCCTCAATTTTCTGGTGTTACAATTCACAAAGTAATAAAAAAAGTTGATGCTGGAGGAATATTACATCAATCTACACCAAAACTAAATCACCTCGATGGTATTCACGATGTAGCCGCAAATGCAGTTGTTGAGGCAAGTGATGACTTAGTAAAAATTGTCAAAAGTAAAACCGATAAAGATTGGACTTATCGAGAACAAAGGACAAATGGTAGACTTTATTTGACGAAAGATTTTCATCCATCACACTTAAGAATAATATATGATTTATATGATAATAAAATTGTAAACGAATATCTTAATAATAAGCTTAAAAGTAACAGGCCAAATTTAATAAACTATTTTAAGAAATGATTTTAGCTGGTTCATCAGACCCTGGAGCAAGAAAATATCTTAAATTTCTAGAAAAAAAGTCAAAATTTAAATTTAAATTTATAAAAAATTTCACAACTTCCCATAATAAATTAAAATCTACCAAACTCATAATTACGGGAGCAGCCTTAGGAAATTCAATCGATAATCAATTAATCAAATGGGCAAAAAAAAACAATATAGCATCAATAGGCATTATAGAAAACTGGTCAAATCTTAAATTACGATACTTAAATAACAAAAAATACACATTTCCTCGTTATATTTTTGTAAATGATCTTTATTGTAAAAAAAAATTAATTCAATATGGAGCGATAAAATCTAATATACATGTATGTGGAAATATATTACTTGAGAAACAGATTAATGACTCAAAAAAAAATAAAAATTTATATAAATTTAATTTAAAATATAAAAAAAAATTAATATTTATTTCTCAACCTTTGAAAGAAGATTTTGGATTAAGAACAATAAGGGAATTAGGCTATAATGAATTTAAAGTACTAAATCTAATTAAACAAAAATTATCATTGTATTATGAATTTTATATCAAACTTCATCCACGTGATAACTTACGAAAGTATGATGATTTTATTAATAACTTCAAAATATTTAAACAAAAAAAATTTACTGAAATAGTAAATAATTACGATTTAATAATAGGGATGAATTCTATGCTTTTAATTGAATTAGGATTGATAAGAGATAATGTTTTTTCATTAATGCCTTCAAAAAAGAATGAGTTTATTGGCACTAGGCTAAAAATTGTAAAAGACATAGAACACCTTGTGATTGACAAAAAATTTATCTTTACCTCACCTAAATTTAAATTAAATAAAAGTCCAAAGTTCCTGAATGATTCATTACAAAAAACACTAAGAAAACTTAATCATATATATATGGACTGCATTAACTAGAATCTATGAAGAACATAATAATAATAGAAAAGCTAAACCTCTTTTCTAAGTTCAAAATTTATTTGCTTAATAAAAATAAGTACAAATTTAGCATTTTTCATCCTTATCAAATTGATGAAAATGAAATTTTGTTTAGTTTGGATAAATTTGATACAATCAAAATAAATCATTCAGAAGAACAAGAAATCACCTATAAGGCAAACCAGATAGCCTTAGATTATTTAGAAAAATTAAATACAGATAAAATTATAAATTTTCTGAATAAATTAGGTTATCCCAAAGAATTAGTTTACGCATACAAAAAATATTATTTTTGGAAACTAACAAAAAAAATAAGGCTTTCAATTTTTTGTAAACATATTCAAAATAATAATAAAAAGTATTCAGTAAAATTACTTGGTAAAAATAGTTTCTTTCTAAGAAATTACAGCATAACAAAAAATACTGAAATATCTCCATCCAAAAATAATATAACCTTTCGTAGAATACTGAAATCAATATCAATAATTATTTTTTATTTACCTTTATGGGTAATAAAAGACTTATTAGAAAATGGGTTTTCATTTAAAAAAATTAAGACAACGGAATTCAAAACTGGCCAACATATGTGTAATAATTTTTATAAAAGGGAAGATTACGAACATTATGAGTTCGGTAAGTCAAGAAATGATATATTCCTTCATAAGCAATTAAATTTTGAATTAAATAAATCTGCATTTGTAATGTCTTCATGGAAATTTAATAAAGAAGATATGCAAAAAAATATACATACAATCATAAAGAATGAAGGAAAGTTAGTAGAAGAATTTAAATTAAAAAGTAATTTTTCATTACTCAACTTATACTTTTGGAAATATTTAAAAAGTTTAAAATTAATTAAATCTCTCTCAGTTTTCAATTATGAGGAACTTCAAGTATATTCCTTAATACAGATGATCAGAGATATTTTTATAATCGAGAAATTTTGTATGTATTATAAAATTCAAAGGTTTTATAGTCGAGACGATTTTAACCCATTGCACATTGTAAGAACTGTTATATTTAATAAATATAAATTAAAAAACTATGGGGTATCACATTCTATTTTTTTAGAACCTAATACAACTTTACGCGGACCATATACATTCTTTAATACTTATCACACTCAAGGAAAGATATATTATGAAATGTTTAAGGATACTTGGAAGTCTAATGAACATATTAATTCAGGGCCTATTTACGGAGTTCTTGTTGATGAGGCGATGAAAAATCATGAAAAAAAATTATTATTCAATAAAAAATATAATCAAAAAATAAAATATTTATTACTAGTTTCTAATTATGACTCCAATTCAAACCCATTTGATAGTTGGAAAATAAATTCTGAAAGAATTATAAATTTAGCAAAAATACTTAATATAGACGACGACTCTGTTCTTTTTATTGTACCGCGTAATAAAAATACAATAAAAAAATATCTAATTCATATTGATAAAGATAGAAAATTTCAAAAGAAAATAATAATGGATAATTCCTTTTCGACTTACGAATTGCTTGCGTACTGTAATGTTTTAATTACTGAGGCTTCAAGCTCATCTTTGTTCGAAGCGACAATAAATCCTAACATTTCAATTATACCCTTTAATGTTAGAGGAATTAATAACCTTCCCTTTAAAAGAGATAAAAATATTCGGGTCTTTCATACAAGCGAAGAAATTTATGCATTCTTGAGCAGTATAAAGAAAAATAACATTGATCTTTCTACTTTAAAATTTAACAATAATTATATTAAATCCCTGTTATCCAATAAATCTTAATTGTTTTTTTTTATAATTAGTATAATCCTCATATCAAATGATAAAAGATAATGTTCCAATCAAAAAATTAAAATACTGTAGACGTTGTTGTATCCCAGAAACACAAGAAGGTGTCGAATTTGATGAATTTGGAATATGTAGACCTTGTGGCTCATCTGAAGATAAGATGCGAATTAATTGGAAGGAAAAAGAAATTGAATTGAAAAAAATTTTTGATGAAGCAAAAACTAATTCAGGGAATAATTACGATTGCATTTTGCCAATATCTGGGGGCAAGGATAGTTTTTTTCAAGCTCATGTACTAACTAAAGTATATAATCTTAAACCTCTAGCTGTAACTTTTAGTCATAACTGGTACTCTGAAATTGGATTTTATAACTTGCAAAGGTGTTTACAAGTATTTGAATTAGATCACCTTCAATTCACCCCTTCAAGAACTCTTGTAAATAAATTAGCTAGAAAGTCACTTGGTCAAATAGGTGACAGCTGCTGGCACTGCCATTCAGGAGTTGGTTCATTTCCATTGCAAGTAGCAACAAATTTTAAAATACCTCTTTTGGTTTTTGGTGAGTCAATAAGAGAAAATCATGGTTCAGCAGCCTACAGTGACGACGACTCTCCAAAGTATGACAGAGATTATTTTAATAAAATTTCAGCAAAAAAAACAGCAGAGGAAATGGTTGATGAAAGTTTAAGTGCTAAAGATATGCATGCGTTCAGGCTACCCAGTCAAAAAGATATGGAGCAGAATAATGTCAGAGGAATTCATCTTGGTGATTACATTTTTTGGGATGAAGAAAAGCAGACTGAGTGGATAAGAGACTACTATGGCTGGAAAGAGACAATTGTTGAGGGTACATACAAAGGATATAAAAGTGCTGAATGCATTATGGCGGGTATGCACGATTTCACATGTTATTTAAAAAGAGGATTTGGAAGGGCAACACAACAGGTTATTCTTGATGTAAGAAAAGGGCTGATGACAAGAGAAGAAGGTTTTGAATTAATTAAAAAACATGACTCTGTTAGGCCAGATGCATTAGACTATTATTTAAAAATCACCAGTCTTAGTGAAAAAGAGTTTTATGAAATAATGGATAATAAAAAAGTAAATGAATTAAAGGGTGTCGAATTAGAGGTGAAAGAGAAAGAAGCAAATAATAACAATAAAAACAGAATGTACCCATTTGTTGAACAAATAATCGATAAACACCTTAATAGTAAGGATCCCAGAATAAAGAAAAATAGAGACTAAATTGAACTATTTTTTTATTGAAAATACTATTGAAGAAATTATTGATCTGCAGTCTAATAAAAAAATTTCTCATGGTGAAATAATTGATATTGTAAGAGAAAATTATTCAAATGATCCTTTTTTTGCTTGGGAAAATTTTAATCCAGATGTAAATGATAAAAGTGAATTTCCTATAAACAATAAACTTCTTAATATACCATTTGGAACAAAAGACATATTTAATACATCTAAATTTCCAACTTGTATGGGTTCTGAAATATGGAAAGGGTTTGAACCCGGTAATAATGCAAGAGTAGTTGACTCATTGTTAAATTCGGGAGCTATAAATGTTGGTAAAACTGTTACAGCGGAATTTGCGGTTCATGAATTGAATAAAACTCTTAATCCATTTGATATTCAAAAAATGCCAGGAACATCATCTAGTGGATCAGCAGTTTCAGTTGCGACTGGAACGGTTCCTTTTGCTATTGGAACTCAAACAGCTGGTTCTATATCTAGGCCATCAAGTTATTGTGGGGTATGGGGATTTAAACCGTCTTTTGGATTAATTCCAAGAACAGGAGTATTAAAAACAACCGACTCTTTAGATCAAGTTGGTTTTTTGACAACTAATGCATTAAATTTGAGAACAATTTTTGATTGCATGAGAGTTAAAGGTCCAAACTATCCATTTGTGTTTGATCATGTTGATAATAGAGATGAAAAGGACTTTAAAAAAGAAATTAGAGTTGGATTCATCAAGACATATATTTGGAATAACTGTAAGGACTATGTTAAAAAGGAATTTAATAATTTTTTAAATATTTTAGATAAAGAAAAAAATATTAATATCGAAGAAATAATATTTCCTGATGAGTATAAAAATGCTCATGAAATTCATTCTAATATTTATAACAAATCACTTTCTTACTATTTTAAAAAAGAAAGAGAGTTTAATCCAGATAACATATCGAAGATCATGAATAAAATGATAGAAATTGGAGAAAATATATCGTTTGAACAATATGACAGAGCACTCAACGATCAGATTTCATTTACAAAAAATATAAATAAACTATTTAGCACATATGATATTATACTTTCACCAACAACGGTTGGTTCCGCTCCTAATCGAGATGAAAAAGAAATTGATGATTGCTCATTATTATGGACACTTTCACTTATTCCTTCATTATCAGCCCCCTTATTTAGGTGTCCTGAACAAATGCCATTTAATATCCATTTTCTCTCATCAAGATGGAAAGATTTCAATATTATTACCTTCATTGAATATTTAGTAAAAAAAGAGATCATAAGCCCTAAATGTCAAATTATTTGAGCGGCACTAAAAGTATCTATTGAACCTTAATGCCAAAAGAGATAAATACTGTGAAAAAAATATTTAGCTAAATGTATAAAAAGTCTTTAATTTCAAAAGAAAAGAAAATAGGTATATGGGGTACAGGCTACATTGGTTTGTCAACAATGGTTTATTTCGCTAGAGAAAATATAAGAACCATAGGGTTTGATATTGATGAAAAAAAAGTAAGTGACATAAATGCTGGTATTCTACCTATACCCGAGCTTGAAAGCTGGTTTGGTTTCAAAATTGATACATTGGTAAACCAAGCTTTATTATCTGCAAGTACAAATTATAAAGACTTAATTAACGAGGATGTAATAGTACATTTTGTTGCAATACCAACTGAGAAAGATGGCAAGCCCTACTTCACAATCTTAAAAGATGTCCTAAAAAAGATTTGTGAAATAAAAACCTTTAAAATGAACCATAAACCATTGATAATTATTGAGTCTACTCTCACACCCAAAACATCAGAAAGAATGATTATACCGCTCTTAGAAAATGAAGGAATAAAAATAGGTAGAGATATTTTGTTTGCTGTTGCACCTAGAAGAGACTGGTTTGTTGAAGGAAGTAAATCATTAAGAGAGCTTGATAGGGTTTACGGTTCAACCGATGAAAAATCTAATAACGCCACTAAAGAAGTGTTAGAAATTGTATGTGACAAATTGCATGCTGCCTCTACATTTAGAGTATCCGAAATGGTTAAAAGCATAGAAAATGCATATCGTCACATGGAAATTACACTGGCAAATCAATTGAGCTTGGCATACCCCGATGAAAACATGAGAGAAGTGTTAAAGCTTGTTGGAACTAAATGGAACATTGGCACATTTTATCCAGGCTTTGGGAGCGGTGGTTACTGCATTCCACTTTCTAGTCAATATGTCATAGAAGGAATTGAAGATAAGAGTAAACTCACACTTTTAAGAGAAACTATAAAAACTGATAATGAGATTAATATCATTATTGCCCACTCATTAATAAAAAAGGGATTTAAAAAGATTGGAATACTTGGCGTGTCATATAAAGGTAATCTAAAAGTAAGCATCCTTTCACCTGTTATACCTTTCGTAAATGAACTTAAAAAGCATTCAGTAGAGGTAAAAATTTTTGATCCATACTTCAACAAGGAAGAAATAAAAGATTTATTAGATATAGATACTTTTAATTTTCCAGAAAGCCTTGAAGAATTTGATGCAATAGTAGTATCTGTCGATCATGATGAGTTTAAAGATGTAAAAAAATTAGAGAAAAACTTAAACGGCTGTAAATACATTCTTGATAATTTGGGAATTTGGAGATCTGTAGACTTTACAAAATTGGGGATTGAATATCATATTTCCGGTGATAGGAATTGGATTTAAAAGGGAGTAAAAATGAATAAAAGTGTATTGGTAACTGGAGGAGGTGGATATATAGGTTCTACCTTAGTACGGCATCTGCTTGTAAAAGGTTTTAAGGTAAATGTCATTGATAATTGTAGTATGGGTAGTGATGGAATAATGAGCTTTTTGGGTTACCCAAATTATAAATTTATTAAAGGTGATATTCGTGACAAAAGTAATGTTGAGGAGGCAATGATTGGTGTGAACCACGTAGTTCATTTAGCAGCCATTGTTGGTGAGCCCGCATGTAGATCTTTTCCCGAAGATGCGAAAACAATTAATAATGATGGTACCAAAATTATTTTTGAAGAGGCCTGTAAACAAAAAGTCGAGAGATTTATATTTTTTTCGACCTGTAGCAGTTACGGAGTTCAAGATACAAGCGTAATGGCAAATGAGAATACTGAACTTAATCCAGTATCACTGTATGCTGAGACGAAAATAGGTATGGAAAATTATATAAAAGAAAATATTCCAGATTTTATGTCATATACTATGCTTAGGCCATCGACAGTTCATGGACCTTCTCCAAGAATGAGATTTGACTTAATTGTTAACCATCTAGTTAAGGATGCAGTTCTGACAAATAAATTAGAAATATTTGGTGGTGAGTTGTGGCGACCATTAATGTGGGTTGGCGAAGCAGGTAGAGCTGTTGAAAAAATACTAACCTGTAAGTTAGATTTGATAAAAAATGAAATATTCAATTTAGGTAACACAATAAATAATATAAAGAAAATTGAAATTGCTAATATTATCAAAAAAAAGTTTATACCTGAGCTTGAGGTTATACAAAACGAAAATGATCCTGATTTAAGAAGCTATAGAGTCGATTTTACTAAAATAGAAAAAACACTTGATTTTAAATTAGAAAAAACGTTGGATGGTGCAATTGAAGAATTAATCTCACTAGTAAGAAATTCTCTAGTTGATGATTTCAACGATAAAAAATATAGAAATCATTAATATTACTGAATTATGATTCCATTATCTGTTCCTAATATAAAAGGAAATGAAAAAAAATATATTAATGAATGTATTGACACTGAGTGGGTATCATCAGTCGGCAGTTATGTAAATTTATTTGAAGAAAAAATAAAAGATTATACTGGAAGTAAATACGCAGTAGCTTGTTCTAGTGGTACTTCAGCATTACAATTAGCACTTTTATCTATTGGTTCAGAAAAAGAGGATGAAGTAATAGTTCCAACTATGACATTCATAGCAACACCTAATTCAGTAATATATAATCAATTACATCCAATTTTTATGGATTGCGATGAGTTCCTGAATATTGATTTAGAAAAATTAAAATTATTTTTTGATAAAAATACTCATATGAAAAATGGATATTGTTACAATAGTAACTCAAACAGGAGAATTTTTGCAATAATGCCTGTTCATGTATCTGGTAATGCTGTTGATCTAGAAAAACTTCAAAATATTTGTAAAGATAAGAATGTAAAAATAGTTGAAGATGCAGCAGAAGCAATGGGTACAAAATACAACAAAGGAAAATTAAAAGGAAAGCATACTGGGACTGTTGGTGATATTGGATGTCTATCATTCAATGGAAATAAAATTATGACAACTGGTGGTGGCGGAATGATCATTACAGACTCAAAGGAATATGCAGATAAAGCTCGCTATTTATCAACTCAAGCTAATGATGATAGTATGAGATATATTCATCATGAAATTGGCTATAATTATAGGCTTACAAATGTTCAAGCGGCTTTGGGAGTTGGACAATTAGAGCAATTGAACGAATTTGTATCAAAAAAAATTTATATTAATAATTTTTATAAAGACACACTTAAAAACTCAGAAAACTTTTCAATCCTTGATACTCCTGATTATGCAAATAATAACCATTGGATGACATCAATTGTAATACGTAATAATCATCTTAATTTAAATGAACTCTTAGATAATTTTACACATAACCAAATTCAGGTTAGGCCAATGTGGCATCTCTGTCATCTTCAGAAGCCCTACATAGATAAAGAAAACTTTATGATTGAAAACGCAATAACAATGCAAAACAAAGTAATAAATATTCCATGCAGTACCAATATATCTGATAATGATTTAGATAAAGTCAGTAATGTAATATTAAATTTATAAATTATATTGTGGTGAAAAAGAAAAAAAAACTAATTGGGATTGGTGCTGGTGGTCATTCAAATGTTATAATTGATATATTAATTGAAAACCAAGAGTATAAAATACTAGGGCTTATTGATAAAAAAATAGATCTTAATAGGAAAATTCCCATAATTGGAAAAGATAAAGATTTAGAGAGTATATATGACAAGAAAACAAAAAATATTTTTATTGGTTTAGCTCCCCTTCTCAATATAAAAAAAAATAAAAATATTTACAGTAAATTAAAAAAAATCGGTTTTAATATAATTAATGTAATTCATAAGACTGCAACTTTAGCAAAAAAAATTGAAACTGGTGAGGGGTTAAAGGTATTTGCTAAAAGTATAGTTAACCCAGGTGTAGTCTTGGGACATAATGTACTTATAAATACTGGCTCTATAATTGAGCATGACTCGATAATTTCTAATCATGTACAAATCGCGCCAGGGGTCGTAATGGGTGGTGGCGTGACAATTGGGGAAAGTAGCATTATCGGTCTTGGATCAAGAGTTAATCAGGGTATTAACATAGGCAAAAATTGCATAATAGGTTCTGGCACAATTGTTACTAAAGATGTTCCAGACAATACTATTTATTACAACAAGCAGATAACCTTAAAGAAAAAATGTTAAGAACAATTGCTTTTTTTACATCTTGTAGAGGCGATATTGGAATTCTAAGTCCTCTTATTAAAAAAATATACAAAACAAAAGGTATAAATGCATTATTATTTGTAGGTGGAACTCACCTTTCAAAAAAATACGGATTTACAATTAAAGAAATTCAAAAAGAGGGTCTAAAAATTACCAAAAAATATAATTATGTTGTCGAGTCAGATAAATCACACAGTTTATCAGTTTCAACAAATAAGTCAGGTATCTTAGCAGCTAAATTTTTTCGAGATTATAATTTTGACTATGTTTGTATTTTAGGAGATAGATATGAGAGAATACCAATAATTTTAAATTCTATCATCTTTAAGAAACCTATTATTCATCTGCATGGAGGTGAAATAACACAAGGATTAATCGACGAACAAGTTAGACACTTAATTTCAAAAGCTTCTCATTTACATTTTGTGATTTGTAATCAATACAAAAAAAATTTACTTTCTCTTGGCGAAGATAGTAAAAGAATATTTAATTCTGGCTCATTAGCTATTGACAATATTAAAAATACCAAAAAAATAAATTGGAAGAAATTTTTAGAAAAAAATCAATTAGATCCTAATAAGCCATTTGCCATTTTAACATATCATCCAGTCACATTAGAGTTTAATTTAACATTAGAAACACAATTAGAAAATGTGTTTTCTTCGCTTAAAGAATTTGATATTCAAGTCCTTATTACTGCTCCTGGAATTGAAGTGGGTTCAAATGTTCTTATATCAAAAATTAAAAATAAAATGAAAAAATATTTGAGATATAAATCTGCTTATGTTGAATCTTTAGGGCACGTTGCACTGTACAGCCTTATTCCAAATAGCTCATTCATTATTGGAAATTCCTCATTTGGAATTATTGAAGTTCCATATTTTAGAATCCCAACAATAAATATTGGCGATAGACAAAAGGGACGTTTATTACACAAAAGTATTATAAGTGCTGATTACAGCAAGCAATCAATATCCAAATCAATTCGAAAGGCTTTGGATACTAACTTCAAAAATGATATAAAAAAAATGAAATATCTGTTTAGCAGTGGAAATGCTGCAGAAAAGATTGTTAGAATTATAAAAAAAGTAAGAATAGATCAAAATTTTTTGCAAAAAAAATTCATAAAAAAATAGTTATGCCTATAAACGTATTTAAGAAAAAAAAAGTCTTAGTTTTTGCTCCACACCCTGACGATGAAACACTAGGATGTGGTGGCTTTTTGTTGAATCTTAAAAAAAGTGGAAATGAGCTAAACTGGTTAATATTTACTGAAATGAAAGAAGAATATGGTTGGAATACTTATCAAGTTTTACAAAAAAAGAAACAAATTTTGAATGTAAGTAAAAAGTATGGCATCAAAAACTTATATAGCCTTGGGTATAAACCAAGTAGTCTTGATAAAGTATCAAATATGGAGTTAATCGGTAAAATTAAAAAAATATTAACAAATTTAAAGCCAGATACAATTCTTATACCTCACCATGCCGATATTCATACAGATCATCAAGTGGCTAATAAAGTAATATTGAGTGCAGCAAAAAATTTTAGAAGCAAGTATATAAAAACTATCATGTCCTATGAAACCTTATCTGAAACAGAGTTTGCCGCACCGGCAAAAGATAATATATTTTTACCAAATTTCTATGTTGACATAACCAAGAATTTTGAAAAAAAACTGAAGATAATGGAAATATATAAGCAGGAACTTATGAAGGAGCCTTATCCAAGATCAAAATCAAGTATTAGAGCACAAGCACGTGTTAGGGGTTCGAGAATTGGGGTCAAATTTGCAGAGGCATTTAGCATCTTGTTAGACATCTACCAGTGATGAAAATAGTTATAATTGGTGGTTTAACAAATGGTAAAATTCTTCTTGATTATTTTACTAAAAAAAAAGACATTGAAATAAAGTTATTGGTTACATATCCTTTTAATAAAAGAATACCAAGAATAGTCAATTTAGATTATTTAAAAAAAAAGAATATCAAAATAATTAATGATTTAAATGCAAATAAATACTATTCCACCATTAAAAAAATTAATCCGGATATAATATTTCTTCTCGGGTGGTCAGGAATGCTTAGCGAAAAATTAATAAAGATTCCTAAATTTGGTGTAATTGGTTTTCATCCATCTAAACTTCCTGCTTATAGAGGCAGGTCTGTTATTGCATGGCAATTAGAGGAAGGTGAAAAAGAGTCGGCCTATACAGCATTTTTCGTGGATAAGAAACCTGACTCTGGGGATATTCTTCTTCAGCAAAAATTTACAATTAAATCATGTGATTATGTTGAAGATGTTCTAAATAAAGTAGACTTAAGTCTAGTAAAAATGTTACCTAAAATTTATAAGATGATGAAAGAAAAAAACTTTATAAAAACTAAGCAAGATATTAAAAAAGGATTTTATAAAAAACTAAGAAATGATAGTAATTCCCTGATTTCAATTGAGAGAAAGGCAAGAGAAATATATAATAAAATTAGAGCTGTTTCTTATCCCTATCCTGGAGCGTTTCTAAAATATAATAATAAAAAATATATAATTTGGAAATCTGAGATACTACCTAAAAATAAAAGTCTTAATTTGAATAAAAAACTTATGATTAACAAAATTATAAAAAAACAAGACTATTTCATTGCTCAAACTAGGGATTATCCTATTAAGATGTTTTTTAAAAAAAGTAGTATAAATGGTAAAAAATAAAGTTTTTATAATAGCTGAAGCAGGATGTAATCATAATGGTGAATTAAAACTTGCTAAGAAGTTAATTGACATAGCAAAAAGAGCAAAAGCTGATGCCGTAAAGTTTCAGTCTTTTAAAGTTGAAGAATTGGCTGTAAAAAACGCTCCAAAAGCTAACTATGCTATCTCTAATACTAAATTTTATAAAACACAGTATGAGATGCAAAGTAGATTACAACTATCATTTAATGATCAATTAAAATTATTAAAATATTGTAAGAAAAAAAGAATAAAATTTCTTTCCTCATCTTTTGATGTTCAGAGTACTGAAGATTTAAAAAAAATGAATTTAGATATTATTAAGATTCCTTCAGGAGAGATAACCAATTTACCTAATCTTATTAAGATCGGATCTCTTAAAAAAAAGATAATTCTGTCAACTGGAATGTCTACTATCAGAGAGATAAAGCAGGCAATTAAAATATTAAATCAAAAAGGTACAAATCAAAAAGATATAACTTTACTACATTGTACAACCGATTACCCTGCGAAACTGAAAGATATTAACTTATTAGCGATTAGGCAACTAAGGAAAATATTTAACATGAAGGTGGGTTATTCAGATCATACAAATGGCATTGAGGTAAGTATCGCTGCAGCTGCACTAGGCGCAAGTGTAATTGAAAAACACATAACTCTAAGTAGAGAACTGGAAGGCCCTGACCATTACGCGAGCCTAGAAGAGAATGAATTCACTAAAATGGTTCAAAGTATAAGAAATCTTGAAATAGCAATGGGTAATGGCAAAAAAAAACCTACCCAAAATGAAATTAAGAATATTTATACTGTTCGAAAATCAATCAAAGCCAGAAAATTTATTAATAAAGGAGAAGTATTTAGTGAAGAAAATCTCTTAGTAGCGAGGCCTAATAGTGGTTTATCGCCAATGAAGTGGGATAAGATAGTAGGAAAAAAAGCAAAAAAAAGTTTTAATATCGGTGAAGATATAAAGATATGATAAAAAAAATACTTATAAAAGATAAGCAAAGTATTTATACAGCAATGCAGTTGCTTCAAAAAACTGCTGAACAATGTTTGATTGTTGTAAATTCAAAAAACAAATATGAAGGAACCATAACAGATGGAGATATCAGAAGGTATATTCTTAATGGTAACAATTTGGATAATAGCATAAAAGAAGTTTATAATAAAAATTCTTTTTATTTCACCAAAAGTGAATTCGATTTAGCTAAAGTAAAAAGACTTATACTTAGAAATAATTTACCTATTATTCCAATAATAGATAAGAATAGATATCCAATTGAATATTATAATCGTGATAATATAGAATTAAAAAATGATAAAAAATCGTCTCAAAAAAAATTAGATGTTCCCGTCGTAATAATGGCAGGGGGAAGAGGTACTCGGCTTAAACCATTTTCGCAAGTTTTACCAAAGCCACTGATACCAATAAATGATAAAACTTTAATAGAACATGTAATTGATAGATTTAAGTTAATCGGCATAAGTAAATTGTTTTTAACAATAAATTATAAGAGTAGGATTATAAAATCTTATTTTAATGAATTGGATAAAGATTACAAAATATCTTATATTAAAGAAGATAAAGAATTAGGCACTGCAGGCGGTTTATACTTGTTGAGAAATCGCATCAAAAAACCCTTTTTTGTAAGTAATTGTGACACTATTATTAAAGAAGATTATGCAAAAATATATGAATTTCATTTAAAAGAAAAAAATCACATAACATTGGTAGCGGCTATGAAAAAATATGTAATACCATTTGGGATCTGTGAAGTTCATAAAAATGGTCAACTCAAAGATATAAAAGAGAAACCTAAGAGCAATTACTTAATTAATACAGGTATGTATGTTGTAAATCATGATCTATTGAAATTTATACCAAAAAATAGAAAATATGATTTCACAGAATTTATAGATCAATTAATCAAAAAAAGGAAAAAAGTTGGTATTTTTCCAGTTGTTGAAGATTTGTGGATAGATGTCGGCCAATGGCCAGAATATAAAAAGTCTATTCGTTTATTATGAAAAATATTAAAATATGTGCAGTTATACCTGCGAGAAGTGGTAGTAAAGGAATTAAAAACAAAAATTTATCAAAAATTAATGGCCATTCATTAGTTGATATCGCAATTATTGAAGCATTAAAATCAAAATTTATTTCTAAAGTTATATTAACAAGTGACTCAAAAAAAATACTTGATATTGGTAGAAAGTATAAGCAAGTAACTTTACATAAAAGATCAAAAAAATTATCTAATGATCAATCAAAAATAGTTGATGTATTATTAGAGCTGGTGAAAGAAGAAGATTCTTTTGATATAATTATTTTATTGCAGCCAACTAGCCCATTTCGAAAATATGTTGATATTGATAAATGTCTAAAAAAAATGTTAGAAAATAACTATAAAACGGCCATATCAGTTAAAAGATTGAATTCTAATCCAGAATGGATATTCAGTATTAATTCAAATAATCAGATTAAACCAATTATGAGAAAGTTTCCCAAATCTACAAATAGGCAAGAAAGCAAGCGATATTTTAAGTTTTCTGGTGACATATACGCTTCAAAAATCTCATGGTTGAAAAAGAAAAAAACATTTGTTTCAAACAAAACTTTGAGTTATCTAATGAAAGACGAAGTTAATATTGATATTGATAAGCCTATCGATCTTGAAATAGCAAGATTACTTGCTGAAAAAAAAATTAAATGTTAATACGAGAGAAGTTATGGCTGAAGACCTAAAAGTAGAAAGAAAAGAATTGGATCTCTATGATATCATAGACCTTATTTGGAAAAACAAATTTAAAATATTTGTTGCTCCCATTATACTAAGTTTAATTTCTTTTATATATTTTGACTCACCTAAAAGATTATTTTATTACGAAAACGAAATATTTTTAAATCACACTAATTTATCGAAAATATCATCAGAGTATACAAATATAATTATTGATATTCAGCAAAACATAAATGAAACATGTAGAAATAAATATAAATTTCTTCAACAAATTAAAGACATTCCTCAATATACAAATATTTTAGAATTAAAAAATGATAAAAGGATAATATGTAAGTACGATAAAGAAAATGAAAGTTATAGCATTATTATTAAAAATGCTACAATCAATGATCAGTATACTATTAATAATCTTAAAAAATACCCATTTATTTTTTTTGAATTTATTAATAGTGAGGTAAGAAGAAAAATCGACAATCAAATACAACTTTATGAACAGACAGTTAATCGATCGATACGTTCACGTTTAAATGAGATAGAAAGATTAATAGCTATAGAGAAACTTGAGATAAAGTTAACTTATGAACGTGCCATTTCCCAGGCAAATTTACACTTAAAGGTTGCTGAAGAAAATAATTTTATTTTACCTCAGGAAAATGCCCCAGGATTTGGGAGGGGCTTTAAATTCTTTGATGATGAAAAACTGTACATGAATGGGGTAAATGCATTAAAAGTTTATATTGACTCAATGAATAATCGGTATGAACAAGACATACTAAATTCTCCCGAGCTATTATCTTTAAATAAGGAAAAAAATATAATTGAACTTCAAAAAACCTCTCACGAATTGAGCAAAACACCTCTGTCTGATTTAGTAATTTTAGAGTTTAATGAGAATAATGAATATATAGAGATTTCTTCAAAACCTAGTTATATTTTTTTGATTGTTTTATTTTTATCGTTTGGAATACTTATTGTTTCTATAATTTTATATGAAGGCTATATATCTAGAAAAAATTCCTACCAATATTGAGAATAAATGATACTGCAAAAAAAAAATCTTTTTGTAAGTGAGAAAATTAAGACAACATTATTAATACTTTTTTTACTTACTATATTTTTTCAGGTATTTAAAAGTGTCTCTAATTTATATTACCTTTTTTTAATTTTAGTTACTTTTTTTATAACTCTAATTTTTCTTGTAGAAGGCAGGATTAAATCAAATAAAAATAAGTATACTAAAGTGTTATTTTATACTTTCTATTTGTTACTTGCTTTATCTTGTATACATAGCCTCTATTATTTAAACACGCAGCTTTCTAGTAACATATCTTTTAATTTAGCATCATATGTCATTGCATTAAGCCGCATGATGTTAATGCCTTCAATTGTTTTCATTTTTGCAATACTCATATCATCAAGTAATAATTTGAGCAAAAGTATAAAACTATATGTAATTTTTTTTGTACTTGGGTCTGTTTCAATGATTGTACAACAATTTACAGGACAAATAGAGCTATTTGGTGATCTTGGACCTTATCGATTTGCTGGACTTATTCCATATAATTCATCGTTGGGCAATATAACAATTTATGGTACTGGAATCGGAGTAGCATTACTTATTGCTTCAAGACATGATGTGTTTAGCAATACTCAAAAATTTTTCTTGATATTATTATTGTTAGTAGGAGTATTTTTGACAATGCAAAAAGCTGCTCTTATTAATATGATCATTTGCTTTTTTATACTTTCTATTTTTTTTTTAAATCTGAAACAATTAATTCTTCTTTTGTTGACTTTTATTTTTTTTATAATTGGAATTGCACTAACTTTACCTGACTTATCATTAAACATTATATCGTTGACTGCTAATACTTTTGGATTTGAATTAGCTTTAAATTCAAAAAATGAAGCCCTTTATAGACCTATTACTGAAAGATTTATCGATCGGCTAACTGGAAGACTCTGGCTTTCTGGCCCTGAATCACTTCGAGAATTTTTATTAGGTTGGGGTCTTCTTGGAGGAGGAGGTTCTTTAGGAATAACCTTTGATACTAGTGACTCTGGAGAATATTTTACTATTGGTGCACCTCATAACCAATATATGGGTATATTTTTAATAATCGGATCAATTGGATTAACAGTATTCTTAATATTAATTTTTTCATTACAGTTAGATCTCTATCACAAATATAAATATTACAATGATGAATTAGCAAAAACATTTTTCTTCGCGAATTTAATATTTTATATCAATTTAATTGTGGCAGAAGGATCACTTTTTCATCCTTATACTTCCTTTATATTTTTTATTTCTATTTATTATATTATATTTTACAATTCTTTTAATTCAAATAAGCAAGAACAAGTTAATCGTTTATGAAAGTTTGTGTAGTCGGTTGTACAGGTTTTATAGGTAGCTATGTTTCTAAAAATTTATCTCAAAGTGGCTATGATGTCATCGGCGTATGTCGAAAATTTCCTAAAAAAAATAACAACTTTAAAAAAAACTTATTCTATAAAGTAATTGAGGGAGATATAACAAATCATAATACTATAAAAAATCTGGTAAAATTAAAATTTTCAACTCTTATTTATACTGTATCTCTGAACCACCAAGAATCAAATAAAGACTTTATAAATGCTATGATTACAAATACATTTCCTGTTATGGAGCTATGTCACCATTTAACAAAAAGAAAGAATAAAATTAAGTTCATTTATTTCTCAACAACACAGGTTTACGGGGATTATACAAAAAGAATTATAAATGAAGGATCCGAGACAAATTGTAATACTCCATACGCATTAACACATCTAATTAGTGAGAATATAATTAAAAATTTTTCTAAATATAAAAATTTCCAATCAATTTCTATCAGACTTTCAAATTCTTATGGATACCCATTAATAAATAAAAAAAATTCATGGTTGTACGCCATTAATGAGTTGTGTAAGAGCTCTATTTTGAACTCTAAAATAAAACTACTCTCTAATGGCGATACAATGAGGGACTTTATCCACATTTCTGATGTATATTCTGCATTATTAAATATCCTTAAAAAAAAACAAAATTTACCTGAGTGTATTAATGTTGTATCTGGTCAATTTATAAGTATGCTTGAGGTAGCGTTATTAATTAGAGAAAATTCAAAAAAATTTGATGTCATTCCTTCATTATATATTAAAGATACAGTATTAGAAAATAAGCATTTAAAAGAGAAAATAAGAAGTCTCAAGAAAAAAAGAAAATCTAAAATTTCAGACCAATTAATGTATAAGTTTAAAATATTCAACTCTGTAAATTTAAATAATGGTATATACTCGACTCTTGAGGAGATAAATCGTAATAAAAAATTTCTCTAAATTTGATTAATTAATAATTCTATTAATTAAAGTATGAGACAAAAATAAGAAAAATGAATAGCTTTTATCAAAACAAAAAAGTTTTAATAACGGGACACACTGGATTTAAAGGTTCATGGCTATCTCTCTGGTTACATTTAATGGGGGCAAAAGTTTATGGTTTATCGATAGATGTACCAAGTGACCCATCACATTATAAATTACTTAATTTGAGTAGCTTTATAAAATCTTATAGATCTGACATCAAAAATTTAGAAAAAATCAGAAAACAAATTTTAGAAATTGCACCTGACTTTGTTTTTCATCTCGCTGCACAGCCAATAGTCAATATATCTTATAAAAAACCAATCGACACATGGGGCACAAATCTTTTGGGGACAATAAATATTTTAGAGTCACTGAGAGGTCTTGATTCGAATTGTGTGGCGGTAATTATTACTAGTGATAAGTGCTATAAGAACAATGAATGGATATGGGGATATAGAGAAAATGATCAGCTTGGTGGAGATGATCCTTACAGCGCGTCCAAGGGAGCTGCGGAAATTGCAATAGCTTCATATTATCAATCATATTTTAAAACTTCAGAAAATATTAAAATTGCATCAACAAGAGCTGGAAATGTAATTGGTGGTGGTGACTGGGCACCTGATAGAATAGTACCTGACATAATTAAATATTGGCAAAGAAAAGAAATCTTAAATTTAAGAAACCCTCTATCAACTAGACCTTGGCAGCATGTGCTCGAACCTTTAAATGGCTATTTAAGGCTCGGAAAGTGTTTGCATGAAAATAAAGTTAAAAGCGGCCAAGCATTTAATTTTGGACCAAACTCGAACGAAGAAAAAACGGTTGAAGAATTAGTAAGTGAAATATCTAAGCACTTAAGGTACGAAAACTGGAAAGTAACTGCATCAGAAAATAATTTCAGTGAATCAGGACTTCTCAAGTTAAATTGTGATAAAGCAACTAGAATTCTTACTTGGAAACCACTATTGGATTTTGAGAAGACAGCATCTATGACTGCCGAATGGTACTACAACTTTTATGAAAAAAAACATGATGTTTATGAACTTTCAAAATCTCAAATTGAAACTTACTCCCAATTTATCGATGAAGAATGAGTAAAATTAAAAATTATATTACAATAACTAAACTACAAAAAATAACTTTAAAAAAAGGAAATATTTTAAAGTTTATTGACAAAAAAAATAAAAATTTTTTTGGTTTTGGAGAAGTATATTTTTCAATTATCAAAAAAAATAAAATCAAAGCATGGAAAAAACATACTAAGATGACCATGAACTTAGCTGTACCAATAGGCAAGGTAAAATTTGTTTTCTTTACTGAAGATAGAAAATTCCTAAAGGAAGTTATTGTTGGAGATAAAGATTATAAGAGAATTACTGTTAAACCAGGTTTATGGTTTGGGTTTAAAGGATTATCAAATGGAATAAACCTTGTATCAAATTTTAGTAATATTGTGCACGATCACAAAGAAACTACTAACATAGAGATTTCTGAAATAAAATATAAGTGGTAATAAATTGAAAGTAGTAATTTTAGCAGGAGGGTTTGGTACCAGGTTATCTGAGTATACACGAACTATTCCAAAACCTATGGTTGAAGTAAATAAAGTTCCAATTTTAATTCACATTATGAATATTTATGCAAATAGCGGCTTTAATGATTTCATAATTGCCACAGGGTATAAAAATAAGCTAATCAATAATTTTTTTTTAAAAAATGCCCAAAATATAAAAAAAAAGACAAATTCTATAAATCTAGATTTTCATTTTAATAAAAAAAATTTAAAGTTATTTTGCCATGTACATTTAGTATACACCGGTCTTAAGACGATGACAGGAGGCAGATTAAAAAAATTAAAACCCTACTTGAATGATCAAACCTTTATGCTGACCTATGGAGATGGTCTTGCAAAGTTAAATATTAGAGAATTACTTTCTTACCACAAAAAAATAAAAAAAATAGCAACACTTACAGCAGTAAGACCCCCTGTTAGATTTGGCGAACTAAGCTTGAAAGGTAATACTGTAAAAAAATTTGAAGAGAAGCCAAAATTATCTAAGGGATGGATAAATGGTGGTTTTTTCGTATTTGATAGAAAAATTTTTCAATTTCTAAAAAGTGATCAAGAAATGCTTGAGAGAAAACCAATGGAAAGAATTACGAAAAAGTCAGAATTAGCAGCATTTAAACACTATGATTTTTGGCAATGTATGGATACTAAAAGAGATAAAGATTTATTAGAAAGATTATACAAAAAAAATAAATCATTGTGGCTAGTGTAAGATGAAAGTATGCGTGATTGGAGGGCTTGGACTAATTGGAAACGGTGTATGTTCAGTGCTCTCTCGTATTTCAGGTATGAAGCTATGCTTAACATATAGTAAAACATCACACTCTAATCTAAAAAAATACGATGATGATTGTTATGTTTATTTTGATTATAGAGATAAAAATTCACTTAATAATATTTTTGAAGTAAAACCAGATATAATTATTAATTGTGCAGGAATAACTAAGCACATCATAGATAGATTTGATAAGAAAGATGTTTATTTAATAAATTCTGACCTTCCTATATATTTGGACTCAGTAACAAAAATTAAGAATTTCAAATTCATACAAATAAGTACAGATTGTGTTTTTAGAGGAAATAAAGGGAATTATTCAGAAAAAGATACACCTGACGCTTTAGATTTGTACGGTAATAGCAAAATCCAAGGAGAAAAATTGTTGAATAGCCTTATTCTGAGAACCTCTACGATAGGTCATGAAATTGAAACTAATTATGGTCTATTAGAGTGGTTTCTTAACCAACAAAAAGAATGTTATGGTTACAAAAATGCATTTTTCTCAGGCATAACAAATACAGAATTAGGACTGATAATAAAAGAATTTATTTTACCAAATATTAATCAAATAAAAGGTCTATATAACTTATCTGCAATAAAAATAAATAAATATGATTTACTTACAATTTTTTCCAATTTTTACAATAAAAATATAAATATCAAAAGTAACTTTGATATTAAAATAGATAGATCTCTTGACTCAACTAAATTCAAAGATGCTTTAAGGTATGAACCTAAGTCTTGGGAAGAAATGCTAGCAGAAAGTCAAAAATTTAAGAATTATGAATAAAAATACAGTAAGTGTTATTATGAATTGTTATAATGGAGTTGACTACGTTGAGGATGCAATAAAGTCTGTAATCGCACAAACCTATAATAATTGGGAATTAATTTTCTGGGATAATAAATCAACAGACAATAGTTCAAATGTCCTCAAAAAATTTAAAGATGACAGAATAAAGTATTATTTGTCTAATGAACATACTTCGCAATATGAAGCAAGAAGAAGAGCTGTTTTAGAAGCAACCGGTGAATTTATTGCATTTCTTGATGTAGATGATTGGTGGAAGGAGGATAAGATTGAAAAACAATTAAAACTATTTTCAGATAAAGACATAGGTTTTGCTACAAGTAATTACTGGATAATCAATGAAAGAAAGAAAAATAATAAATTAGCCTTTAAAAGTATACCATCTGGAAAAATTTTGAATAAGTTATTAAAAAGAAATTTTATTGGAATGTCTACACTTATGGTTAGGAAGAGCTGCTATTTTGCTCTTGATTATGGATTCGATCCCAAATATGAAATTATTGGCGATTATGATCTGGTTTTAAGGCTAGCGTCAAAATTTAATTTAGCTTCCATCAATCAGCCATTATCATTTTACCGATGGCATGGTAAGAATCTTGGCTTTATTAAATTTGATCTAAATTTAAGAGAGTTAGAGTTTTGGATTGAAGAAAATAAAAGTAAAAAAATATTTTGTGAGCAACAAAATTTTAAGTATTTAAAAGACTATACAAAATTTTATATAGGTCTAAATAAAATTTTAAATAAAAATAGGATCGAAGCACTAAGTTATATTGTTAAAATTAATAATATTTTTTTTAAATTAAAATTATTGATTGTAATTCTAATGCCGCTCTTTTTGATTAAATTTATAAGGTCCTAATACTATTTAAAATATATAAGAAATCTTAATACTCATACAAATTAAAAATATGAATAAAATAAAGAATTTTGATTTATCTATTGTTGTGCCTTTTTATAAAAGGACTAAGTTTGCACAATCAATAGTAAAGTCTCTTGATAATCAAAATGATGAATTAAACTTAAATATTGAAGTGATTTTTATTGATAGCGATACAGTCAAAGATTTATCTTCCATTTTAAATCAATATGAAACTAAATCTCAATTAGAGATAATAGTAGTTAGCGCCAAAAATATTATTGCAGAAAAAAGAAATGTTGGAATAAATTCATCTAGATCAGAAAATATCGTCTGTCTTGACGATGATTGTATACCAGGTGATAATTTTTTGAATGCGCATCATAAAGCTTTAGTAAATATTACAAATCAGAAAAAAATCTTTTCGGGAAAAGTGTATTTCCCTAGGGAGTTGTCTGAAAATTCAAATTTCCATAGATTTAGAAATGAAAGACATAGAGCTTACGATATTAACTATATTGGAAAAAAAAATATTCATTTTACAAATATTGTGACAATGAATTTATCATTTAAAAAAAGCTCATTAGTTAATAATAATTTATTTTTTGATACTGAATATGATACATACGGCTTAGAGGATACACAATTTGGTCTTGACGCAGTTAACAAAGGATTTGACTTGGAAGTTGTTGACGCTCAAATATACCACGCAGACAATACAACATTAGACTTGTTTGCAAATAAAATTAAAAGTTTTGCATTCAATTATTTTTTTAGGTTTTATGAAAAAAATAAATATTTACTTAAAAATCAAACTAATGACTCTAATGATCCAAATCTTTTACACCAATATCTCATAAAAATAGCCTCAGTAAATTCAAATATTAGAGAGAATTATCCGTACCTTATGAATTTTTTTGCAGTCTTAAGTCCAGTATTTTTGTTACCACTACTATTTTTTATAAAGACATTTCTAAAAATTTCAGATACTAACAAATTGTTTTACTCATATTCGATATTCAAATTATTGATAATAGTCACTATACTGATTTCAATGTTTGATAAAAACTCTAATAAAGGCAATTCTTTGCAATAGGTTGTATTTAAAATGATTAAAAATAGTACATTTATGATTACTGGAGGTACAGGCTCATTTGGACAAACCATGTTGAGATATTTGATTAAAAACAATGTAAAAAAAGTGAAGGTGTTAAGTAGAGATGAAAAGAAGCAAGAGACTCTAAGGTTAGAGTTAAAAAATAATAAAATTGAATTTATTATCGGTGATGTACGTGACATAGAAAGTATTGAAAATCATTTTAGTGGTGTAGATTATGTATTTCATGCTGCTGCTCTTAAACAAGTTCCATCTTGTGAGTTTTACCCTTTAGAAGCAATTAAAACAAATATCCTCGGAACACAAAATGTAATTAAGTGTTCAATAAAAGAGAGAATAAAATCACTTGTGCTGTTAAGTACGGATAAATCTGTATATCCAGTTAATGCAATGGGGATGACAAAAGCACTTGCAGAAAAACTAATTTTATCAAATGTGAGGATGTCAGGTAAAACTAAGTTGTGTATAACTAGATATGGTAATGTTATGGGTTCAAGAGGATCAGTCATACCATTAATCATAAATCAAATAAAAAACAATCTTCCAATAACGATTACAGATTTTGAGATGACGAGATTTTTAATGTCTTTAGATGACTCAATTGAATTAGTAATTAAGGCCTTTAAAGATGGAAAGAATGGAGATATTTATGTAAGAAAATCACCATCGGTTACAATTAAGACTCTTGTAGATGCACTCATGCAAATATTTAATACAAAATCAAAGATTAAAATAATTGGAACAAGACACGGTGAAAAACTCTTTGAAACTCTTGTTTCTAGAGAGGAGTTAATAAGAGCAAAAGAAACAAAGAACTTTTTTTCTATAAGAGCTGATAGTAGATCAATAAATTATGACACATATTTTTCTAAAGGAGTACAAAAACTATCTAATGTTGTTGATTACAATTCCCATAATGCAAAAAGACTTTCTGTATTAGAAACAAAAAAAATGCTTTTAGGTATGGACTTTATTAAAAAGGAGTTGCTTTGACAAAAATTATAACAATTTTAGGTACAAGGCCCGAAATTATTAAACTCAGCTGCCTAATAAATGAGTTAGATCAAAATATCGATCACAAATTAGTTCATACTGGGCAAAACTATGATTATGAGCTAAATGAGATTTTTTTTAATGAGTTAGAAGTCAGAAAACCTGATTATTTTCTTAATGTTGCAGAGGGATCAACGGCCCAGACTATAGGTAACATTATTGCAAGATCTGATGAAATATTGGAAAAAGAAAATCCTGATGCGATAATTGTATATGGTGACACAAACTCATGTTTATCTGTTATATCTGCAAAAAGAAGAAAAATTCCTATTTTCCATTTTGAAGCAGGAAACAGGTGCTTTGATCAACGTGTTCCAGAGGAAATCAATAGAAGAATAGTAGACCATGTAAGTGACATTAATCTTACATTGAGTGAACACGCAAGGAAATATTTAATTTTAGAGGGAATCAGGGCAGATAGAATTTTTAAAACAGGTTCTCATATGTACGAAGTCATAGAAAAACATAAAGAAAAAATAAACAAGTCTGATGCAATATTAAAATTAGATTTAAAAAAAGGAAATTACTTCTTAATGAGTGTGCACAGGGAAGAGAATCTAGATGATAAAGAAAATTTTCAATGTTTACTAAAAATATTTGAAGATATAGAGAAAAATTATCAGATCCCAATTATTGTATCGACTCATCCAAGAACACAAAAGAAAATAGGAACTGAAACAAAGAAAAATTTTAAATTAGTAAAATTTCTAAAACCTTTTGGCTTTTTCGATTATATATCTTTGCAGCAAAATGCCTTTTGTACAATTTCTGACAGTGGAACAATCACCGAGGAGTCATCAATACTTAAATTTCCTGCAATAAATCTTAGAAATGCACATGAAAGACCTGAGGGAATGGATTATGGTTCAGTAATATTAAGTGGCATAAACTCAAAGCGACTGATTGAGTCAATAAACTTAAGTGTTAAGCATTTTGAGAATAACAAAGGTTCTTTTGAAGATATACCAGATTATAAAAATTTAAATTTATCAAAACAGGCAATGAGAATAATTTTAAGCAATATAGATGTTATAAATAGAGATGTATGGAAAAAGAAGATATAAAAAAAAATATAATTATTTTTACTCCATATTATGATCCAGAGCCTTTTCCTATAAACACGTTTGTTCAAGACCTTTCAAAAAACTCGATAATTAATAATGTAAAAGTAATCACAGCATTGCCAAATTATAGAAAATATTCTTTCTATGATGGATATTCTTTTTTTGGTCCTTTCACGAAAAATGAAAAAAATATTTCTATCACTAGACTACTAATTATACCAAGATATTCAAATTCATCGATTTCAATTTTATTATTTTATATTTCTTTTTTTTTATCATCATTTTTTTTCTTTATCTATTTTGCCTTAAGAAATAGAAATAAATATGATCATATATTAACTTTTTGCGGCTCACCTATATATGTTGGTTTTATTGGAATATTTGCCTCAAAACTAATGAATATTAAATCATCTCAGTGGATACAGGATATTTGGCCTGAAGCAATTCAAACCACTAAGGGTTTAAAGAACAAATATATTATTAATATTATTAATTTCTTTCAGATTAAAATGTGGAAATATAGTGACATAATATTTTCTGAGTCATATTCATTAACAAAGTATTTAAAGAGTAATTTTCCAGATAAAAAAATTAAAACCCTTTATAATCCAGTTAGAGAAAAAGAAATCTATAATTCAAATGAAAATTTTCATAAAGACGATAAATTAATTTTTTCTTACACTGGTAACATAGGAGGAGCTCAAAATCTCGAAAAAATTCTTGAGGCATTTTCTGACTTAAATAGCAGTAAATTTGAGTTGCATATGTGTGGCGATGGACCATTATTAAATGATTTAAAGAAAAAATTTATTCAAAAAAATATTTTTTGGCATGGATGGTTGACAGGTAGAGAACTTGATAAAGTATACAAGCAATCTGATTTTTTTATACTTAGTCTTAATTCAGAGGGTAGACAATCTCTTATCCTCCCAAGTAAACTACAAACTTATTTTCAATTAAAAAAACCAATATTTTGCGTAGCTAGTGGAGCAGTTAAAGAGCTTATTGATTACACTAAATCTGGAATTACTACCGAATATGATGATAAAAAAAATATTATTGAATTGTTCAGTAAAGCTATGAAACTTACAAATAGTGAACGAACTGAAATGGCTGATAATGGTTTTAAATTCTATGAGAAGAATTTTAAGTCCGAGTCAATAATTAAAGAATTCATAAACTTCATATGATACGTTTTCGAAGAAAAAAATGATTGATTACATAAAGAGAAATTCATTACTAATTTTGACAGATGTTATTATCTCGATAATTTCAACTTATATAGCTTATTCAATTAGATTAGATACTTACTATCTACCATTTTCTGGCAATATAGGGCTAGACCCCATATTAAGTTTAAATGCATATTTATTATGTGCTTTATTATTCATACCAATTTTCCATTATGCTAAAATTTATGAATTCATTCCAAAATATTTTGATTTAAGTTTATTTATAAGAATTTTTTACAGTACAATTGTTTATGCTACGATTTTATTTCTTATATTTTCAAACTTTAACTTGGGAATACCAAGATCTATTGCAATAATTCAACCAATTATATTCTGTTTCTTAATTTTTCTTTTGCGAATTTCTTCAATATCAAAAGCTAGTGGAAAGAAAAAGACAGAAAAGAATGTTATAATTTATGGCGCTGGAACTGCTGGTTTCCAGTTATTAAATTCAATTAATGAAAGTAGAGAATTTAGTGTAAAACTATTCATTGACGACGATCAAAACAAAGTAGGTAAAATAATATCTGGTATTAAAATTATTTCTTTAGATGATGCTGAAAAATATATTAAAAAATTAAATATTAGTTCAATTATAGTAGCAATTCCATCGCTTAATTTAAATAACAAAAGAGAATTAATTACTCGATGTGAGAAGCTCAATCTGAATATTAAAACTCTTCCTACACTATCTGATATTATAAATGAAAAAATAAGTATTAAAGATGTAAATAACTTAAATATTAACGATCTCATAAATCGAGATGTCAAAATTAAAGAGTTTAATAAAAAAGAATTTAAAGGAAAAAATATATTAATTACTGGCGCGGGAGGTTCCATTGGTAGTGAATTATGCAAGCAGATTGTCTTTCAATCGCCATCTAGATTAATTTTATTAGATCACAGTGAATATAATCTTTACGCAATAAAAGAAAAATTAGAAAAAATTATTGAACTTAATGATTTGAAGATCAATTTAATATTTAGTCTTACAAGTATAAATAATTTTGACTTATTGAAAAAATTACTAACGCAATTTGATCTTGATTATATCTTTCACGCAGCAGCCTATAAACATGTTGAGCTTGTTGAAAACAATATCTCAGAGTCATTAAACAATAACTTTTTTGGAACCTTAAATTTAGTTTCACTATGTGATCAGCTAAACTCTAAAAATTTTATTTTAATATCAAGCGATAAGGCTGTAAGGCCAACAAGCATTATGGGAGCATCAAAGCGTCTTTCAGAGTTAATTGTTCAAGCATATGCAACTAAAAATGAGTCAGCGACAACTTATTCAATTGTGAGATTTGGAAATGTTCTTGGTTCATCTGGATCAGTTATTAATAAATTCAATGATCAAATCGATCAAGGTAATTACGTAACAGTTACTCATCCTGAGGTAACACGTTTTTTCATGACAGTACAAGAATCCGTAAATTTAATTATTCATGCATCATTAATGGCTAAAGGAGGAGAAATATTTTTACTTGATATGGGAAAGCCACTTAAAATAATAGATGTTGCTAAAAAAATGATTGAGTTAAGAGGATTAAAAGTGTTTGATAATATTTCTGGATCTGGGGACATAGCAATAAAAATAATCGGTCTAAAACCGGGTGAGAAGCTTTACGAAGAGCTGCTTATTGACGGAGATGCAAAGATTTCAAATAATCCAAATATCTTTTATGGTAAAGATAGTCATATCGAATTTCCTAAACTTAGGAAGCTTATTAATGAGTTACAAAGTATAGTAAATGAAAATGATTTGATGAAAGTAAGAAAATTTTTAAAAGATAAAACTGATTTAAAGATTTAATTTTCTTGAAATATATCTCGCGTATACAACTTATCTTGCAAATGTTTAATTTCTTCTGAAAACCTATTTGCAATTATTAAATCTGGTATTTTTTTTAAATCTTCAATTTTATGTGTAATTTTGTATGGAAATTCAATTTTTAAGCTTATAAGCGGTTCATAAACTATAACTTCAATTCCATTTTTTATTAATTCATCTATAACGTCTATAATTGCACTTTCGCGAAAATTATCTGAGTCTGATTTCATTATGAGCCTATAAACACCTACAATATTTGGCTTTTTCTTTAATATGGACTGGACAATAAATTCTTTTCTAGTTTTATTTGCTCTTACAACTCCTGAAATAATATTATTTGGAATATCATTATAGTTGTTTAGAAGCTGCTGAGTATCTTTAGGAAGACAATATCCACCATATCCAAACGAAGGATTATTATAGTAATTACCTATTCTTGGATCTAAAGATACACCCTCAATTATTTTTTTTGAGTTTAAGTCATTAGCTTCACTAAAACTATCAAGTTCATTAAAAAAAGAAACTCTCATTGCTAAAAAGGCATTAGAAAACAATTTTGTAGCCTCTGCCTCTTTTGATTTCATATAAATTATTTTTGTGTTACTTGAATTCGAACATTCCTTCATAATTTCAGCAAATTTTTCTGATTTTTCTGTCCTGTCGCCAATAATAATTCTACTTGGATAAAGGTTATCTTTTAAAGCTTTATTTTCTCTGAGGAACTCAGGAGAAAAATATATATTATTTTTCCCAACATCATTAATTATTTTTTCTGTGAAACCAATTGGAATCGTCGACTTTATTATTATTGAAGCATTTGGCTCAACCATAATAACATCTTTAATTACATCCTCTACTATATCTGTATTAAAATTATTTGTTATTGTATCATAATTTGTTGGCACAGCAATAACGACAAATGTTGAGTTTTTTAAACAATCTACAATATTGTTTGTTATTTTGAGATCTAATTTTCTTTGATCTAGGAATTGATTAACTTCATTATTTAGAGAGCTAGGTAAATCTTTTTTTAATTTTTCAATCTTATCACTATCTATATCATAAGCATACGTAGTATATTTTTGAGAAATCAAATATGATAAAGAAAGCCCGACATAGCCAAGACCAATTATAGAAATTTTCATTTACATATTATTATATATTAATTGTATAGTAAAGCTATGATAGTTTACTAACTTACATTATGTTAAATATATTATTCATATTTTTTTTTTAATTAAATCTATTATATGAATACTTATTTTTTATAAAAAAAATTTATTATGAGTAGAATTAATAATACATGGCGCGTAAAAAAATCAATAATTCACGGAAATGGTGTTGTAGCAGCAAAAAATATAAATAAAAATGAAAAAATTATTCAATATATTGGTGAAAAAATAACTAAATCAGAAGGTGACAAAAGATCAGAGCAAAGAATAAAAAAATACTTGAACTCAAATAAAACAGGTTCAGTCTATATCTTTGAATTAAATAAGAAGTATGATATTGATGGTACTCCAAAGTATAATAAAGCTCGATATATCAATCATTCCTGTGATCCAAATTGTGAAGTGAAAATCATTAAAAATGAAATCTGGATTTGTTCAATTAAAAAGATACGTAAAGGAGATGAATTAACATACGATTATGGTTATGAATTTGATAAAGATGATTTTCGAGATCATGTTTGCAAATGCGGTTCTAAAAATTGCATCGGTTTCATAATCTCATCAGACGATTGGCCTAAATATTTAAAATATCTTAAAAAAATTATTTCAAACAAATAATTTATTTATGATAGATCTTTCAAATAGATCTTTTTAAATGAATGATTTTTTTGTTTACTTTCAGCAATATCAATTTGATTTTGTCTTACCGAGTAACGTTTTTTTTGTTTATCATTTTTATCATTATAGCAGTTGGGGCAGCTTACACCCCTTATATACATCGGAGATTTCGTCTCGATTTCACTAATTGGAGATCTACATCCATAACATTGCTTATATTTGCCCTTTAATAATTTTGAGTTAATTGAAATTCTATTATCAAATACAAAACATTCGCCATTCCACATTTTTTTATTTTTATTTTTATTAAGATAGTTAATTATGCCACCTTCTAATTGCATTACGTTTTCAAAACCTTGATCTACTAAGTAGCTCGAGGCTTTTTCACATCTTATGCCTCCAGTACAATACATTGCTATTTTACTTTTTTTATCTAGATTCAAACTTTTTATTATTTTTGGAAACTCTCTAAAACTATTCATTTTGATATTTTTTGAATTTTTAAAATATCCAATTTTTCTTTCATAATCATTCCGAACGTCGATTGTAGTAACTGTATTATCTGTAATTACATCGTTCCAATCGACTGCATTAATATACTGCCCCTTTTGTTTTGAAACATTAAGATTATTGACTCCCATACTCACAATTTCTCTTTTTATTTTTGTTCTTAATTTGTAAAAAGGGACGAAGTCACACGAGTTCATTTTCAATGAGAGTTTTCTTATGTTCAGTATTTTTTTTATATCATGTATAGCATTAGAAGCTTCATAAGCAATTCCTGCTAATGAGCCATTGATACCTTCATTAGCTATCAATAATGTACCTTTTAAGGATTTATAGTTAGATAAATTTTCATCGACTTGCTCTTTGATTTTATTAAGGTTTTTGATTTTTTTAAATCTATAAAAGGAATAAACTGCAAGCTCAAGGTTTTTTATTTTCATAAGTTATTTCCTATGTATTAATATATACATATTAATTTGTATCATAAAACTTTAATTTAATAATCAGAATGTTATTTTTCATAAACTTTTTCTGTATATTTATTAGCTTGCACGTATATAAAAATATTTGGATATATCTAAAAATTAATAAAACACCTACTGGTGCAGGAATTATTTTTTTAATAGCCCTATTGATAAATATTTATTTGAATGATGAGTCCTACTCTTCAGAGTTAAAAATAGCCTTCTCTCTAATTTCAGTTTTAACTTTAATTTATTATATTGATGATTTAATGAGTTTAAGTGTTGCCGCTAGGATTATTATTCAGATACTTTTGGGAATTATCATTACTACTACATTTTTCTCTAATTTATTTATTGTAAATTCATACCTCTTTATAATAATTCTTGCCTGCATATTGATTCTTAGTTTACTTTTAACTAATACAATTAACTTTTATGATGGAGCTGACTTAAATATAGTTTTTTTCGGAGTTCTAAATTTTTTGATTTTATCTTTTGTTTTTTCTCTTGATAAAAATATTCAGATTTTAATACATTTATCTCTTGTATTTTTTATAGCATTTTCATTCATAAATTATAAAGCAAATAGTTTATATTTTGGTGACGCAGGAAGTTTTTTTTTAGCAGGATTATTTTTGATATTTATTGCTTTAGCTGCAGTAATGCAAAATTTAAAAATTTACTATCTTCTAACGACTTTATGCTTACCAATACTTGATGTAATCTATGTAATTTTATATCGTTTAATTCGTAAGGAACCTTTGCATACAAGACATTATTATCAAATTTATCAATTAGCTCAAAGAACTCAGAGAAAGTGGTTATATTTATTGATACAGCCTGTTAATACAGTATTTTCACTTCTATCTATATTTTTTTTATGCAGTTTAGGACTTAATGAGACAGTATCAATTATTACTGGCTGTTTTTTAATCTCGATCATTTTTTATTTCTCACTAAGATTTTTTTTAATGAATGCAAAAAAATAGATGAATAAATTTTGTATAGTAGGGCTTGGAGAGCATGCAAGAAAAAAAATTATTCCAGCTATTAGAAATTTAAAAAATGTTCAAATAGCTGTTGTTACAAGTAGTCTAGATTTTAGAGAAAATGATGTTTTAAAATTTGATACCATTGATCAAGCAATCAGTAAATTAGATAAAGATTACATTTTTTATATATCAACCCCTCCCTCAACACATTATGAATTAGCAAAGAAATTGTTATTGAATGACTTTAATTGCCTTATTGAAAAGCCAATTTTTTTGTTCGCAGAAGAGTTTGAAAGTATTAAAAATATAGCAAAAACTAGATCAAAATATTTTTTTGAATGTTTTATGCATCGTTATGGTAATATTTACTCTGAATTTATTGAAATATATCAGAAAGAAATCGATAATATAAAGTCATTAGATATTAAATTTTGTATACCTAAAATACCATCAAATACTTTTAGATCTATTAACAATATTTCGTCGTCGTTGATATATGATATTGGTTGTTATCCTATATCATTAATCAACGATATATCAGAAAATAATGAAATCAAAATCGTTTCAATAGAAAATTACGGAAATTATTCAAAAGAAAAATTTAAAATTATAGGTAAAATTAATCAAATTAATTTGAACATTAATTTTGGAATAGACGATAATTACGAGAACTTTGTTAAAATTAATCTTAAGAATAAATTTTGTATCAAATTTGAATATTTTTTTTATGGAAGAAAGGCTGAAAAAAAAATTATAACTAATAACGACAACATGAGTAAAATAAGAATTATTAATGATGGAAATTTATTCGAAGAAATGTTAAAAAAAGTTAAAACAGATATTCATAAAAACCAAAAATTAAACAACGTTAATATTAAGAGAAATATTTTAAATTTAGAATTATTAATATCACAATACACAAATTTCAACAATCATGCTCCCTGAAAAATCAACATTATTTAAAAATATTCTTAGAGATCAAGATGAAAGAGGTGAAATCTTATCTATAGTTGATTACAAAGTAAGTAATGTTTCAATCATAAGATGTAGCGCGCACACAATAAGATCTAATCATTATCATTTGACTGATTGGCATTTAATGTACGTATTGAAAGGTAAAATAGATTATTTTTTTAGAAAAATAGATGTAGAGGAAATTAACTATTTAGAGGTTAATCAAGGAGACAATATATTTACCCCTCCGATGGAAATTCATGCAACCTATTTTCCAGTCGAAACAGAATTAGTAGTGAGTAGTTTAAATCCAAGAGATCAAGCAACCTACGAAAAAGATACTGTTAGAGTAGAATTTATTAATTTAAATAATATAGGTGAAATGCTTAAATTGCACAGTAAGTGAAAAAAGTAAAAAAAATAAATAATTGTAGGCTATGTGAATCTAAAGATTTAAAAAATATATTAGATTTTGGTAAAGTTCCACTTGGAAATGATTTAGCTCTAAACTTGCGGAGCTCTCATAAATGTGAGACCTACAAATTAAAACTTAATCATTGTAATAATTGTGGACATTTTCAGCTTGGTCATGAAGTTCATTCAAAAAAACTGTTCGCAACAAACTACACTTATTTGACAGGAATCGCTCCAAGTTTCATTCAGCACTTTTCTAAATATTCTGACTGGATAATGAAACAATGTTGTTTAAAAAAAAACAACATTGTTTTAGATATTGGCTCTAACGATGGTACATGTTTAAAAGCTTTTAAGAAAAAACATTTAAATGTTATTGGCATAGATCCTGCAACACTGCCAGCAAAGATTGCAAATGAAAATAAAATTTTTACATATAAGAAATTTTTTAATTCCAATACAGCAAAAAAAATAAAAAAAGACTTTGGTAATATAGATTTTATTACGAGCCATAATGTTTTAGCGCATGTTCATAATATAAAAAATATATTTGAAAATATTCTTTTTCTACTTAAGCAGGATGGTTTTTTCTGTTTTGAAGTAGGTTATTTTGTGAATGTTGTCGAAAATAACTTATTTGATACAATCTATCACGAACATCTAGATTACCATCATGCTACTCCATTGGTAAAATTTTTAAATAAAATAGGATTTCAGGTTGTAAATTTGTCTACAAACAATATCCAAGGCGGAACATTACGTATCTTGTGTAGAAAAAGTAGTGCGAAAAATAAATATCAAGTAAAGAAGTTTATTTTGAATGAAAGAAAAATGTTGATATATAACAAGAATTATATGGCAAAGTGGTCACAACGAATAAATAAAAACATGTTTGATTTGAAAAATTTTGTAAAATTTAAAATTAAAAAAGGTTCAAATGTTTGCGGATATGGCGCACCGACAAAAGCAGCGCTATTACTTAAGTTATCCAAACTATCGAATTCAAAAATTAAATTTACTGTGGAGGATAATAAGCTTAAGCTAAATCGAATAATACCAAAATCAAATATAAAAATTGTTGGCTTTAATTTTTTAAAAGAGGAGCAGCAAGACTATATCATTATATTTGCTTGGAATTTTGTTGACGATATAATTAAAAAACTCAGATCAAATAAATTAAAGAACTTGAAAGTTGTGGTTCCATTACCTAAACTCCATATAATCAATTTATAAATGATAAATTATTTTCAAAACGTTGTGATTATTGCCCCTCATCCAGATGATGAGACGCTTGGTATGGGAGGATCAATTAAAAGATTAACAATGAATAAAGTAAAAGTATCAATTTTAATTGTTTCTGGCCATTTACCACCTCTTTACAAAAAAAAAGATTTTGATCAAACTCTCTCCGAGTCAAAAAAAGTATTCAAGCATTTGGGTGTTAGTGACTATGAGTTTCTAAAAATACCTGCTACAAAAGTCAGTGATCTTCCAGTTGCAGAATTAAATAAAAAAATTAGTAAATTCATCACTTATAGATGTCCAGATACAGTATTTATTCCTTTTCCAGACAGGCATATTGATCATAGGGTGATTTTTGACTCATCTATAGTAGCATGCAGGCCAGTAAATAAAAAATTTCCAAAAAATGTATTTTTATACGAGACATTGTCAGAAACACACTGGAATGTTCCATTCGTCGAGCCATCATTTAATCCAACTGTATTTATAAATATTAGTAAAACTCTTAAAGATAAGATAACCGCTTTGAAACTTTATAAATCCCAAATAAATGCCAATACACCATCTAGGTCTACAAAAGCAGTTGAGTCTCTAGCAAAATTTAGGGGTAGTCAAAATGGCTGTGAATATGCTGAATCATTTCAGGTTGTTAGAATGGTTATTTAGTTACATTCAAGAGATGAATTGAAGCAAATTGATATGAAATATTTTAATAAAGAAAAGGTAGAAATAAGGGGATCTTTATCTCATGGATCTGATTGTACGATTGATATAAATGTAATTTTTGAGGGTAAAGTTCTATTAGGTAATAATGTAACGATAGGGTCAAACTGTATAATTAAAGATTCAGAAATTGGTAGCAATACGATGATCAAACCATTTTCTCTTATTGAAAAGTCAATAATAAACGAATCTTGTAATGTTGGGCCTTATGCCAATTTAAGAAAAGGAAGTAAAATTGATAGTGATACAAGTATAGGTAATTTTGTTGAAATAAAAGACTCTCGTATAGGAAAGAATTGTAGAATTAATCATTTATCATTTATAGGCGACTCAATTTTAGAGGAAAATGTTACGATTGGAGCAAGCACAATTACATGCAACCATAATGGAAATGAATTTAAAAAAATAATTATAAGAAAAAATAGTTATATAGGTTCAGGCACAAAGCTAATTGCCCCCTTAGAAGTCGGTGAAAATGCTACTATTGGATCAGGTTCAGTAATCACAAAAAATGTTGTTGCTAATAAGTTAACACTCTCTCGCTCAAAACAGGTCGTAATAAATAATTGGGTAAGACGAACATAAGTATCTTTATATTAAAATTACGATATTTAATTCATACATATTTTTGTCGTCAAATATCTTTATATTTTAATCTATTATAATATCATTCTAACCAGATGGGTGAGCATATTTAAAAACGAAGTAGAAATCTTAATAGTTAGATTTTTATTTCTTACTTCTAAGTTCATATGTTTTTTTCTTCAGGTATTCTGTAAGCTTCTCTCTATTACTAATTTTACTTAAATCACTATATTTAATTACACTTCCTGGATAAAAATTAATTTCTTTTCCAATCATTTTTTTTGTTTCATGAATGTAAGATGAATATTTTAGAGTTTGATTTTTTATCTTGGATGCAAAGATATGAAATAATAGCCCATTCTTACCATCAAAATATACTGGCAAAACATCACTTTTCGTTTGTTTTAAGATTTTGGCAGTAAAATGTTTCCATTCATCATCTTCAGCAGTAGATTTAGAATCCTTCGCTACAGAAACACTACCAGATGGGAAAATTATCAGTAACCCATCGTTTAATAAATGTCTTTTAGCATCTTGTGTGGTTTTTATGTTGTTTCTAATAGTTTCTTTTTTGTTTTCACTAAAATCAATTGGTAAAATATATTTACCTACTTCAGGCACAAATTGAAGAGTTTCATGAGTAAGAATTTTAAAATCAGATCTGACTTTAGAAGCAAGAGAGCACATAATTAAGCCATCAATAATTCCAAAAGGGTGATTGGCTATCATTATTAATGGTCCTTTAATAGGAATTTTAATTCCTGATTCTGATTTATCAATAATATTTATATCCATTGACTCCAGTATTCCAGTCCAGAAATACCTGGGGTCTGAATTTTTTTTTGAAAATTCATTATAAATTTTTTCTAATTTTCTTTTTCCAGTAATTTGCTCAATAGTTTTAATTAATATTCTCTGAGCAAAATTATGTTCTATTTTTGAGGCATAAGATATATCTACTTTATTCATATTAGTACTCCACTGGAATTGGGTCTAAACTTCTCCAAAAATACCAAGTTGCAACTGATCTGTAAGGTTTCCATTTTTCAGATATTTTTATAGCATGATCTTTAGTTATTGGGTATTTCATATTGTAGCAATTACAGATACCCTTTATCAATCCTAAGTCATCTACGGGAAAAATATCAGGTCTGCATAAATTAAAAATAAGAAACATCTCTGCAGTCCATCTGCCAATTCCCTTAATTTTGATTAATTCGCTTATAACTTCATCATCCGAGTAGCTTGACCATTTATTTGGATTTAATTCTTTGTTAATGAAAGCTTTCGATAATAATTTAAGATACGAAATTTTTTGACGTGACAGTCCACAAGCTTTAAGTGTCATAAAATGCATCTTTAAAGTTTGATGGGGTGTGACATTCTTAACTTTAGACTCATACCTGTTCCATACTGCTTGGGCAGCTTTTACTGAAATTTGCTGTCCAACAATTGATCTCGCTAGAGTATAAAAAGGATCAGATTTCGAAAAAAGAAAATCTTTAGGATAATTACTTATAATTTTGCCCAACTTCTTATCTTTACTTGTTAGAACTTTTTTTGCTTTTTCCCAAAAAAATGGTTTTTTCATACTTGTGTGACGAATTTAATATTGACATATATAATGTAAATTGTTTTATTTGCCATTCTAAATAATAAATGGAGATAAAATTATGGCCGACGTTGCTAGCTTATTAGCTGAGTTTCAAAAAGGTATCGAAGGAAAAGACACTGGTCTTGGAGCAACAGTTAAATTTGACTTTGAAGGTGCTGGAT
>MDTE01013413.1_pt1 | contig 59669 bp, 41 predicted proteins | sample 811231 | NCBI WGS metagenome assembly MDTE01 (sample SAMN05326651, study PRJNA326480) | marine metagenome | isolation source: seawater | place: Indian Ocean: Red Sea | collected 2010
AAAGTGGCAGGAGCCGCAGGGGATTTCCTGCTGATTCATCCGACGCTCCGACCACTGGTTTCCAGCGTACCTCGGGTCACACCCAGCTGGTGCAAGCACTTCAAGTCTTTCCAGACCGACGTCCCGCTTCTACGCCCCTCCAGGAGATCGGTGTAAGCTGCCAAAATGCTTGCAACTTCATCGGGTGTCTCTCGAAGGAATTCTATTCTGAAATGAGCGGCACCCAGGGTTTGCAAGGTGTGGGCATGTTCTGAACCGCTTTGCGCCCTGGCATTGAATACCGTATTGCGACAACCGGCATCGGCTATCAGGGGATGTGATAGACCGACGCGGTCCTTGAGTTCCACCTGATGTTTTTCGCACGGGCGACCACAGTCCCGGTAGTCCTTGCCGGTTGACATGAAAGTGCAGAACACACAGTGCTCCATATGGAACATCGGCATGTGTTGATGAAGAGTGATTTCCACTCTCTCCGGCGGCACCGTGCGCAACAGAGCTTCCAGCTGCCCCATGTTCAGATCGTAGGATGCGGTAATACGCTGCATGGAGTGGCGTTTTAAAAAGTGAAAGGCACTCCATGCATTGGAAACGTTCATGGAAAAATCAGCAATGCACGGATAGGTATCAAAGGCTTTGAGCTGATCGTAATTACGCACAAGAAAACCATCAGGGCATGCCGAAAGGAGTTGGTTAAGGATCCATGCCTCCCTGGGCTTGGTGATGCGAGGACCGGTCAACCAGATGCCACTTTTTGCCGTGCGGGATGTTGGCGAAGTGCCTCTGGCATCACGAAAAAGAGCAACGGCATCGCGATAGGATTTGGGTTGCTCGAAGTCGCAATAGACCTGAGGGTAATGGAGTTGGAGCACGGCTTGCAGCTGATCCATGTTCCTGACCAGCGGGATTAAATGGTGAGAACTTTCTTGCGTTTCCACCTCTTCTGAACGGGCGGTGAATCGAGGCCACTTTAATGATTCGGAAGCTGCTTTCCATCGACTGGGCTTGATGGATGAGGGTTGGTTCTTCTGAAGGGATTCAACCACCGAACGCCTCATGCGATTGAGTTCACTCACCGGCAGCATGAGGTTGGGGTCAAGATGCAGATGAAGATCCCCGAGGCGAAATCCGGAGCCCCCCAGGCGACCGAGTTGTTTCTTCAGGCTCTCCGCGCTCAAGGGGTGTTTGACCGCCCTTTGAAGAGGTGTTTCCGACAAGCTCCTGGCGATGGCTCCGGAGGCCAGTTTTGCTGTGAGCTCCAGGGGCTGTCCGAGTTGACCGTGGACCTCAAAGATGACCTGTAAGTCTACCTGGGGGCTGACATGCTCATAGGTCTGTCTGAGCTGCTTTTCCAGCGCCGGGTCACTCGTCTTCCAGATGCGATCTCCTTTTTTCAGTGTCGTGGTGTCCAAGCGATTGCGATCAAAGACGAGCCGAAGCCGTTCCTTGCCAGGTTTTGGGTTTTTCGAAGGTCCTTGAATCACTTGGAAAATACGGCCACCCATCTCCTTTTGGCCGGGGTTTCCCTGATCCACCACGATGCCATCTCCAGCTTTGACCGGTTGATCACTTTCCAATGAAAATCCGTTGCGATGAACGCTTTGGATGGTGCCGAGAAAGACCCCTCGCTTTTTCCCAAAGCGCGCATGAACCAGCTTCTGATTGTCGATGCCCTTGAGCCATCCGGTGTGAAGCCCCCTGGAAAAGGACATCTCCATCTCGTAGCGGGATGGTTCATGATTGTTTGAGTCCGATTCAGGTTTTTCCGGACTCTGGTTTGCGATTCGATCGATGGCATTTCGGTAAATGCGCGTGATGTTGGCGACATAGGTGGGAGACTTCAATCGCCCTTCGATTTTAAGTGAGCTCAAGCCAAGCTCCATGAGTTGATCCAGTACCTCCAGACCAGCAAGGTCCTGCGGACTGAGAAGGTATTGACGATCGCCAAGTGCCAATGGTTTACCATCTTGAATCAATTCGTAGGGCATCCGGCATGCCTGAGCACATTCACCCCGATTGGCAGAGCGCCCCCCCAGGGCTTCACTGGTTAAGCATTGCCCTGAATAAGCGACACAGAGAGCTCCGTGGACAAATATTTCAAGAGGCATGCATTGGCGGTTGCTTTCTTGAATGGCCCGGATATCCACCATGGAACATTCCCTGGCCAAAACAGCCAGGTTGACCCCCAATTCCTTCGCATGATCAATCCCAGCTGGGCTTGTGAGCGTCATTTGCGTGGAGGCATGGATGGGGAAATCCGGGCTCAGGTTGCGTATCATGTGGCAAAGCCCAATGTCCTGAACGATGACCGCATCCACATCGGCCGCCATGATCGATCGAAGCTGCTCCTCCACCGCGGCAAGCTCATCAGCGAAGACCAGTGTATTCATGGTCACATAACCACGAACTCCATGACCATGAAGGAAGGCCATGACCGATGGCAGGTCCTGCAAGGTAAAATTATCAGCCCGCATCCGGGCGTTGAACCCGGTCAATCCAAAATAAACGGCGTCCGCTCCATTGGAAACGGCAGCCTTGAGGCATTCCCAATTACCAGCCGGAGCCAATAGCTCAGGGATACCTTGCAGGCATTTCGTGGGTCGTTTTAAGAGATCCGGTGAATCCATAACCGAAGATGATCTGCTACCGTTCTGCGTTTTGTCAGGCTGGCAGCAGGCACTCATTTCTGACACAATGATTCAATGGATAGGGGGATGCAACAACAAGCCGATACGAAGTCCTCAGCAACATTGATCCTGGGCTGTGGCTACATCGGTACGGCTCTGGCACATGATCTTGCAGCGCAAGGCAAGCGCGTTGTGGCAGTCAAGCGTGACGTTTCGCAACAGCCCTTTGTGCATCCCAATGTAGCATGGCGGCAAGGTGACGTGACGCAGGCTCAAGGGCTTCCTTGGGAAGAAGGCCCGTACACGGACGTGGTTTACTCCGTATCCTCGAGCCATGGAGATTCCCTGGCCTACGAAAAAGCTTATGTGCAAGGGCTTCAAAGTGTGATGCCTCATTTGAAGCCCTTGCCGAGTCTTCGACGGTTTGTGTATCTGAGCAGCACTGGAGTCTACGGCCAAAATGAAGGTCAGTGGGTGGATGAGTCCATGCCTATCGATCCTCCAGGCAAGAACCCTCAGCTATTGGTGCAGGCAGAGAATCTGGTCCTGGAAGCCTCTCAAAGATGGGGGATTCCTGGCGTTGTCCTGCGGCTCTCAGGTATTTACGGTCCGGATCGCTGTCATGCTCTACAGCGTTTGTTGAGTGGTATGGTTCAGTTGGAATTACCAGGCGATCGCTGGGTGAACATGATTCATCAGCAAGATGTGGTTCGTGCCATTTTAGCTACCTTTATCCATGGCCCTGCCGGGTCGGTGTTCAATGTGAGCGATGATTGCCCGGTCGCACAAAAAGAGCTCTATGAATGGATTGCGAGCGAGGTAGGATGCCCTTCACCCCAATGGGTCCATGCTGGGGCACTGAAAAAAAACAAGCGGCAAGTCACCCATAAGCGTGTTTCTAATCAAAAAATAAAATCAGTCCTTGGGGTTCGGCTGAAATATCCAACCTACAGAGAGGGCTATGCGGCATTGGTGAAGGCGAACCGTCCTCTCGATTCACAGATCTGATTCAAGGGTGGGAAGCAGACAGCCCCTTCAAGGCAAGGTTGCCTTGAGATTATCTTGAGGGAAGACTGGCATTAATGGTTTCAAAACGAACCACTTTTTCCCCCGGCTTTGCATAACCCAATTTTTCTCGTGCCAGGCGATCAAGGGTAAAGTCGTTGGTAGTGACGGAACCAATTTTGGCCTGAAGGGTTTGGGCGATCTTGTTCTCCTCAGCAATCTGCTTCCTGAGATGGATGATCCGCCTTTGCATACCCTCATTTTGACGGATGACAGGCTGATACCACTGGAAGACTGCCATCGCACCGGCCAATAGGACGAGCCCCATCACCAACTTGGTGAGTTTCATCCAAATGCCTGCATCCACGGATTTTGATTTTTGTGACATCATCAATTGTCAACAACCACAGTCAGGAATGATTTTCAGGTAACAGGGAACTATTTCGTTTTAGACCTTTGATCCGGTTTTGTCCAGTTTTTGACGAAACAATTTCAAGATGTCCAGGCAAGCTTCTATTTTCAGCACGTAAGTCAAGCCTCCATAGGTTGCCAATCCCAGGCAGAGGGGGATGAAAACCATGAGCGTTTGATGGAACTTGCTTTCAGGAGACAGGTAAGTATCACAACTGCGACTTGCCATCCAGGCGATCAGGGCAGCGAAAATGCCCGCTCCCATGATCCAAAAGGTGGGACGAATCATTTCCTTTACCTGCATGTTGGGGAATTTTCTTCGCATCGCATACCAGAGGAACCCGAGGTTGACCAAAGAACTCAACGCGTTGGACAAACCCATGCCGGCCTGTTTGAAGGTTGGAATGAGGAAAAATGCAAAGACCAGATTGCATGTGAGACTCAACACACTGATCCGCATGGTCAGCGTCACTTCACCAAGAGCAAAGAAAGCTCGTGCAAGAATGTTCACCAGGGAAAAGGAGACCAACCCCGGTATCAGGCACTGTAGAGCCAGGGCGGCTCTTTGGGTGGCACTTGAGTCAAAGCGTTCTCCTTCGAATAGAAGTCGGACGATCGGTTCGGCCAAAACCATGGTGAGGGTCGTGGCAATCCAGTTGGCAAAAATCAAATACTGCATGCCCTGCCTCAGGCCTGCTTGAAAAGCTCCATACTTTTTCTCGGCAGCCAATCCCGAGAGCATCGGAAGCATGAAAGTAGCCAATGACACACCAAATACCCCCTGTGGCAATTCCATGAGCCGAGTGGCGTAATTGAATGAAGCCACAATATGGTCCCCGTGGCTGAATGCGATGGCATTGGTGAGCAGGATGTTGATCTGAAAAGCAGCCACTCCAACGATACCGGGGAGGATGCGTTGAATCAGCCGGCGAACGGTTTCGTTTTTCCAGGGATGAATCCACCGAAAACGGAATCCTTCCTTGAAGAGAAGTGGGCACTGAAAGCAGGTTTGTGCCATCCCGGCCACCAGGATCCCTATTGCAAGCCCGTTGATTTGATCAATTAATTCCGTGCCAAACCCCGGGGCGATCCAAAATACAGAGGCGATCATGATGAGGTTCATGGTGGTGGCGCCCAATGCGGGAATGAAAAAATACCCCCTGGCGTTGAGCGTTCCCATTAAAATGGCTGCAATGCATACCATGAGCACATAGGGAGACATCCATCGCATGAGCTTCAGAAACAACATGGTCTCGAGACCGAGACTGAGACCATGGAGCATGGCTGTGGAAACAAGGATCAAAAGGGCAACGACCAGGCTGCAGGCTGTGATCAGCGCCGAGAGGGTCGCATTGGCTACTTCCCACATGGCTTTTTCACCTTCCTGCATTTCCCGTTCCTTAAACAAGGGAATGAAGGCGGCCGTCAAGGCACCTTCACCCAACAAACGTCGAAAGAGATTCGGCACCTGGAAGGCATAAAAAAAAGCACTGGCCACCATGCCGTCTCCCATGAATCGTGCGTAAACCATTTCGCGTGCCATTCCAAGGATGCGACTGAGCAGTGTCGCCAATCCCATCGCACCTGATGATTTGAGCATTTTTGACATTTGAGCAGCAACGCCTACGGGCGTATCGAAGCCATTGGACGGTTTGTCTGTGCCAGGTCCCCAGCCTATTGGCGGATCATAGGCAAAGTCTCTTGGCGTTCAATCCATTACCCAATAAATTACCGATATCACCTTTGATAGTCGGTTCTAGGGGCTGAAGGTTTCTTCCAGCACTGTCGAAGCAATTGTGGTAAAGTGGTCCATCAATGAAACGACGTCCTACCAAAAACAGGTCGCGCTGGGGTTTCAGCTCTGAAGGTATTGGCCGGGCCATCAAGATCAGTATGACCTGGGTGGGGCTTTTGTGGGTGGTTGAGATCGTGGATCTAAGCTCAGGATTTCAACTGGATGGGTATGGTATTCTACCCCGTAAGGTGGACGGTCTGATGGGGATATTCTGGAGTCCACTGCTTCATGCCGACTTTGCGCATCTGATTGCCAATTCGGGGCCTTTGGTTCTTCTGTTGATCATGCTTTTCTCACACGGGCAATACCGACCCAAGTCGAGTCTCGCATTCATCTGGTTGGTAAGCGGCCTGGGAACGTGGCTTATCGGCCGTCCGGCCATTCACATTGGTGCCAGTTCCATTGTGTACGGGCTGGCTGCTTTTCTGATGACGGCTTCATTCTGGATGAGAAGCTGGCGAGCCTTTTTTCTCTCAATCCTGGCGCTACTCATGTTTGGAGGGCTTTTTTATGGGCTTTTCCACATCCAAAAAGGTGTTTCGTGGGAGGGACACCTCAGTGGGGCTCTTGCAGGGGTTTGGGTCGCATGGTTGATGCATGCTCGCCATGCTTGACCTTTTTATTGTCTCTCAACAGGGCATGCCCCTAATATCCCCCTCATATGCGTTTTTATCCACATTTCTGTCTCGTGTTGGCGTTTTGCCTGCTTTCGGGGAGACTTCTTGCTCACGTGGGAGACCGGCCGTCTGTTCATGATACCGTTGCTGCCATCGCTCAACGCATGAAGCAGCATTTTACCGAGGAACAGCTCAATGCATTGACTCCACACCTGATCGAACAATTTCTGACCGACGAGGAGAAAAGCGTTCTGGCTCAGGAACACATACGATTCAAGGTCAATGTCCCCGTCAAAATCGGTATCCTGCGCGATCGTGCTCTCAAGTCAGAACCTTTCTGGATCCGGGAAGGCGGCTGGCAGTTGTCGGGGTTGGTCATCACTGTCCAGGATGAGGAGTTGGATCTGTGGGAAAAGGAATTTCCTGAAGGGGACATCGGGTTGGGGGTGAATTCACTGGGTACCAGTGGCGTGCACTACATTCCATTGATCCAGCCACTTAATGCGAGCGATTCCTTGATCATTAGCGATACCTACCCAGGCACCCTTCAAACAGCTATCCTGGCGCCCGGAGTTCAGATTTATGCAGATCGGGAGGAGACGCTCGAGGCGGTGCCACAAGGCCTGGAGGGGACCTTGATTCTACAGACTCTTTACGACAGCCGCTTTGATGCCTCTTTAGTCAATTTCTTTAAATGGACTGCGTATCCCAGTCAACCGAAGCCGGATCAAGTCGTGTTGACCTGGAGTGAAGATCCTCAGACCACTCAAACCATCCAATGGCGTACGGATGCAACGATCCGATCCGGCCAGGTGCTCTTCCAGAAGAAACGTCTCTTTCGTCAGTTTTTACCCAAACCCTTGGATCGCGCCAAAGCAAACATGAAGGTGCTGGAGACTCCGAACATCATCAATGACCCCTTCTGCCATCGATTCACCGTCACCTTGAGGGACCTCGAACCCGATACGACTTATGTGTATTCCGTTGGAGACGGGGCTGAAGATCATTGGACGGAGCTCGCCGAATTCAAAACGGCCCCAGCCAGCACCAAACCGTTTTCTTTTATCTACATGGGGGATGCTCAAAATGGTCTCGATCGTTGGGGGAGCCTGGTACACACCGCGTTTCGGGAACGGCCCGATGCTGCATTTTACATCATGGCAGGTGACTTAGTGAACCGAGGCGGCGATCGGGATGATTGGGATAGTCTTTTTGAAAATGCCAAGGACATATACGACCGTCGTCCGTTGGTGCCCGCTATTGGAAATCATGAAGACCAGGATCCCACATTGTATCTTAGAGAATTCGATCTTCCCAAAAATGGACCTGAAAAAGTCGAAAAGGAAAGGGCCTACTGGTTTGAATACAGCAATGCTCTTTTTGTGATTTTGGATACGAACATCAGCGCAGAAAGCCAGGCATTCTGGCTAAAGGACGTGTTGAACCAGTCTTCTGCGACATGGAAATTCGTCGTTTATCATCATCCTGCTTACTCTTCAGCACCCAGCCGCGACAATCCTTCTATTCGAGAGCATTGGCTACCTCTCTTTGACGAGCACCATGTGGACATGGCTCTTCAAGGTCACGATCATGCCTATCTCAGAACTTATCCCATGAAAGATGGCAAGCGCGTTGATACTACTAATGAGGGAACCGTTTACATCGTTTCTGTGAGTGGAGTGAAAATGTATGATCAGGATCCAAGGGATTACACGGAGTTCGGCATGACCAATACCGCAACGTATCAGGTGCTGGATATCCAAATCTCAGGGGATCGGCTTGTTTATCGGGCCTATGACACCGACGGAAATCTCAAGGATGAGCTTGTCATCGAAAAGTAAATCCCGGTCCTGTCATTCTCAAACCCTCTTAGGCATCGAGGCTGGAGGGACGCATACTTCAGTTCTGATCACCAACCTGGAGGGCGAGTTCATTGCCAGGAACTCTCTTGGCCCAGGAAATTTTCGCCTACTCAGTGAGCGAGGCCTGAAGGATTTATTGATTGCTTGCCGCCGGCTAGCGCCCAGTCCTGTAGCCATTGGCATCGGCATGGCTGGTATTCGCGAGGAGGAGGATTGCTCGATCGTTCAAAAGGCCGCCCAGTCTATCTGGCCCAAAGCCTCCCTCTGGGTGGACCACGATCTTCATTCGGCCCTGAAGGTAGCTCAATATCATCATCCAGAGGCTCCAGGGCACGTGATGGTCGTTTCCGGCACAGGAAGCTGCTGCTTCGGTCAATCCAACCGTGGCAAGATTGTTAAGTGTGGCGGATGGGGGCAGCACCTCGGAGACCGAGGCAGTGCGTACGATGTAGCCTATCGGGCGATCCGTGAAGTGATTGAAGTCTTTGATCACCGTGGAAGGTGGCCTGCTCTGGGAACAAAGCTCCTTCGAGCTACTACCCATGTGGAGCCCAACGACTGGATTGCATGGTTTCAGGAAGCAGAAAAATCGGAAATTGCTGCACTTGCAGTGACGGTCCTTTCGGCATGGAAATCCAATGATCCCTTGGCAAGAAAAGTCATTCATCAGGCGGTTGATGCCCTGGTATCCGATGCCGTCGCCTGCATCCAAAGGCTTCAGCTGAAAAAGCCGCATTGCGCGGTCTCGGGAAGCATGTTCGTTAAGAACCCAGCATTCACCCGCCGGTTTACCGATTGCCTGGGCAAAATGGTCGCTGGGGCTGAAGTCAGGCTACTGAAAAAGGACAGTGCATGGGGTACGATCTATGCGGCTTCGTCCCTTCTGGGTGGTTGCAAACCGGCATCAGGGAATCCCGGTGGGATAACGCTCCCCAAGCCCACGCATGAGTTGCGTATTCGACCCCAAACCCTAGGGCTGTCTACCACGGAATCACGTTTGGAAGCCTCGATGAATCTGGATCAAATGAGTCCTTCGCGAGCGTTTGACCTTTTTCAATCAGAGGATGCCAGTATTCACGAAGCCATCCGGCGTGAGAAAACGAATATTCTCAAATGCATTCGAAAGGTTGCGGCTTCGTTCAAGGCAGGTGGCAGGTTGCTGTATGTCGGAGCGGGCACCAGTGGTCGCCTGGGAGTGCTGGATGCCAGTGAATGTCCACCCACCTTTGGCGTGTCTCCTGACCGTGTGGTCGGGGTCATTGCGGGTGGTCGCAGAGCGCTTTGGCATGCGGTCGAAGGAGCAGAGGACGATTCCATGGCAGGATGGCGCGCCATGCAATTCCATAAGGTGAAAAAAACAGATACCGTAGTGGGTATTGCGGCCAGTGGAAAGACTCCCTTCGTGTTGGGTGCGCTTTCCCGTGCTGCTTTCGTGCAAGCCGGGCATGTCATGCTTTGCTTCAATCCCTCACTCAAATGGACGAGGGATCATCGTCCTGAGATTGTGATTTGCCCCGCAACCGGTCCTGAAATTCTGACCGGAAGTACTCGTCTCAAGGCAGGCACGGCGACCAAACTCATTCTCAACATGATGACGACCCTTGCCATGGTGGAGTTGGGGAAGGTCAGGAGCAACCTCATGATCGACGTTCAGGCAACGAATGAAAAACTGAAGGATCGAGCGGTTCGGATGGTATGCACGCTCACTGGTGTCCAGGAAACAGTCGCGAAGGACATCCTGGAACGTTGCAAATGGTCCATCCAGGAGACTTGTCGACGCCTTAAAGCGGAGCCATCTTCAAAAAGGCGGGTAAATCAAATTGTTCGGTAAGGATTCCTGTCGCCACGAAATGAGCGATTCCACTCAGGGCGACAAGAGAGGCTGAACTCACTAGGTAAAGGCCAAAACCGATACTTGTGCTTGGTTGCAGGATCAAGGCGACCCCGTGGTAAAGCACCACCATGATAGCGATTGCCGCCAAAGCCCAGCAAATCCAGGTAGGTATTGCTGGAAGCCCATCTAAAAACCTGAGCCAAAAAACAGGAGTCAGGCCGTAGGCTGTGAGGGTAAAGGATTGTCGATAGGTTGCCTCGGTTTGAAATCCTCCGCAAACCCACTGGACAAATTTTCCGCCAGCAAAAAGGAGAACGATGCCTAGAGCCAGTTGAAGGATTTCATAGGACAGGATACGTGAGGGTTCCAGTTCGATCAGGTTACCGAAAGGTCCCTTGCCTGCTCCGAATTTCATCATGGCCCATCCTTCCACCGCACAGGAGGCGACCATGATCGGACTGATGGAAAACAAAAATACCACCAGCACATGCCAGGACTGGTTGGCGATTTTCTGCCAACCCGTCATGGGAGTGAAAAGTAGCATCAAGGACCGATACATGAGCGGGCAGTTAAACAGCCCGGCAGCCAGACTCCAACAGAAATTTTTAAATTAATGGCGCTCACGGGTTTTACCATGATGGCGGCGGTAGATTCCCCAAGGGATCGTTGCAATTCATGGCGGTGCGTGTCATTTTTCCCTGCCTGTAAACAAAGGCATCCATTGTTGCCAAGGGAAAAACCACAAGGACGTGACAGATCAAACAAACCATCAACAATCGGCGTTGCCCGACACACAAAACCAGGCGGACACGCGGGGTGTGGCCATCCATCGGGTTGGGATCAAAGATATTAAATACCCCTTCACTTTCAGGAATGAAGGGCTTCCGGACCAGGTCTTGACAGCCTCTTTTGATGCGACCGTCTCTCTCAGCGCAGACCTCAAGGGGACCCACATGAGTCGTTTTGTCGAGGTATTGCGCCAGCACCTCAAGCAACCGATCGATCTCGATGATGTGGAAGACATTCTCAAGGATCTCCTCACGCGGCTGGAGTCTGAAACGGCTGCCTTGAAGATAAAATTTTCACTTTTCATCGAAAAGAAAGCCCCTGTCTCAGGAGAATCCAGCCTCATGGATTATGAAGTCATCTGCGATGCCACTCGTAGCGGTGGTCAGACCGAAAAAAAGCTTTTGATGACGATACCCGTGACCACCTTGTGTCCCTGCTCCAAGGCCATCAGCCGACATGGGGCGCACAATCAAAGAGGTGAGGTGACCGTCAGCCTGGTCTATGAAAGTGCCCCATCAATAAGCGATTTGATTGGTCGTGTCGAGCGCTCGGCCAGCTCCGAGCTTTATGCACTGCTGAAACGGTCGGATGAAAAAAAAGTGACCGAACAGGCATATGAACATCCAGTGTTTGTGGAAGACTTGGTTCGCAATGTGGTGCTTGAGTTAAACGGGCTCCCTCATGCTCGCTGGTATCGGGTGGAGGCTGAGAATTTCGAGAGTATCCACCACCACAACGCTTACGCCTGCGTTGAGCAGTAATGGGTGGCTGTCCTAAGGGGTTTTATCCAGCACAGGCGTGAAATGGAGTGTCTCATGAGAGGACTCCAACCTGTGTTGCACGGGGGCAAAAGTGTCTACCTCAAAAGGCTTCCCGACGTTGTTGCCGGCCAGGTCCTCCAGCAGCGTATGGACCTTGATGGTGTGTTGAAACAATGACCAGGGTTTGCTGGGGATGAACGTCCAACGGGTGGTCTGGCTGTTGATGCTTATTTCCCCTTCGAGTTCCTGGTTTCCGCGCAAGCATGAAACACATCGCTGAACCAGGGCTGCATCCAGCGACTCACCAAAGTGAATGACAAGGGGTTGCCGTGTTTCAGCTCTTGGGCTTTCCACGGTCCACCGTTTCAGTGCAATGGGCGATCGATCAGGTGGTCCAACCCGAAATGATTTGCGGAAGGAATTTGCCATGGATGTGCCTTTCGCATCCTTCCACTGATTCGATATGATCAGTTCATAGTCTTTTCCTTCTTCCAGGGATGGTCCTATTTCCTCGAGCGGCTTGACCCCTCTTTTGATACGGCCAGGGTCGATGAACAAGGTCAGACGAGTCCTGTCCTGATTCCATAGTTCCTCCCCCAATTCCAGGAAAGGCCACTGAACCACCTTCTTTTTGGCCAGCTCGATCAATTGAATGTGTCGATAAACGTCTCCTCCACTCATGGAGTGAGAAAAATGAATGTAAAATTTAAGAAGGTTTTCGGGAAGAATCTCCCCTTCAGGTTGGATGTGATCGACGCGAGCGACCGGGCTGTCATGCAGCTTGGAGCTTCTGTGCAGTGCTTGGACGCCATCGAAGGCTACTGCCAGATAATCGATGCGGTCTGAGAAAGGGTAAGTAGGACGAAAAATGACGACCTTTCCTGATTGTAAGTAAGAGCCATCGACAGGTTGGTTTGACAACGGATCCACGCCTTCTTCTACGACGTAGACCTGCAACGCATTTTCCAGGTCACCCAATGTCGCATTGCCTTCATGTTCGTCTCTTTCCGGATGCAGGCGTAGCTCACTGGGGATGCGACTGCTGTCTTGAATGATCCATTCCAATCGCGATGCTCCCTGAACCGGCAAAGTCGTCACCAGGCCAGCGGCGAGTCCAGCCAGGGAAGTGAGAAGAGTCGTGTCCATGAAAGCAATTCTTAGGGTCGGGCAATATCATTGCGGGTAAAAAAACAACGGCGGCCCCGCACAAGGCCGCCGTTGAGTGAATCCCCTCCGATTGCATCAGGGGAGAGGTCGGGACTCCAGATGGAGTGGCCCATTGTCAGCACGCACCAACAAAATGGCATGACGCTCATCGAGCAGGTCCAGTTGGTCAACTCCTTGCCACTGCTCAATTGTTTCATAATCGAGTCCTTCGGTAGCACCACCTCGGACTGCCGATTCAATGCTTGAGGCGGAGGCAATGTCATTGGCCGGAATTTTCATGATGCCACGGCTACTGTTTGCCATGAGTAAATAGGTGTGCTCGCCCTTGTTGTAGACCACCATGTCCAGTGGGCGATTGCGATTCCCGAGCTCTGCAACTGTTTTGCCCACAATTTGTGCGCCCGGCTGGATGGACTGGATGGGGAACTGAACCAGTGGAGTGCAAGTATAGGCAGCCAACAGGTGAGGCTCGCCTCCAATCTGGAAGGGGACAAAGGTTCTCACCGGAGAGCGGGTTTCAAATCTCCCATGTGCTCCGTGGTATATTTCCACCTTCGTGCCTTTCCCGACCTCTCGGAACGGAAAGGGGATCCCGCGCAACGTTGAGGCAAATTCTTCGTTTGCGAGTCCAGCGACAAGCACGCGATCTTCGAGAAAGGCAATATCCGTGATGGATTCCATCCGAGGATTGCCTCGGCGTCTGCCTTCTCCAACCTCAGCATCTGCGGGTGCATCGGGTAATGTCGCTGTGCTGTGTTGAACCTGCCTCAAATCGAGTAACTCTGCCTTACCTGAGCTATGCACTCTGGCAATGACAGGGACCGCATCCGGTCCGCGGCCTCTGGAAAGAGAAAAATAAATGTTTTTGGAAAGTGGGTTGACCGCCATGTCCTGAATCAGGATCTCTTCGCTGGTCACCCCGACCAGTGCCGCCAGTTTGCGGTCCACGGATGCCACTCGAATGGGTTGTGGGAGTTCTTGCGAAGTCACATCCCCAGTCGCAATTGCATGGATCGCCGCTGATTTGGAGTCTGCCACAAACAGAATGCCATCCGGACCGAAAGCCACACTGCCGGCCGACTTTATGGGAACGGTTCCTTCTGCCATGCCCTGTTGCCACTGGGCTCCTTGGGCGGAAATCGCAATCAGTGCGAGAACTGCCGATAGACTAGCGCGCTTTAGGAGGTGCTTCATGGATTAGATGACCGATGAACCTTCAAATACGTTATAAAAGACCTCAACGAGCTCCCGGAAGGGGCTGATATTTCTGGTGCTTGTAGCGTGTGTGCACCCACACAAAGTCAGGATTACTGGCGTTTCCGCCCGACCAGAAAAAACTCGCGGTGCCATTGGAAGAATCGGTAGCCGCCTTGACGGTGGCTTCTTCTCTCCAGGTGTGGGTTTCCCCATGGCCATCGGCAAAAGAAATCGTGCTGTTGTTGCCGTGGAAGACTGCGAAGGGATCCACCCAGCCTAGAGATGGCTGCACATTAATGACCCATGTACCCCGGTTGTGGTCCCGAGGATCGGCTTCTTCCAGAAAGACCATGGCTTCAGAAGGCCCGTTCACCGTCCCAAGTTTCACATAGGGTGGTTGAGGTCCTGAAGAACTGCCACCCGTGCCTGATCCTTGCCAGCCACCGCCGTTCATACCATTGGCTTTCGAGTAGCTATCCCAGGCCCATCCCTTGCCGGGCTTGTTGCGTTTGGTGCGGATGTCACCCGGGCAGTGATAGGCTCCTGGCCCATCGACGTAATTGAAGAGTGGGCCATTTCGAATACCCATCTCGACAAGCTCCTGAGCACGGTCCTTGCCCATGTTTCCTGTGATGCCTTGATAATTAAACCGGCCATTGTTCATGGTTCCGGGGCCGGGCCAGAATCCGCCTCCGGGATTTCCGTCCGTCGGTATCATGCGATCGTCGTGATCGTCTGCATACATGACAAAGCCCAGAGCGAGTTGTTTCTGATTACTCAGGCAAACGGCTCCCGTTGCTTTCAGCTTTGCCTTGCTGAGTGCCGGAAGAAGCATTCCTGCCAAGATGGCGATGATGGCAATGACGACCAGAAGCTCGATGAGGGTGAAGCCCATCGCTTGACGGCCCTTGGCAGACATTCCTGATGGAATCATCAGATCACCCTACACAACAGGTGTAGGGAATGCTAGCGCAAAAATATGTAACGTTAAAGTATGGTGGGTCCCTAACTTCTACCCTTCATTGTATACAATAGTTTCTGTAACTCTTCAGCCACTTCGGAGTAGCTTTCCTTCAAATCTCGTCGTTCGCCGGGATCGTCCCCTAAGTAAAAGAGTTTTCCTTTTGGATCATGGCCCAATTCAATATTGGTTTGTCGGTTGATTGCCGGGGCCCTGGAGGGCTCGATCCATTTCCAGAGCCCTTTGCGAAGACTGAGAGCTCTGGCCTGAAGAACGAGCGTCTCTCTTCCTATGTGGCTTTGTCCCATCAAGGCGGGTAGTATGCTTTCGCCATCCGGAGAGGCTTCCTCTGGCAGCGTTTCTCCCAGCAAAGCAGCAAAGCTGGCCATTAGGTCGATCTGGCATGCCAAAGCAGGACTCTTCCCTTTTTGGATCGCTGCCGGCCAGTGCATGATCCAGGGAACGCGTGTCCCAGCCTCAAAAGCACTGTATTTGCCTCCTCTGAAAGGACCGCTGGGTTGGTGGGTTCCCAGTTTTTTGACAGCATCATCCTGATAGCCGTCGTCGATTACCGGGCCATTGTCGCTGGTAAAAAGGATTAGTGTGTCATCCAGAATTCCTTTTTCGGACAGTTTATCAATGATTTGACCGACGCACCAATCGGTTTGAGCAATCGCATCGCCTCTGGGGCCCATATCCGTGGAGCCCACGAATCTGGGGTGGGGGACCCTGGGCACGTGAATATCGTGAAGGGAGAAGAAGAGGAAAAAAGGATCACCTGCGCTTCGGTCAATAAATTGAACAGCTTTGTTTGTGATGTCATCGGCCATGTCTTCATCTTTCCACCAAGCCGATTTGCCACCACTCATGTAGCCGATTCGGCTGATTCCGTGAATAATGGTGCGGTCATGGCCATGGCTGGGATGCATGGTCAAAAGGTCGGGGCGATCCGCTCCGATGGGTTCCTTACCAACCTTCTTTTTGAAGCTGACTTCGATGGGGTCGTTGGAATCAAGGCCTACCACGCGGTGATTTTCTACGTAAACACAAGGCACACGGTCTCCGGTGGCGGGGATTAAAAAGGCATAATCGAATCCCAATTCAAGGGGGCCTGGCTGAATGACCCCGTTCCAGTTGGCACCTTCCGAAGGTCCAAGGCCAAGATGCCACTTGCCAACGACAGCGGTTTGATAGGCAGCTTTCTTAAAGAGATCGGCGATGGTAAAGGTCTCTGGCCGGATGATGAGTGGCGCATCTCCTCGAGCAATGCCCGTGTCTTTTCTTCTCCATGCATAGATACCTGTGAGCATGGCAAAACGTGAAGGGGTGCAAGTGGCCGCAGCAGCATGAGCATCACTGAACATCAGCCCGTTTTGAGCAAGAGCATCGATGCGAGGCGTCTGAACGGCCGTGGCCCCATAGCAGCTCAGGTCGCCATAACCCAGGTCATCTGCATAGATGATCACCACATTTGGTTTCTTGGACTTGAAGTGGGCATTCTGGGGAAATCCGGCGCCGATCGAGTCCTCTGCAGCAAGCATCCATACAGCGATGATCCAGTAGAGCAGGCCTCTTTTCCTTTGGGTGAAAGCTGAAGTCATGGAGATATTTGGAAGCATGAGGAGGGTTTCCTCAAGCGGAATATGTACATTCTGATGGTTCATCTGCCAGCAAGTTGACAGACACTTTGAGCCTGTTGGGTTGATTTTGCGCTGCAGCCGGTTATCGTGTCTCAGTAAAATATGATGACGGATAACTCTACCAGTGCGATATCGCAAGAAACAGTGATCGATGGACTGCCTTTCCTACCCTTTAGTCTGGAAAGGCTTCTCCGGACGGTTTTTGGACCCAAAGGTGGCGAAAGAGTGGCCATATTAATTGATTTGGAAGACCCCTCCGCTATGAAGGGGCACGCTTATTTGGAAGACGAATCGTTGTCCATTCAGCGAAAGGCTTACGAGGTATTCTATCAGGGTCTCAAGGATGGAGTCGCAGAGGGTCTGGGATTGGAGGGTGGAGAGATGTTTGCCTACCGGCGCACGGGTGGAAGCAATTTGGACCTTCCTGATGTCTACATGGATGCGGATGGTAATGAGGGCGTTTTCAGTGAGTCCATTTATCCGAAATACGACATCATTCTATGTATTTCCACCGATTCTGCCACCGCCCCATTGACCGCCTTTGCCAAGCAATATGGCTTTCGCGGTGCCACCTTGCACGGACTGAATGACATTATTCTGCAAAGCGGGCTTTCGGTGGATTATCATCAGGTTAGCGAAGAGGCGGAAAAACTGCGTAGCGCCCTCAATCACGCCGACGCCTTTGAGGTGGATTTTGTCGTTCATGACAAGCATTTGAGTCTTTCCATCCATTGTGCAGGCCAAGAAGCGCAGAAAAGTCATGGTCTCTGCCTGGGGGATGAGCCTGATGTCGCTAACCTGCCTGCCGGTGAGGTCTATTTTGTCCCTCGGGGGGCAGAGGGACAGTTTCCCATGAAATACAAAGATGGGACCATCGGCTGCATGGACGTCCAGGATGGGAAGATCGTGAAAGCAACCCTGTTGAATGGAGACCAGGCAGTCATTGATGCCCATAACGCAAAACTCTCCTCTGACCCTGTCACCGGAGTTCTGGGTGAGCTTGGGTTTGGAACTCAAACCCTCCCGGTTTCAGGTAAGGACATTCAGGATGAGAAAATCCTAGGTACGATGCATGTGGCAACAGGACGCAGTGATCACCTCGGAGGAGATCTGACTCCCGACAAATTTGCGAAGGCTCTCAATGCCACTCACGATGACATTCTCTTTTCGCCCTCCAAAACTCCCGAAATCAATGTTTCACAAGTGCGCATGATTCGTGAAGGTGACACCGTGCCAGTGCTGGAATCCTTCAAGGTGACGCATTATCTCGAAGAAGCTATGGCTTGAGGAATATGCCGCGTCGTCGACCCCAGTCCTCCATGGTGGGCCTTTAAACTAGGCAATCAATGGCTTGATCACTGTTCCATGAACATCCGTCAATCGCACGTTTCTTCCCGCGTGCAAAAAAGTGTGGTTTTCGTGATTTAACCCCATTTGATGGAGGACTGTGGCCCAAAGATCATAGATGTCACACGGGTTTTCCGTGGCACGGTAGCCCAATTCATCGGTGGCTCCATAGACGCTGCCTCCCTTGAAACCTCCACCTGCAACCCAAAGACTGAATCCGAAAGGATTGTGATCCCTGCCATTACTGCCCTGGGAAAAGGGAGTTCGGCCAAATTCCCCAGCAAAAATCACGATGGTCTGATTCAGTAATCCACGCTGTTTCAAGTCTACCAGCAGTGCAGCAATGGGTTGATCCACCTGGTGACCCATGGCTTGATGGCCTTTTTCCAAATCGCCGTGTTGATCCCACGGGTTGGCGGCACCACCTGCACCGATGTTTTCAGTCAGGCAGCTTAATTCAACAAAGCGAACGCCTCTCTCGACCATGCGTCGAGCCATGAGGCACTGATGGGCATAGGCTGATTTCTGGGGATGGGGGTCATCCAATCCGTAGAGAGAGCGCGTTGCGGCACTCTCGCCTCTCAGATCGGTAAGTTCCGGAACGGCTTGTTGCATTCGGTAGGCCGTTTCGTAATTTTTGATCGCGGCTTCAATGGCTGAGTCTTCTCCCGTCTGATAGGAGAAGGTCCGATCCAGTGACCCAATCAGCTTCAGGCGAGCTTGCTGAATGTCATCCTTCTCCGCTGGCTGAATGTTTGCGACCGCCTCCGGAGCATTGACCTTGAGGATGGAGGCTTGATGATGAGCCGGCAGGAAGCCGTTACTGAACAATCCAACGCCTCCATGCGGAGCGACTGCTCCGCCGCTTTGAAGAACGACATATCCCGGCATGTTCTGATTGGCACTTCCAAGTCCATAATTGATCCAGGCGCCCGCGCTGGGGTAGCCAAGAAAAGGGAAGCCTGTGTGGAAGGCAAAATTTCCCTGTGCATGCTCATTGAAAGGGGTGGTCATGGAACGGATGACCGCCAGATCATCTCCGCACCATTGCTGCATCTTCGGGAACATGGAGCTGATTTCAAGTCCACTTTGACCACAACGTTGAAACGTAAAAGGGCTGGGAAAGATGTGCCCATTGTTGTTGAACTGGGTTCTTTCAATGCTCACTGGCATGGGTTGCCCCGCCAGACGTTGCAGGGTGGGTTTGGGGTCCAAGCTATCCAAATGGGAGAAGCCCCCGGACATGTAACAAAGGATGACATGCCGTGCCTTGGGCGCATGGTGAGAGGGGCGGAGCGACGCGCTATCCTGGGCCTCGAGGGCGCGCAGCCCTCCCAACGCCATGAGCCCGAATCCTGAAGAGCAGCGTGCGAGCATGGCTCGCCTTGAAAAAGTGGGGTGGGAGTTATCGAACATAGATGAGTTCCTTGAGATTGAAAAACGCGTGCGCCAGATCTGCCCATGGGTTGGAAAGCCCGGGATTCAGGGAGTTTTCAGCAAGAAATTTTTCCGTATCAGCGATCCGTATCTCAAGGGAGGCCCTCTGGGAACGCTCGTCCTCCGTGAAGGCAGCCATCCATTCGGATTGGGGGATCCAATCTCCCTGATGATGGAAAGAAGCCTGAATCTCTTCATGGCTCAGCGCTTTGGTGTAGAGGCGTGCCTGCGCGATGCGTCCTTTGAAGAGTCGGTTGCCGGATGGAGCACCATGGCGGTTACCTAGCAGGAGTTGGGATTCTTTCGGGCCAAAGGCGACAGGGCCGGAACTTTGATAGGCTTTTCCGTAAACCTCCCCATTTCGGTAGGCACGTATCGTTCCGTCGATTTCATACACCAGGGCGATATGGATCCACTCGTTGGCCGCAGAGGTCTCTTTGCCTCCCTGAAAGGATTGCGTTCTGGCAAAAACATTGCTGCCAGCCAGCCATCGATGAGGCTCTTGCTCGGCAAAGACGATGGCGTCGAATACGTCACCACCAAGATCCTGGAGAGAAAGAATGCCTCCGCCTCGCTGGTTCAGGTTGTCCAATTGAACCCAAGCTTCAAGGGTCTTCTCGCGAATGTCGCTGTTGATAGGCTCGGATCGGGCATAGCCGGCTTGGCCATCCAGCCACAAGGCTCCGTCCTTTATTACCGCTCCCCCTTCGAGTTTCAGTTTCATTTGCCCCATCTGATCGTCCGGCCCCTTTGAAAAATCCCACGCAGCGAAAGGTTTTGGCCCTTGCGGTTCTGGTGTCTGCAAAGCGATGGATCGCTCTTTCCTGACACGTGCGCGGGCCTGTTCGTCCATTTGCTGCAAGGTCTCTTCCCACCGCTCCTTTTGAGTGGTGATCTCCAAAAATTTTTGGTGATGGTTTTTTTTCTTCAAAACCATCTCTTGGATAAAAAGTTCACATTGAGTTCTTTCCGAGAAGGTCGGGCTGCGTCCAAAGGAACGCTCGAACATGGTGGTGATCCGCTGTGATAGATCCATCGCATCGAGGTTGCCATCGGCCGCCCAATTCTCTGCGCAATCGATGACGAAAGGGTCGTTGAGTAGTTTGAGAGATTGTCCAGGCACGTTGGTGTTTTCGCGTCGCCCCGTGGTGCTGGAGGGGGTTGGCGCGTCAAACAATGATAGAAAGGAGTCCAGGTCATTTCGTTTGACTCGCTGATAGACGCTGCGCCGATGATGAGAGCCTGTCAGCGGTTTTCCGTACATGCTTTGTGTATCCAATTTTCCTGAAATCCAAAGGAGCTGGTCACGAATGGTTTCAGCATCCAGACGCCTCAGGTTGAAATGGGACCACAGGCGGTTTTCCGGATCCAGCCGTTCGGCCTCAGTACTGGCAAGGCTGGAACGTTTCCAAGTTTCTGAAGTGACCATGAATCGAATAGCCTTCTTGATGGACCAACCATCGGATTTGAAGCGATGAGCCAGGTAATCAAGCAGTTTCGGGTGGCTGGGCGGGGAGCCCAATTTGCCAAAATTGTCTGGGGTTGAGACGATGCCTCGTCCAAAAAGGTGGTGCCATAGTCGATTGACGATGACGCGTTGAGTCAGGGGATTGTCCGGGCGTATGAGGTCTTGTGCCAGTTGAAGGCGTCCACTGTCGGTGGCTTCATACGGTGTCGCGTCGAGGTAGGATAGAAATCCTCGAGGGACATCATGAAGGGGTTTTTTGGCATCCCCACGATCCAGCAGTGGCTGGTCATAACCCCTTGTTTCGAGGATGCCGGGCACCCTGATGGGAGAGGCCAATCCCTTCTCGATTTGACGCCACCTTTGTGTTTTCTCGCTAAGGATGGGATCTTGATCCAGGTTGTTTGGCAACTGTTGACGTTGGATCCATTGGTTCAACCAGAGAGATTGTGCGTCGGTCATCGTACCCTGATGCCACTGCTCCAGGCTCAAGGCCAGAGAATCGGCATAACTCTTTAGGAGGTCGTCGATGTTTTTCGGTGGAACTCCCTTTCGGGTTTCCAGAAGAGGAAAATAAAGCTCCACCTGCATGTGGTTTTCAGGGGATTGACCACTGGGAAGGAAACGAACCTGGCGTGCTCCGAACCATGAGCGCTCCTGCCCCAATTTAGCAAGCACTGCCTGATCGGCTGCGGTAGAGAGTTCCACATGAACGGCATCTCCTTGCCAGTAATCGAGATTGAAACGCTTCCAGCGCCATGATCCTCCCTGCAGGTTTTCCACCGGATAAACTGTCCCATTTCTTGGATAATGCTGAACCGCATACCGCGCCATGGATCCACCATCCCCGTTGATCAACAGCCACAGGTCAATGGGTTGCTCCAGCAGGATGCGAGGGGAATGCAGCGCTCCCGGATCCTTGCTGCTTACCAGGTGAGAATAGAATCCTGCCGGTAGCACGTGTTGCACGATGGTGGGTCCATCCGACTCAAGAGTCCAGTTGCCGGCAGCTGTCCTGGTCTGCATTGAAGGGCCAAAACCAAACCATTGGCTGGCTTGCTCTGGATCCTTGAAAGTCCATTGGTTACCGCCTTGGTTGCTGCCTAAGGAGGCATGGGCGGCTGAGACGGTTTCCCAAAATGCCTTGGCTGCTTGCGGTGATTCGAGTTGCTTGGCCAAAGGCCAGAAAAGATCACCACTCTTGGAGTCGCTGATTCCTGTTTTCCATGATTCGGATGCTTCCTCCCATGACGCCGGAAAGGTGCCGAGGTGCTTGTTCCACCGCTCCAGTAACAGGTTCTGGATTTCAAATTTGAGGTCCTTCAATTGAAGGCGCCTTTGGTGGTCTTTTTCATCCCGATGACGCGCATCGACCATGCCTGGTCTCCCTGAAGCCATGATGCCAAACCATGCATAGTAGTCCTCCTGACTGACGGGGTCGAATTTATGGTTGTGACATCTGGCGCATGAAACGGTGATGGCTTGAAAGGCCTTGGAGAGGGTATTGATCTGATCATCGGTGAAGCGGATTTTTTCCTCGAGGGCATCGGTCGGAGCGAAGCCATGAAACACCATCCTCAGATGGGCGGTTCCCATGGCCGATTCATTGCGTCGGTTTGCGTGGTCGATGCGCGGGCTGCTTAAAAGATCACCCGCCACATGTTCCATCAGCAACTGATCGTAGGGAATGTCCTGATTCAGTGCGCGGATGAGGTAATCACGATATTCCCATGCGTTCGGAATGGTGGGATCACCTTCGCTGCCATGGGATTCGGCATACCGTATCCAATCCATCCAATGACGTGCCCATCGCTCGCCGTATTGGGGGGAATCCAAAAAGGTATCGACCCATGTTTCATAGGCCATCGGGTCTGGGTCGAGCAAGTAGCTGCGGAGTTCTTCCGGTGATGGTGGAAGGCCACGCAAGGCGAAGCTCAAGCGGCGCATCAGGATTTCCTTGTCTGCCCTTGGGGCAGCTTCCAGACCGACTTCTTCCAGTTTTTCCTGAATCAAGGCATCCACCGGATGGAGAACCGAGTTGCCGATCCCCTCTGATGAAATGGGTTGAAAACTCCACCATTGTTTTCGGCGATCCATGATCGCCTCCCACTGGGTATCCAGGGTTAATTCTTCCTGAGTTGGAGGAAAATCCCTGGGGTCCGGGGCTCCATGACGGATCCATGCCTCGAAATCCCGAATGACCGGGTCCTCCAATTTTGCCCCGGATCGTGGCATGGTACGGTCGATATCTTCATGGCGGATGAGTTGGATCAGGAGGCTTTGATCAGGATTTCCAGGAATGATGGATGGCCCTGAATCCCCTCCTTTGAGCAGTCCCTGGCGATCATCCAGTGCAAGTCCTCCTTTCCTGGGGCCGGAGGATTGATGACATTCATAGCAATCCTGAGCCAGGATGGGCCGAATTTTTTGCTCAAAAAAATCCCTCGAAGTAGGGGTAGAAGCAGACTGGACGCTGGGAGGGCCTAAGAGGAAGCTCACCGCGACCACAAAAAAAATGAACAGCAAGGATGACTTTTTTGGCAGCATGAATTGTCTTGAATCCTGCCACAGCCCAGATGGCTAAACAATGTCTTTGTCGAGCGAGTGAGTCGCCACAGTCCTGGTTTCCTGTGTGGCAAGAAGATGCAGCCACAAGTGGGTGACGGGTTTGCGGTAAACACGCTGGAGAGCCTCGGCGTAAAGGCGCAGTTGAAGATGATAACCCTTGATGCGTTCCTCCAACAGTGGGCCTGAAACCTGGTCTGTCTTGTAGTCCAGAATTTGAATGGATTCTGGTTGAATGATGGCCACATCCACCATGCCCTGCACGACAACAAAATCCGGGTTCCCCTGCAGATCTGCACCCTGAGAGAGACCCCACTGAATGAGTTCATCCAGTTGAAATTTCGCAGTGAAAGGCAGTTCCCGCTGGATCTGGCCTGCGTGACGGATCAGATGTTTTCCAACCTCTCCCTTGAAGAAGTGTTCCAGGGATGGGAGGTCGAGCATCCTCTCCGATTCCGGTGGAAGCTTGCCTTCTGCAACCATGAGCATGACTTCCTTTTCCAGCACCTCAGCAATGCCCCCATCGGAAAGTTCCGTCGGATGATCCAAACGGCTTAAATCGACCCATTGGAGAAAATGATGATGCAAATGACCCCGCTCGGTGCCACTGAGTGATTTTTTCTGTTCGGCAGTTGTTTTGGATGAGGTTGTGTCAGAAATCCAAGGCAAGGGAAGCTCCACTGAGGGCTCTGATGAAGCGGTTTTGAGTTGTGTGACTGCCGCTTTGGCTGATTGTCGGGTGGCGGTCTCATAGGGGTATTGAAAGGGTGGGGATTCAAACCATGCCGCTACCCATGCAGGAGTGGGTTGCGGTTTGAATGAGGAAGGATCACTCGAAGGTGTTTCCTGAATTGCTTCCTTGGCAGCCTCCTCTTCGATGCAAGTGCTATCTAAGGGACGACAATCCCAGGCAATCGAGCCGTGGCGATTTCCGGGGCTATGCCACCAGTTTGGGGTGTCAAGGTAAGAGCAAAGCCATGGAAAAATCCACTCCATGGGTGATTGAACCCATGCCCTTTGAGGTCCTTCATCCTTTCCAGGAGCCATGAGCGACCACTGGTCCATCTTTTGCTGTGTCATTTCGGAGACCAGAAGCAAATAATCCCTGGCTCGAGTGAAGGCCACGTAGAGCAGTCTTTTTTCCTGCTCCAGATGATCCAGTTGACGCTGCTTTTTGAGAGTCCAAAGGGGTAGGCTGGGATAGCGGGGTGTTTGACCGGGTGGCTGAATCATGCCTGCGAGACCGATGGTTTCATCCAGCATCCAGGGCTGATGAAGGCTTTGGCGATTGAAGGGTGCGTTCAAGCCGGGAATGGCCACCACGGGAAACTCCAGCCCCTTGCTTTTGTGGATGGTCAGCATGGATACCGCTGATGCCGGCATCCCATCGCCAACCGGTGCTCCTTCGCCAGAATGTTTCAGGCGGTCCAGATAGTTCAGAAAGGGTTGCCATCCACCTTGAGGGTGTTGAGCAAACCTTCTTGCCATCTGGAGAAAGGCTTGAACATGCATGAGGGTTTCCTCTCCATGGTCTGCGGCCATCAGTTTCTCCCTGTAGCAGGAAGTATCCAGAATCCATTCCAGTGCGTGAATCAGGCTCATCGGTTGAACGGTCTTTCGCCAATTTTGAATCTGGATCACACAATCGACGATCGCGGCATGCAGATTTCTTGTATTCAAGGATGAACACGAACCTTCGCTGAGTTCGGGGTTGGATGTGGCCCTGGAGAGGTGATTCATGGCCGCCCAGAAACTTCCCTTGCGGTGATGGATGCGGACCCAGGCCAGAGCTTGATCGTCCAGATGAAAGAAAGGCGACCGCAGAATGGCAACCAGAGGAATATCCTGATGAGGATTGTACAACATCTGGACAAGGGCGTGCAGGTCCTTGCAAGCGGCCTCTTCGATCAGTTCGCTTGCGGCGGCGACCAAGGGAATGCCGGCTTTCTGAAAGACCTTGAGAAAAGATTCACTGTACTTTTTTGTCGACCGAACCAAAATCGCCATGTCATGCCAGGCCACCGGCCGCCACTCACTGGTTTTCGGGTCGCGGACAAGGGTGCCGTCGGTGTGTAAACGCCGGAAATGGTCTGCGATCGCCATGGCTTCCTTCTCCATGGTGGGGATTTCCGAGTGTTCCTCATCGCAGATGAAACGACAATGAACCACAGTCTCCGATGCAGTCTCTGAGTCTGATGCAGATGGTTTGGGTTGAAATGCCCCGGAGTTCAACGCGACCTTCTTGAGGTAATCGCTTTCCGATATTCCGGCGTACATGAGATGCCGAAAAATCGCATTTACAAAATCGAGGATTCCGGGGTGGGAGCGGAAATTATCCTTCAAATAGATCACGTGATGAGGTCCCTCCAGCTGAGTTTGTTCCCACCGATGCTGGTAGGCCTTGAAAAAACGGGGGCTGGCCAGACGAAAGGCGTAGATACTTTGTTTAATATCCCCAACCAAAAAACGGTTTCCTTGAAAAGGATCCTTGCTGATGGCACTCAGGATACAGTCTTGGGCGCCATTAATATCCTGGTATTCATCGACATAAACCGAATGGTAGCGCCTTTGAATGTCTCTCGCCAAATCCGTCGGTTCTTCTTCGGAACGGTCCCAAAGAAGATCAATGGCATGCTGCTCCAGATCGGCAAAATCCAGCAGTCCTCGCTGAGATTTGGTTTTGCGGTAAGCTTCTGTGAAGGATTGGGCGAGTTCGAGAAGAAGGCGTACGGTAGGACGATGGAGGCTCCAATCGGCTTGCAGAGGGGAAGACTCGACGGATGCATTGCCCATCAGACTGCGCAGGAAAATGAGGTCATCAAATAAATCGGCTATGGCCGATCGATAGGCTTGCTTGCTTCCGCGTGGCCATTGGTCTGGAGCGTCCTCCTGCGTCAAGGCTTCCACACAGGAATTCATTGCCGAATGGCGATCGTCCGCCTCCAGATAGGATGTCAGATGCTCCACGCACCGCGCGGCGTGAGGATTGACCTCCTTCAAGGGACTCAGGGCCTGATGCCATTGACTGGCCCACTGGAGGAAGGTTTCAGGTAGCATGGCATCCCATGCCTCGGATGAGGGATTCATGGTTTGCCTTATGTGATGGTGGAGCCATCCCTGTGGATCCACCAGGGACTGTGTGAAATGGTGTATCCTCAAAACCAGCTCTCGAACCAGCTTTTCACGGCCTTTTTCCCGGTGCGTCATGTGGTCCCTCAAATCACGTGAAAAGGTTCCTGTACCTTGGTAAAGTTCCTCAAGCAATGCATCCAGCGTCTCCTCACAGAGTGCAGAACATTCCTCCGGCTCCATGATGCGGGCATTGGGATCCATGTCCAGCTGGTGGAAATGATGCCGAATGAGCTGATAGCAAAACCCGTGAAGCGTTCCAATGGGTGCGGCATCCACTTGAGCAAGGGTCTCCTGCAAGTGGGCACTCTGGGGCTTCACTGCCAAGAGAGATTCCAGACTGCGGGCCAAGCGTTCCCGCATTTCCGTGGCAGCTGCCTCGGTGAAGGTCACCATCAGGATTTCCCTGAGGGGTGTCGGTGATGCCTCATCGGTGATCTGGCTGAGACATCGGTCGACCAGGGTGCGTGTCTTACCCGTGCCGGCACCGGCAACCACCAAGACGTTGCCTCTTGCCTGAATCGCCTGTTGCTGAGCAGAGGTATGTTTCATGCCTGGTCAGATGAGGATGCTTCCTTTTCGGAAGGTGTCTGAGGTGGCTGGAGTGTTCTCCAGGAGTGGGTTCGTGTGTCGATACGACATACCGAGGAATAATCACAATACTGGCAGGGCGTCATCTGCCCGTGACGATAGGGTTCGACGGGGATATCCCCCTGCAGAAGTCGATCCCCGAAACGCTTCAGCAGCTCGACGGACCGATTCATGAAGGCCTCGAAATCTTCTCGAGTCATGGCTTGCCATGAGGATTTCCTCGGTGTGCCATCTTTTTTAAGGTGATAATCAATTTGTGTTCCCTTCAGTGAACCCGGTCGGGTATCCAGGGTTTGCAGTGCCTCCATGTCAAAACAGCCGTGGTGCTGATAAGCCGACTGGTGGGATTGCTCGATGCGATGGGCATCCAGGGCCTCATCCCGTGTATCACAATTTTCCTGTGCTGATTTCAGGGGAACAAAAAAAGCGCCGGTGGGGCGGATGGAGGTTTGATCGAGTTTGCTTGCCACTTCAGGCTGACGCAGGACATTGAGGTAGACGGGAAGCTGCAATTGCAGGCCATTCCAGCTTAACGTTGGATCCAGTTTCTTGAGACTCGATTTGTAGTCGATGATCACTGCCAGCGTGGGCCCATTTTCCCTCTCCAGAAAGTCCAATCGGTCGATGACTCCCTGAAATACGAAGGCAGCATCCTGGCGGATGGGGAGGCGCCAGGGTGGAAGCAGGGAATCCTTTTGTCCAAAACTCAATTCAACGGCTCTGGGCTCATAGGGATAGTGTTTCATCCAACCCATGAGGACTTCAATGAAGATACGCAATCCTTGAGTCATGGCCTTAGCCATCAATTGGTTGGTGGCCTTGTCCTCCAGCAGGCCATCGTCAAAAACATGAATCATCTGTTCAGCGAGATGGCTCAGAAGCTCTGCCCCCTGACCCGCCGTCAGATCATGCCATTGTTTCCCTTCTTCCTGGAGGGTTAGGTGAAAGGATTCCAATAAATGGTGCTGGAAAATACCCATTCGGCGGGCATCCAATTCAAAGGTCTGTCGTTCTTTCAGTCTCAGGCCTGCATGCAGAAAAAAACGAAAAGGGCACTCTGCAAAGCTTTCCATGCGGCTCACCGAGGTTTGAATTTGAGGATGTGACACACTGTCGCCAAAAAGCATTGCGGCCAGATCGGGATGGATCTTTTCTGAGAACGATTCGGAGGACCGAGTGAGCCCAGCGAGCCATTTGTGTGACTCGCCAAGTCGTGAGCCTGCGTGGCTGGGCATCACGTTCGGGTGATCTCTGCGCCATTTCCAAAAATCACGCGTCACCATCAGCTCGCGCTCATGGAAGGCTTGATCCGCCAGGATGCGGGAATCAAAGGTGGACACCTCAAGCCAGGGGAAGAGGCGCCTCAGGTGGTCGATCAGCACAGATGGATGGAGCGCTTGACCACTCAAACTCGCCCGGGCATGACTCAGACAGAGTTGTTTGCGTGGACGGGTGCACGCAATGTATCCCAAAAAGCGCTCGAGAGCCAGTTGGATGCGTGGATCGGTTTCAAGTAAAATACCCTCCTGTTCAAGAGCCTCGCGCTCGGTTTCATCCCACAATCCCTGCGAGGATGGCCGGGCTGGAAAAACCGATTCATTCAGTCCGAGGAGAATCACCGTCTTCAGGGATGATTGCCTGGATCGATCGACGGCTCCAACCATCACCTGATCCAATGCGGGGGGAACGACCCCAACGGATAAATGAGACATTCCGGATTCCATGATGGGGAGCCATTCATGAATCGGAAGAGGCATTTCCCTAAAGGCCATTTCCAGGTTGTCGAGCAAGGATTCCATCGTTTCAAGAACACGCAGATGGAAATCCTGATGGGGTAACCCCTCCTTGAGAGGGTGTGCATCCCAATCCTCGAGGCTCCTTGTGACGCCTAGTGAAGTCCATAACCTGCGAATGGCCTCGGACATGGAGTTACCGGTCCAGGTTTGTTTTTTAGGAATTCCTTTCTTTGCCTGCATGGGTTGTCGCAGCATGGATTCGAAAGGTTGAAGCAGTCGTAGCCTGACAGGCTCGAAGGCGTGAAGTTGCCCGGAAGAATCCGACAGTGGTAACCACCACCGATCACCTCTCCACCCCCGTTCAATGGCGGTATTTTCCAGGGCATCCAATTGATCCATTGGAAGCGAAATCAATCCGCTTTTCAGGTAAGTGAACCAATCATCGTGCATCCATCCATGAGCCAAGAGCCGAAGAGCCGATCGGGTAAGGGCAACGAGGGGGTGATGAACGATTGATTCTCGTTGATCCATGAAGCAAGGAATTTCCAAGCGTTGAAACTGGTGACGGATGAGATCATGATAGTCCTCAAGGGAGCGCACCAAAACGGCGATGTCCTTGTAACGGGCTCCTCGCTCCCTGGTCTCTCTCATGATGATTCTTGCTGCCCATGCAACTTCCTCGGCAGGGGTCGAACAGCTCATCATTTCGATGCTGGGCTGTAGGGGTTCTTGATGGGCTTGGGGAAGTCCCAGTTCCAGTTGGGAACTATGGTTGCCTGATTGAGGTTGAGCCTCCGGGATGGGACAGGGGGAAGGCCGTGTCCATGAGGCCTCCAACCATTGCAGCATGGGAGCATCGGCAAATCGTCCCAACGTTGATGACCGTTCCAACAGTTCGCAGGTTGGAGGATGCTCATGCACGGCTGCTAAATCGTTCATGCAGGCACGCACTGTTTGGTGGACAGGAAGCCAGATGGAAAAAAGCTGCTTTTCCGTGGGTGGAAAGGAGTCGGCACAGAAAGCCAGTGTGCTGCATTGGCACAAATCACAGAGGGCTTTTAACATGGATCGCTCCTGAGGTGTGAGAGAGGCAAATCCGTCCAGCCACAGTGCCTTCAGAAGAAAACGACGATCTTTTGCGGGCTTGCGTCGTTCATGAGCCAAGGCTTGCGTTGCCAAATCCAGCATGTGGTCTGGATCATGCAGTCTTTGTTGATCCAGCCACGCTTCGTATTGACTGAAGATCAAGGCGATATCCTTGAGTTTGCAGGCCATGGATGGATGAAGGTGTGGTTTCTGAGAAAGTTCGAGTAGCCTTGCAGGTGTGATCCCATGATGCTGGCACTCACGAATGGTGTGACTCATTTCCGTTGCCAGCCCAGTGTGACGGCTTCCTTGCTTGAAGAGAACCAGTTGAGAGGCACATCGATTGAGGATGGAGCGCAAGACCATGATCCTGCCTTCCTCGGAGATGCAGCCCTCGTAGGTTGGCGCCAAGGTGCCGAGAATGAACTCGGCGAGTCGCGGAAAAGAGAGGATTTGCAAGCGAGTGAAACCTTGCAGGCATGGGTCGCTGAGCAAATCGGTCTCCATCTGGAATGTCGCTTGCCGGGGAGTGATGAGAAGCAGGGGGGGACCTTCCGGGTGGTTCTTGAGTTCACATCGGATGGCCTCCAGGCAACGGTATGTTTTTCCACTTCCAGCTGGGCCAAGCAGGAAAGTGATGCCGGACTCTGATCGAGTCATGCCCGTCATGGTAATGGATGCCCCAGTTGATAGGCAACAAGGCGGTCAGGGCTCTTTGCCACCCATATGCCGTGCGCCAGCGCTGGAGAGGCCCGCACTCCGGAAGGCAGGATCTGCCGGCGGCCCAGTTCTGACCACCTATCCGGTGTGGCCTCGGCCAGGATCCATTCGCCACTCTCCATCATCAGCAACAACCTGTCATCCGCAAGAATGAGGGATCCTGCCCCCAGATTTGCCTGAGACCACGCGACCTTGCCTGACTTGGCCTCAATGCACCGCAGCTCGGGGCTTTGCTCCTGCCTGCCATGAAACCCGTATAAATATCCCTGGTGATACACACAGTGTGCGTAGTGATTGGACATTTGCTGGTCGCCTGACCAAAGAGGTGACCAATTTCCATCGCGTTGACCCAGTAACAGGGCACCGGTGCCGTAGCTTGCAGATAGAAAAACACCTTCAGGAAGAAGTAGAGGTGTCGCCGCGTTGACCGCAGCGTTCATGCTCGATCTCCATCGGATGCTTTGGTGCACCTTGCCGGTTGCAGCGTGAATGTGGTGAACATGATCGCGCATCCAAGCCCATATCCACCACTGACCGTTGGTCTGTTGCAGCACCGGTGAGGCATAATCCGCTTCTTCGGAAAGGGTCTTCCAGATCAGGGACCCATCGTGAACGCCAAGTGCCACGATCCCTGCTTCAGGACTGCCACCCATGATATAAATCACGGTATCACCATAAACCAGAGGGGAGGGAGCTTTTCCGAAAAAGCCCTGATCCACCTGACCATGTTTCTCGGGATTGACCTCCCAAAGAAGGTGGCCATCGGATCGATGGAAAGCGCGCATCCACCCGTTGGCGTCCATGAGGAAGATGCGATCTCCATCGATGGCCGGAGTGGCTCTTGGACCATCATCGAAACCAAATCGATCCCTATATTGCGTCGCATGGGTGGATTGCCAAACCTGTTTTCCGGTATCCAGTGTGATGCAATCCAGGTGCAGGTTCCTTCCCAGGCGATGATAGAGGAAGACATGGTTGTCTTTGATGACGGGCCCACTGAACCCACTGCCCATTTCAAGACTCCATAACTTTTGCGGAGGATGATTGCGCCAATCGTTTTGGATGGCTTGAGCTTGTGTGCTGCCATTCCGGTGGGGGCCCATGAATTGAGGCCAATCCGGACCGGCGCCCAATGCGGTTGCAGCGGAGCCGAAAAGCAGGCAAGTCCAGTGGGTTTTCATGCCGGAAAACATGATACGATTATGTTGGGATCCTTTGATCACCGGCAAGCCAAGACCCTTGAGAATTGCAGCGCTTCTCTGAGGGGATATTAAACGGCTGAAGCACCGGATAGGCTTCATGACCCTTTCAGTCATAGTTTCCCTATGGGCTGATCGATCAACGGTGATGCCTTTGCTGGACACAAAGATGAGCATCCAGGCAAGAGAAAATCCTGAATCGTCCTCTGGCAGCTGAAAACGACTTGATACCCCTACCATCAAGGAGTAAGCCTCTTAGGTGAATTCCCCAATCATGGAAGAGCCCATTGCAGTCGAATCGGTCGTTTTTGATGTGGGAGGCACACTGATCGATCCGGTTTCCTCCGTCGGCGAGATTTATGCTTCAGTCGCCTCGGAGCATGGTTGGACGGGGCTGGATGCCAAGCGTTTGGATGGCCAATTCCACGAGGCCTGGAAGAGTAAGGAAGAATTTCATTACCGCTTGGAAGACTGGGAAGAAATGGTGATTCAAAGTTTTGCTGGTGTTTTGGAACCAAGCGCCTGCTCGGATATTTTCCCAACACTTTATCGGAGGTTTGAGGATCCCTCGAACTGGCTAGTGCATAAGGATGTGCTACCTACCTTAGATGCATTGGCTGGAAGGGGTTTTCGATTAGGTATCATCTCCAACTGGGACCAGCGCCTGAAACCTCTTCTCAGCGCCTTACGATTGGACGGGTTTTTTGAATGGATTTGCATCTCTTGTGATGTGGGATTTGAAAAACCTTCATCGGTTATTTTTGAGCATGCTCTCTCCAGAATGGGGCTGCCACCTAATCGCATCCTTTATGTTGGGGATCAATGGGATGAAGACGTTCTCGGTGCCCGCCAGGTTGGCATGCATTCCAAGTTGATCGACCGAGGATCTCATGGAGGATCCGATACTCTGAAGCGCTTGACCGATTTGGAGGCAGTGGTTGCTGAAGCTTGGTGACAACGACCTTCCCAAAAGAATGATTTCCAGCAACCCAACATTTTTTATGCTAACCATAAGTTTTTCTAATTTAAAACCCTACTGTTTGACTTTTAAAAGAAAACCTTATATCTAAGTACATGTTGTTTGTGTGATTTCTTCATCCAAGTCTCAAAATCATTCTTTTTCCTCTTTGGTTTAGCTAAATGAAACTCTTCAACGCCTTATTTCATTCTTCACTTGGCAAGAAATATGTCATGGGGATGACGGGCCTCGCACTGTTTGGCTTTGTCATTGGCCACATGTTAGGCAATCTCCAGATATTTCTCGGTCCCGACAAGATCAACGCCTACGGAGCTTTCCTGAAGTCCATGCCAAAGCTTCTCTGGGCGGCCCGTATTTCTCTTTTGGCATGCGTTTTCCTGCACATTGCTTCAGCCATTTCTCTTGTCAGGGACAATCGTCGTGCTCGACCTGTCGCCTATCAGGTGAGGCAGGTTCGTAGCACTACCTTCGCCTCCCGAACGATGATTTGGAGTGGCCTCATTGTCTTGAGCTTTATTATTTATCATCTTTTTGATTTTACCATTTCTCCCGATTACAAGGGCTTGGACAGCGAAGGGCGGCACGATATCTTTGCGATGGTGGTTCTGGGATTCAGTAACCCCTTTTCTGCTGCCTTCTACATTCTCGCAAACACCTTACTAGCGATTCATCTCAGCCACGGAATGCAGAGTTTGTTTCAGTCGCTTGGATGGAGCGTCGGGAGATTCCGGCAAGCCTTTCATAACCTTGCCTTGCTAGTCGGTTGGAGCGTTTTTATTGGCAACGTATCGATTCCAGTGGCTGTTTTGCTGGGTTTTGGGAAGGAGGCAGTTTAATCATGCAATTGGAATCAAACATTCCGTCAGGCCCGTTGGCATCCAAGTGGGAACGTCACAAATTCGACCTCAAGCTGGTCAATCCAGCCAATAAGAGGAAATTCGAAATTATTGTTGTAGGTTCAGGTCTTGCAGGTGCCTCCGCTTCCGCGACCCTTGCTGAGCTTGGCTATAAGGTAAAGTGTTTCTGCTATCAGGACAGCCCTCGAAGAGCCCACTCCATTGCCGCTCAGGGGGGGATCAACGCCGCAAAGAACTACCAGAATGACGGCGACAGCGTGCACAGGCTTTTCTACGACACCATCAAAGGGGGTGATTTCAGGGCCAGGGAGGCCAATGTCCATCGTCTTGCTGAAATCAGTCGCAACATTATCGATCAGTGTGTGGCACAAGGGGTTCCCTTTGCCCGCGAATACAGCGGATACCTCACCAATCGCTCCTTTGGTGGTGCCCAAGTGTCTCGTACCTTTTATGCACGAGGTCAGACGGGGCAGCAATTGCTTCTCGGTGCCTACCAGGCTCTGAGTCGACAGATTGGTTTGGGTAACGTGCAGATGTTTCCCCGGACTGAGTTTCAGGATCTCGTGCTGGTGGATGGTCACGCCAAGGGCGTGATCATGCGTCATGTCACGACGGGTGTACTCAGTCGCCATTCTGCTGATGCGGTGATCCTTGCCACCGGTGGTTATTGTCCGGTCTTTTACCTTTCGACCAATGCCGTTGGCTGCAACGTGACGGCCACCTATCGAGCGCACAAGAAGGGAGCTACTTTTGCCAATCCCTGCTATACCCAGATTCACCCTACCTGCATACCTGTCAGTGGCGATCACCAGTCCAAGTTGACTCTGATGTCGGAGTCATTGCGCAATGATGGTCGTGTTTGGGTTCCCAAACAGAAGGGCGATCAGCGCAAACCTTGGGATATCCCGGAGGCTGAGCGTGACTATTTTCTCGAAAGAAAATATCCCAGTTTTGGTAATCTGGCTCCTCGCGACATTGCCTCTCGAGCAGCCAAGGAAGCATGCGACGCGGGTCTTGGAGTTGGACCTACCGGCTATGGCGTTTTTCTGGATTTTGCAGATTCCATCCAGCGAATGGGTGAGCACTCGGTCAAAGAAAAATACGGCAATCTGTTCGATATGTATGAGCGAATCACCGGGGAAAATGCCTACCAGCAGCCCATGCGCATTTACCCGGCTCCGCACTACACCATGGGGGGGCTTTGGGTGGATTACAATCTCATGAGCAACATCCCAGGCCTCTTTGTTCTCGGAGAAGCCAACTTTTCGGACCATGGGGCCAACCGCCTTGGAGCGAGTGCCTTGATGCAAGGTCTTGCCGATGGATATTTCGTTATTCCATACACCATCGGTCACTATTTTGCTTCTCACTCACAAAACCGTCCTTCGACCTCTGACGATGCCTTTGGGCAGGCCGAGGCTGATGCGCAATCCAAGATTGATCGACTTCTCTCCATCAAGGGTAAACGTTCCATTCGCAGCATGCACTGGGAACTCGGCCGCATGGTTTGGGAAAAATGTGGAATGGCTCGGGATCGGCAGGGGCTGGAGGAGGCCATTGCGACTATTCCCAAACTGCGGGAACAATTCTGGCATGAGGTGAGTGTTCCCGGTGAGGCCAAGGGCGTGAATCCGGCATTGGAGCAGGCTTCCCGTGTGGCGGATTTCATGGAATTTGCCGAGTTGCTTTGCCGAGACGCCTTGCACAGGGAGGAATCCTGTGGTGGGCATTTCCGAACCGAATACCAGACTGAAGATGGCGAGGCACTGCGCAACGACGATGATTTCGCCTACGTTGCCGCATGGGAGCATCAGGGTGAAGACCATGCTCCAGCTCTCCGTAAGGAATCGCTGAATTATCAAGAAGTCAAAATGACCCAAAGGAGCTACAAGTAATGAACCTGACCTTGAATGTGTGGCGGCAAAAAAATGCCGAAGAACGTGGAGGTTTCGTTTCATACGAAGCCAAGGACATACACCAGGACATGTCTTTCCTGGAGATGTTGGACGTCGTCAATGAGTCCTTGATGTCAGAAGGCGAGGAGCCCATAGCCTTTGATTCTGATTGTCGCGAAGGTATTTGCGGTACGTGTTCGGTGGTGATCAATGGAACACCCCATGGAGACCAGAAAGCCTCAACTGCGTGTCAATTGCACATGCGGCACTTTCGTGACGGGGAAACCATCACCATCGAACCATGGAGGGCAAAACCCTTCCCAATCGTGCGTGACCTCAGGGTCGATCGGTCTGCTTTCGATCGGATCATTCAGTCAGGCGGTTTCATCTCTACCAGCACTGGAGGCACACCGGATGCCAATGCCATTCCTGTTCCAAAGTCTGATTCCGATCGCGCGATGGATGCAGCCCAGTGCATTGGCTGTGGCGCTTGCGTGGCTGCCTGCAAAAACGCTTCTGCCATGCTTTTCGTTTCCGCGAAAGTGGGCCACCTAGGGCTCTTGCCTCAAGGGAAAGTCGAAAAGGATCGCCGCGTTCTTGCCATGGTCGGTCAGATGGACGAGGAAGGATTTGGCAGTTGTACCGTGACGGGTGCGTGCGAAGCTGCTTGCCCCAAGGAAATCAGTCTGGATTTCATTTCCAAAATGAATCGAGATTACGCCGGAGCACTCTTCCGTTCTGCCTGCGATCCATCCTGATTCACGCAGGGTCCCAAAACATTCAAATCCTGACTCCTGGGATTCAGGATCTCACTGACCTAAAGCACCTCGTAAAGTGCGTTGAATTGGCGCCGGAGTCGTTGTTCGTTGTTGGTGATGGCACCTCGGAGTTGCGCCTCGCTGATCGCTCCGTGCTGGAAGCGCCTTTTCTCAAAAATAGGCATCTCGATTCCGGTGACAGCCTTCACACCCCTCGCAACGATGTCTCCTTTCAGATCATAGAGCTTACCGTGATGATAGTCTGTCAGATCGATGTAGGGAATGCCCTCTGAGACGCGAATGACTGCGGGACGGGTGAAGGGGCTGAAACCCTCGAATCCTAGTCTTTTTCCGGGGGCATAGGTTCGGGTGTAAGATCGGCTCAGGCCTCCACTGTAGGTCAGGGAGTATTTGATTTTTCCTACACCCCAGCCCTCGTGATAAAGCATTTGGTTGTGCAGAACACTTTTGATAGTCAGTTCAGGATTTTCCTCGATGGGGTAATCTTTCAGGTTTTCATCGCCTCCGTCTCCGTCGATCAGATAGGTCCAGCCTGGATATTGGGCCCGGATGCAACGGTGAAGCAGCAACCCCATGGCAGCACACTCCACATCCAGAGGCTTGTAATCCTCAATCGTCTTTAACACTTCCTCGACCCTTACGTCATGAATCGAGGCCTGCATTTCTTCCAAAAAGAGCGCATGTCCGGTTTGCGCCAGAAACGAACGGGCCTGATCAACATCGGCTCCTCCACCCAAATTGAGTGTGAATGCTTTAAGGCGGCTCAAGGGGGTTCCCATGCGCTGCATGACGTGATGGGTTGTGAGAAAAACAGCGCCACTGTCAATGCCTCCGGAAAAACAGACGCCAATAGGCTCTTCGGCTGGCAAACTGGAAATCCACTTCTGAATTTCCTCAGCCAGAGCCCCGATGTATCGGGCTCCAATGGTATCCAAATCATTGGGCTGCGTGTTTTTTTGCGGGTCAAAATAACGGGTGTAAACAGGGTCTGGGTCTGGGCAGCCAATCAGCAGGATTTCCACGACATAATGGGCTGGAACCATCCGGGTGTAGCTGGGGTGAAATTGATCTCCCAGGCCTTCCTCCTGAAGCCATTCTGAAATGGCATCCATCCTTTCGGCTACGATCAGCGCAGGACCCTCTTCACGTTTGGCCAGGAAGTAACGCATGGGGCGATCCATGGACCTTGCCATGCGAACGGTTTTCCCCTCCTTGGCCAGCAGTGCGAAGGATCCATCAATTCCTTCCACTCCGTTGGGGTCACCGGATAGAATTCGTTGCTCTGCCTCCTGAACCGACATGTTGTAAATTCGGTGGGAATCAGGCTTGATCAGATTGACCACTCGCTCGACGTATTCGTGATGCATGACACCATCAAAATTAGTGGGCGAGGGGATGGCAAGTGAAAAGGTGAGAGCATGATTTGCTGGTCATGGAGTGGGTAATTTTTCATGATGCCAGCTACTCATGAACGTGCCATTTGATGATGTCTGGCTCCAGCTTCACCCGGAGGATCAGGTTGCCGTGCTCAAGCGAACACTCAAGAAAGGCGTTCGAGTCGAGCGTGGGGATAAGATCTGGGAAACCCAATCCACGATTCCTGCCGGCCACAAAGTGGCACTTTGCTCCCTGTCCAAGGGTGATCCGCTGCTGAAATATGGTCAGATCATCGGGTTTGCAACGCAGGAGATCCACCCGGGAGATCATGTGCACGTGCACAATCTTGGGATGGGTGATTTTGGGCGAGATTACCGCATTGGTGAGGCCTTTCGGCCTTTGCAAAGAACCACGAGAGAAGAGCCTTTGACCTTCATGGGATTTGATCGAGGTCCTGGGCGACGTTCGGGGACCCGCAATTATCTGGCCATCATCTCCAGCGTCAATTGCTCGGCCTCGGTTTCCAAATACATCGCACAGCATTTCAGGGGAGAGGATTTCCGCCGCGATTTTCCTCATGTCGATGGAGTGATGGCCCTCACGCATAAATCAGGCTGCAGCCTGATGCCTGACAAGCCCTTGGAGGTTCTCCAGCGCGTCCTTGCCGGAATGGCGGTGCACCCCAACATTTCGGGATATCTGCTGGTAGGGCTTGGGTGCGAGGTCAACCAAATACCACAGATCATCCAGCGATATGGATTACGGGATCCTCAGAAACCGGACGACGATCCTTTCCACATGAATATCCAGTCTCTGGGGGGCATACGCAAAACCGTTGAAGCAGGCATCGAGGCGGTGCAGAAGATGCTCCCAAGACTCAATGACTTACGAAGGACGCCTCGTCCCATCAGTGATCTGGCCTTGGCCATGAACTGCGGAGGTTCCGATGGCCATAGTGGCATCACGGCCAATCCGGCCTTAGGGGTGGCTTCGGATTGTCTGGTTCAGGAAGGGGGTACGTCCGTTCTGGCAGAAACCAGTGAGATATACGGTGCCGAGCACCTGCTGACTCAGCGTGCCTCTTCTACCGAAGTGGGCGAACGTCTGGTCGACATGATTCATTGGTGGGAGGACTATACAGCGAAATTCGGAGCGACCATTGATAACAACCCATCGCATGGCAACAAGGAAGGAGGCTTGACGACCATTTATGAAAAAAGTCTTGGAGCCATTGCAAAGGCGGGGCAGGCACCACTGGAGGCCGTTTACCAATATGCCGAAGCGATTCAGTCCCGAGGACTTTGCTTCATGGACACTCCGGGAAATGATCCGGTGAGTATGACGGGACTGGTGGCCGGTGGGTGCAATTTGGGTGTTTTTACCACGGGTCGTGGAAGTGTCTTTGGGTGCAAACCCGCTCCATGTATCAAGGTAGCCACTCACACTCCTCTCTATGAGTGGATGGAAGATGATATGGATCTGAATGCTGGCACAATCATCGATGGTCGGGAGACCGTTCAAGAGGTAGGTAAGCGACTTTTCGATCAGATTCTGCGCGTCGCCAGCGGGGAAAGCACCAAGAGCGAATCCCAAGGCATGGGTGACGAGGAATTTGCGCCCTGGATGCTCGGCCCGACACTCTGAGCCGTAATGCATCGGCTCAAAACAAGGGCCATCCATCAATCCACAAAAAAACTGCAGCCCTCGTTAGAGAGCCGCAGTTTGGTGAAAACAGGATTGAGCGACGCTCTTTACTGAAGGCCCTTGAGGGTTTCCTTGATGGCGTCGAAATTCGGAAGGTCCTTTGGAGTTGGGGTTTGTTCGGAGTATTGCACCACCCCATCCTTATCCACGACAAAGGCGGCGCGGGCGCTGGTGGCTCCGAATCCAAGAAGATCATCCAACAGCACTCCATAATCGGCAGCGGTCTTTTTGTTTAAATCACTCGCCAAGGTAATGCCGATATTTTCCTTCTGTGCCCAGGCTTCCTGTGCGAAGGGGCTGTCTACGCTGATGCCGATCACGTCAGCATTGAGGTCGCTGTATTGACCCAAACCAGCGGTGACATCACATAATTCAGTGGTGCAAACCCCTGTGAAAGCCAGAGGGAAGAACAGGATGACGGTGTTCTTCTGACCGATATTGCTGCTGAGGCTGATGTCAGAAACGCCTTCGGCGTTTTTGGATTTAAGGGTGAAATCGGGTGCTTTGGTTCCAACGGAGATAGCCATATGATTTTTTTGTAAGATTTACGAATGTTCGATTTGAAAGCTATATCGGTGCAGGGTGAGCTTGTCAAATGTCGCACACACCTTTTTGTAGCCCCCAAGAAGATAAAACATGACCTGTTTGCGGTTTTTACTTTTTTTTTGGTAAGGGGTGACGTTTCTTTCTCTGGGTATGATAGCTCGTTACGCACGTCCCGCCATGCGGGATATCTGGACCGAACAGCGAAAGCTGGAAATATGGCTCAAGATTGAACTGTTGGCCACCGAGGCATTGGTGGAGCAGGGGCTGGTGCCTTTGCGCGATTTTCGGAAAATGAAGAAAGGGGCAGCTTTTTCCATCGATCGCTGCAAGGAATTGGAGCGAACGCTGAACCATGATGTGATCGCCTTTACCACCAATGTAGCCGAAAATATCAATGACAAGGCTTCCAGATGGCTCCACTACGGTTTGACCAGCAGTGATCTCATCGACACGGCATTTGCTGTGCAGATGGTGGAATCGGTGGACATCCTCCACCAGGACGTGATTCAGCTTCGTAAGGTCATTGCCCGAAAGGCCAAAAAACACGCCTTTACCCCCATGATCGGGCGCAGCCATGGCATTCATGCTGAACCCACCACCTTCGGGCTTAAAATGGCCTTGATGTTCGATGAATTCCGGCGTGCCGAACGCCGCCTCAAGGATATCCGAAAGCAAGTGGCCGTTGGAAAGCTCTCGGGTGCGGTAGGGACCAATGCCCACCTTTCTCCCAAGGTCGAAGCTGCGGTTTGCCGGCGTTTGGGGCTCAAGCCAGCGCCCATCGCGACTCAGGTGGTTCAGAGGGATATCCATGCCGAATTCATGACGGTGATCGCCTTGGTCGGTGCCAGCATTGAGCGTTGGGCAACGGAGTTCAGGCATCTACAGCGCACGGAGGTGTTGGAGGCCGAAGAATTCTTTTCCAAAGGACAAAAAGGTTCCAGCGCGATGCCCCACAAGCGCAACCCTATTACGGGTGAGCGCTTGACAGGGCTGGCACGTGTGTTGAGAGGCAACGCTCTGGCCGCCCTTGAAAACGTGGCTCTATGGCACGAACGTGATATCAGCCACAGCTCTGTGGAGAGGGTGATTTTTCCCGATTCGTGCACCTTGCTGGATTACATGCTGAACAAATTGTCGGATCTGACGGACGGATTGATTGTTTACCCGGCCAACATGGAGCGAAATATGCAACTTTCTCTCGGCATGTGGCATTCGCAAACCGTCCTTCTGGCGCTCATACAGAAAGGTCTCACTCGAGAGGCTTCCTACGCCCTTGTCCAGCGCAATGCCATGGAGACATGGAAGAGCAAGCATGCGGGTGACACAGGTGCTGACTTCAAGAAGCAGCTGCTCAAGGATCCGGAAGTGGCCAAGCACTTCAAAAAGGGGGAACTTGAAAAGTTATGTTCCACCGATTTTCACTACCGCCAGATCAAATCACGATTCAAAAAGCTGGGAATCGTTTAAGCATCAGTTGGATGTGGCTTCCCCATGAACTTGGAAGGTAAACATATTCTGGTTGTAGGGGGGACCAGTGGCCTGGGGGCTTCAGCGGCCAAGGCATTCATCCAAAGAGGTGCTCAAGTAGCTGTCTCGGGCCGTGACCCAGCCAAGCTTGAATCAGCGACTTCCTGGCTGGGAACACGAGGTGTGGCCTTGGGAGCTGACGCCACCATGGAAGATCAGGTCAGTGATTTATTCCGTAAGGTGGTGAAGACTTTTGGTCGCCTCGATGGGCTTTACCACGTCGCCGGGGGTAGTGGTCGTCGATGGGGCGATGGGCCTTTGCACACCATCACCGATGGGGGATGGCAAAAGACGCTTCGATGGAATCTGGATTCGGTCTTCTTATCCAACCGTTCCGCTATTCATCAATTCCTTGAGCAAAAGACTGGAGGGGCGATCCTGAATTGCGGCTCTGTGCTGGGGCATGCTCCATCCGCAAGGCATTTCGTCACTCATGCCTATGCTGCCTCCAAGGCAGCGTTGGAGGGCCTGACTCGCTCTATGGCATCCTTTTATGCCAAGGACCGTATTCGGATCAATCTGTTGTGCCCAGGTCTAGTTGCGACTCCTATGTCGGCTCGCGCCCAATCCGACGAGGGCATCATGGACTACATCGAGACTAAACAACCTCTGGACGGAGGGCGCATGGGGCAGCCTGAAGACCTGGATGAGGCTGCTGCTTATTTCTTATCGGATGCATCCCATTTTGTCACCGGTCAAATCGTCAATGTGGATGGGGGCTGGTCGGTGAGTGAAGGCATTGGCTGAAGCGAATCGGGGTGCCCATCCAAACGGGCCATTGCGAGGATGACGGGCCTCTTTCATGGATTCTTCTGGTCTCTTAGACTCGAGAAAACATTGTCGGTGGGCTGCGATGGCAGCTGGGCCACTCCTTGAACGCTGAAAGCATGACCCTCGCCTGCTCAGCCTCTGCATCGTGCAAAGAGTTGTTTTCAGAGACATTCGAGCGCATGTCAAAAAGCTCAAGTGGGGTAAAATCTCGGTTGGCGATGAGTTTGCGAAACCGTGCACCAAAGCCCTCGATACCTAATGATCAGGACGGTTCTGGTGGACTGTCAAACTAGGCTCTCGGATTTTTTATGCTGAAGGTTCCGCAGTAGGCGCTGCGGTGCTGGCACGGTGGATCAGCTCGGCAGGCAGAATTGCGGACTCCGCGCTTTCGCCCTTCATTAAAGATTCCATGATATCCATGGCAGCCTCGCCTTGTCTCATTTTTGGTTGCCGAATGGTGGTTAAGGGGACGCGAAAATGTTCACTGGTGAGAATGTTTCCGAAGCCAACAACGGATATTTGATCTGGGATAGGGATGCCCTTTTCGATCAAGCGCCCGGCCGCCCCAATAGCCACCAGGTCATTGACGGCTTGAATGGCTGTCGCCTCAGTGTGTTCAGTCAGGAACTGCTCAGCTGCGTGCTGGCCTTCCTCGACCGTGCCTCCAGCCTGAAAGACAAGTTGATCATCCCATGGGATATGCGCTTCCCTGAGTCCCAAGCGATAACCTTCCAGCCGATCTTTGGCCCAAGGGGCCGCCAGGGGGCCGGAAAAAAAAGCGATTTTTCGGTGCCCGAGACCAATAAGATGCCTCGTGGCTTCCCATGAAGCATTCAAGCTATCGGTTTCGACGTGGGCAAACTCTTCACAGAATGGCGCGCGATGCCCGAGTATCACACAAGGAGTATGATGCTTGCTGATTTCCTTGTAGATGGGCGCATGAGGTTCCAGTCGATAGACGGGCGAGATGAAGAGTCCATCCACTCTTCGAGCCAGCATGCGACGTATGCATGCGGCTTCTCTCTCTGGATCGTTCAGGGAATGAGCAAAAAGGATGTCATAGCCTGCTTGGTGGGCGCGTTGCTCAATCGCCATCATGACGCGGGCATAGATCGGGTTGGTGGCTGCCGAAATGACCAATCCAAAGAGTCGTGTCTTGCGACTTCGGAGTCCTCGAGCTGTGGCGTCTGGAACATACCCCATCTCATCGGCCAATCGACGAATCCGGGCTTTGGTGCTGGCGGAGATATCAGGGGCGTCCCTCATGACCTTCGAGACGGTCATCACGGAAACGTTTCCAGCCTGGGCGATATCTTTGAGTCGGATCATACTCCGACCTTGAGTTGCAAGTTAGTAATCATCCTGCCAAACAACCCTTTTTTACCGGATCCAGCCTGATGTGACAATGCATGAATCAGTTCAGCTTCTAGCGGGACAGGCTAAGGGAACGCAGGTGAATCCTTCTGCTGATGACTCAGCCAGTCGATGGCGGCAGAAAGAATGATCTCATGGGCTCCGTCAAAGATTGTCAGCCTCGCGTTTCCAGAATGTCGTCTGAAAAGAGGTGGCTTGGGACCGTAGCTGTCATCCGCGATCGATTCGCTGGGTTGGAGCATCTGAGTGCCTTGCTTGCTTTCGACCTTTTGAATCCAGGCCTCGTGGATTTGGTCAGCAGGTTTGGCGAGACGATTGAACGCCCTGATGGCGTGTCCCACGGGAACACTTCCCAGGTGCCCATCCATGATGCCAGTATTGATATCCATGGTGACGCTTCGGGCGTTTTCCAAATGAAACAGCGGAGAACGACGGTAATACTGAAAATCAACCAAAGCACTTTCAAACGGAGGCCCCCCACAGCTCGATTCGATCATGCCGGCGTATTTGAGCCCTCTTTCTCGTGTTTCCTCATGCCAACGAAATAAATCCGAGATGGGAACCCATGCTGAAACTCCCGCCCAGATCCGGGGAGCCCTTGCCGCCATCATCAGCGCTGCCATGCCACCGCCAGAAGCTCCCACGAGGTAAATGCGGCTTTGGTCGACTCGTGCGGCTGATTCGGCAAAATGAACTGCATCGACGATGTCCCTGACGGCAAGATCCGAGCAAGTGGCTTCCGGAACCTGATTCATTCCTCTGAAGTGAGGGTGCATGAAATGCCAGTTCCGTTGAATGGCTTCCTGGAGGTAGGCATGGCCTGCTGCCTGCAGAAAGTCTCCGGACCAACTGTGCAGTGCCACGAGCAGAGGGCGAGGGGTGGTGTCTTCTTCGGCCTTTCGCCAAATGGCGGGTTGACTTGTCTGGTCGATGGTCGAAACCACCCTTACTTTACGAGCCATGGGAGAGCCCCCCCATGGGGCCGGTAGCGGGTTCTCCTCACCCAGGACCGCCAATGCCGCCAGTAAGTGAAAGGACCACCCCAGCATGGTGATCCGTCTGAGACTCAAACCCAACATGGACTTGAAGGCATTCATTCGGGTGCTTTTGTCACAAAGTCAGATGACTGCAGAAATATTTCTATCCCTGATGGTTCTAGGCAAGAGCTTTTTGAAAGCTGCTTCTTGCTTGAAGGCGAGGCTCGATCTGGCTAAGAAAAAGGCCCTCAATTGATTTAAAATGCATGCAGGAGTCCTCCAACCAGTTCAACCTATCTGATTATTTGGCACAAAGCACCCGGGTGGTCGATCGCGCTCTCGACTCATTCCTGCCGGGTCCACGCATCAAGCCATCTACCATCCACAAGGCCATGCGCTATTCGATCTTTGCTGGAGGCAAGCGTATGAGACCGGCGTTATGTCTGGCAGCAGCTGAGGCATGTGGTGGCAGCCCGGAGCTTGCATTGCACGCCGCTTGTGCCCTGGAGTGTGTGCATACCTACTCCCTCATCCACGATGATTTACCGTCCATGGACGATGATGACTTGAGAAGGGGAAGGCCCACCAGTCACAAAGTCTTCGGTGAAGCCGTGGCTATTTTGAGTGGCGATGCCCTCTTGACGCTTGCTTTTGAAATCCTGGCGCAATCCAGCCCGACCCGACGCTATTCGGTTTCGGATGCCATTCAAGAGCTTGCGCGCGCATCGGGGTCCATTGGCATGATTGCTGGCCAAGTGGCGGACATGGAGGCAGAAGGCAGTCAGCAGATATCAGTCAAGCAATTGCAATACATTCACGCCTCAAAAACCGCAGCCCTTCTGTCATGTTCCTTGCGCCTTGGGGCCATGAGCGCCAATGCCACCCCTGCAAGACTCCAGGCTCTCAGTGAATTTGGACGGCATGTTGGACTGGCATTTCAGGTGGTGGACGATATTTTGGACGTCACCCAATCCAGTGATCGATTGGGCAAGACCGCAGGTAAAGATCAAGCGGCCGCAAAGGCCACCTATCCAGCCTTGATGGGCTTGTCACGCTCCAGACGCCAGGCGGCAAGGCTCACACAAAAAGCTTTTGATGCCATTAAGCCATTTGGTGCGAAGGCCAAGGCCCTGCATGCCATGGCCGATTTTCTTTTACATCGCGACTATTGAGTCAAGTTTCACCTCCCCTACCATCACGAGAGACCATCATGAAGGATCTTTGTTGAACGGGTCTTCGTATTCCCTGTTCCCATTTGATTTTAGCCTGAATTGAAGCATATTATAAAGCTGAGGTAAACAAGGTTCATGATACATTCCCATGCCTTCCTTGACCTGAAACAGCTCTTTTCATGCTCAGTTCGCAACATCCTAATACTGCCGTGGACCACCCCGGCGACTGCAATGGGAGCCAGTCAAGACCGATAAATATTTCTCGGAGCTCTCGTGCATTACTTCTCATTCGTGGATCCTTGTGGCTTTGTTGTCTGTTTTTTCTTGCCAGCTGTCAGACGGCTAACAAAGAAAAGGTGGCATCAGCTGAACCGGTTGAGGATATCGAACCACCCACTTCTTCACCGCAATTGGTGTCCACTGCTTCGAAGAAGCAACCGGATGATTTTCTGATCGAATACCAAAACAGCAAAGGTTCCAAAGCAGACTACAACCTGAAGTATGACGATGAGTTCAAGCAGATCTTCAGTTTGGCCAACCGTGGTCTGTGGGAGCAGGCTGAATCCCTGGCAACCGAGGTGCATAACCGTGAAAGTGCCTCCACTGGCCCCATGGATCCTTCTGTCGAACGTATCTATCGCTGGGTGTCCAAGCAGGCTCGTATGGTGAGGGACCAAGCCCTTGAGGATAAAATTAGGCAAATAGACTCCAAAAACTCGGTTTTCAGTCCTTCGATTCAGTCTCTGGTTACCGACCAGACCGATAGGGGGCTGCCTCCACGAAAAGACCTGAGGGATGCCGTGCAGCAAATTGAATCCACCCCTTACGTGCCTGCCTCCTTCAATAAGACCATGACCATCCTTCGATCCAGTGAAATGTTTGATTTCACAACACAGCAAGGTCGTATGGCGCGAGAACTGGACAAGGAAATATCCGTTAAAATGGACGATGTGGATCTGGAAACCATCATTTTTGAAATTGGTGACAAGGAGGAGGTTAATTTTGTGGCAGATCGCTCACTTGAGGCCTTCAAGCAAAAGCTCAGTGTCAATTTCCAAAAAGTCAGGCTGGGTGAATTTCTCGAATACATTCAGCGAAATTTTTCCCTTCAGTTTCAAGTGGGTGACGATCTCATTTGGATTGTGGATGGGAAGGACGAAACCAAAACCATCGAAGAAACGCGCATCTATCGACTCCGAAAGGGATTCATTCTTCCGGCGATTTTCGGAGCTGATGAGATTACCAAAACAGAGACTCGTCAGAAAAATGGTGATGTAGTGACCGTGACCAACCAGAAAGCCAAATCGTTTGTTCGAGATGGTGCCGCGGGGGCACCAGCGATCGAAAACGCCATCAAGAAGTTTTTCAATGGCTCCTCTTGGGAAATTGACTATGAGCGGAACATCATTCTGGCCACCGGGACTCGGGAACAGCTTGCCGTTCTTGAGCGGATCATTGAGGAATACGATCGGCACCTTCAACAGGTTTTTATTGAAGCGCGCTTCATTACCGTATCTGAGGCTGCCTTCATGCAGCTGGGGGCACTTTGGGAAACCGGGCGAAAAGTGGGTGGCGAAGGGCAAAACCCCAGTGATTTCCTGGGTTTCGGCCCTGAAAATGTTGGGGCTGGCATGCAGGAAACTTTCACCAGTGTTCTGGATCGTGACAATTTGAGTGTCACGTTGACAGCCCTCGAGCAGGAGGGTGAAACACAAACCTTGAGTGCTCCTCGATTGACCCTTATCAACAATCTTCCAGCGACCATCTCAGATGGAAAAGTTCAATACTACTATGAGGAATATCAGGTAACCCAGTCGATTCAGAGTGGGGATGCCAGTTCCAATTTGGTCAGCCTGAATACCTCACTGGTACCGAAAGGAGCCCCGAAGTCGATCAATTCCGGGGTGAAACTGGATGTCCTTGCCAGCATCGGGGGGGATGGACAGTCCATTTACCTTGCATTGAGTCCGGAAGTGAATCAGGACGTAAAGATTGTTACTTTTGCGGAGGTGACCGATGGAAACAAGAGCTTCGAGATCAAGCTTCCCGAATTAAGAACCCAGTCTTTGGCGACGCGTGTCATCGTCCAATCGGGCCAAACGGTCGTCATGGGGGGGGTTCTGGAAAGGGAGCAGTCAACCTACGTGGAATCAGTGCCTATCCTTGGTAAGATTCCTTTTGTTGGATCTGCCTTTCGGCGTCGCACCGAAATTGACAAACCTCGTTATTTGCTCATTTTTGTCACAGCGACGCTCGTATCCGAATCAGGTGAATTCCTCAGGTATGATGAACTGCCCCAAGGTGACCCGCTTTCATTCAACAGAACGAGCTTAGCTCCCTATTGACATTGATACCCATGATCCATCGGATCAAACAAATGCTTTGGCGGCAACGGCGCTTGGTGGTGATGTTGCCAGAGCATGATGCCGTGCGGGTGGGGGTTTATCTCGACGGTTACCCCATTCCGAGTCAGATCGTGTCAGAGGTCTACACGCTGGATACGGCGGTCACTCCTAGAAACGGAGTAAAAAACGCTGAGCAGTGGGCCGCTTTTGTCGACCAACACCGAGAGAACTCCTGGGTCATCGTTTTGCCCCATGCCCTGACCATTTCCCAGTCCATCACCTGTGAGGCAACGACACCGGACCTCATCGATCAGGATCTTCAGAAACAAGCTAAAAAGCTCTCTGGGCTCGGGCAAAGGAAAGTGATTCTGGACCATGAGTTGCTGCCATCCCATCAGTCGGATCGATCCACCTACTGGGTTACCTACTGTCAGGATGATGAAATTCAGCAAATCATCCGCGAACATGGCATTGATAATGTCGCCATTTGCGATGTCATCGGTAGCCATGATGCTTGCTGGTCAGGCATTCAGCATCTCAGACGCCCAAAAGGTAACTGGATGTTGGTGGAGGTATTGGATGGGGGAACTTCTTTGGTGGTGTTTGAGGACCATACCCCTCTGCTATCTCATTTTTACCCCATGGGGCATGCTCTGGCCAAGGAAAGAGGACAATCCTCCAAAGGGACGTACCGATTGGGGGGGGGATCCTCTTCTACAACACCCAAACCTTCACCACTCTCAAGTGGCATTCAAAGCATTGGGGAGGCCTGGGCTCGCGAAATGGAGCGCACGATTCTTGAACACGGCAATCGAGAGGGCAGAGTGTCTTCTTCTGTGGAACGGCAGTTGCCATGTTTGCTGATCTGTGAACCGGGTAGTCGATCTGATTGGGCCTCCCAATTGCAACTTTATTTGGGATCCTCGGTTCTGCCCTTTGAAAACTGGATCCACGAAACCTCGATTGGCTGGAAGTCAAAGAATCTGCGGCAAGATGGAGCGTGCATGTCCACGTGCAAAAAGTCGATATCCCTTCCATCCTTGCTGCCAGAAGAGGTCAAGCAGGCATGGGATCAAAAGCAGGTCGACCTCGCTTTGCGATCGGCTGCGTTGGTCGCTTGCTTTCTCATTACTGTGATGCTGGTGGTTGCCTTTATACAGAAATCGGTGCTGTGGGATCTCAAGAGTGATCTTCTTGAGCAGCTTGATTCAGTGGAGGCAAAGGTTGGCAAAAGTCTGGAAGTATTCGATAGCCTCAAAGAAGAGTATCAAATGCTCAGGCCTCTTCTAATGGCCGAAGATCAGACAGTGGCCGTCCTGAAGACCCTCGAGACTCTTCAGAGTCTTTCCAGAGAGGATCCAGGCTGGATGGTCCTGCTCGCAGACATCGGTTCTTATTACTCCATAGGAGATCAGATACAGGCACGTGCGCTGGCCGAGGATACCAATAGCGTGCCATCAAGCACTACTAATCGTATCGTCATGGATCGCGGACTGGTTTTGGAAATGGTGCTGGATGCAAAAGGGGAAGCCATGCGCCGCAGACTGGAGGAAACTGTGGCCTTTTTTCGTCAATCGGACTTTATTGTCAGGGCAGACACGTTGCCAGGGAATGCGCGTCGTTCCATTGTGTCTTCCAATGTCCTTCTCAGTGACAGGCATTTTGCCATCAGTCTGGAGCTCCCGAGTGTCTCCGATCAAGTTCAGGCTCCAACATCGAATTCCCGCCAAGAGGAACCTTCATGGAAACGGGTGCAACCTGCTGCTGTTTCCACCAACACCATTTCAGCCGGGGGCTCATGATGAAGGGTTGGTATTATCGACTGATGGCAGACGCAAGATGGATTGTAGCCTTTTTGGTCCTCTGGTCTGTTCTGTTCATAGGAGTCTATCTGCCATTTGATCGCCGGATTGAGCAGATGGATCAGCCATTGGAGCGCGCGTGGGAACGTTTGTCCCAATCCATCCAGACCAATCGGTTGGGAAGTCTTTTGGCATTTGATCGATTGGATCAGCTTGCTGAAAACATGGACCAGTCTTTCTCCAGTTTCATGGACTCTGAGGCCGAACTGATCAGCCGCATCCTTCTTACTGAATCAGATCAACGGAAGTTGGAGAGTGGTTTCCAACTTGTCGAATATGAAAATGCTGTGGCCAATCTCAAGGAGCATCTGCGTCGCGAGGCCAAGGATCAGAAAGTCACTTTGGCGCCCGCGGTGCTTGATGGCATGCCGGAGCCTGTCATTGAAACCGAAAAGCCTTCCTTGTTATGGGTTGATTATGCTTTTGCCAAACATCTGCTTGCTCTGGCAATTGCGTGTCGTCCTAACGAGATTCATGCCTTCCAAACGCTGACGTCCATCGATGGGCCTGTGCCCGAAAGGGGATTGAGAACCTCGCAGTTTAGGTTGCAATTGACGGGTGATATGGCCGCGATTCAGCAGCTGCTTCGAACACTACCCATGCGTGGAAGTGAAGCTCAAGCCTTTGGGCTCCCGAGTCCTTATTGGGAAAAACCAGCCCTTTTTGTGGGCGGATTGATGATTGAAAAAACGGGCCCAACCCCGGATGATCAAGTTCGCTTAAATCTTCTTGCCGAGGGGTTTCATTACATCCATACCAAAAACCCATGAAACATCGATCATGAGAGGGGAAAACATGTCAGTAAAAAGGCCATGGTCGCGTAACCGCATAGAGTCCATCGTGTTGCTCATTGTGGTGATCATTATGACTTTTCAGCTCTCATCCCACTTTGGGGGTGAGCTTCCCGATTTTGATGAAACTGATCTCTCCCTGGCCCCAAGCCAGCCAGGTTTCCTCAATCGCCTTGCCGATCGCCCCTCATACACTCCTTCACAAACCAATGCGACCTGGCAGGGAGCGTCCAATCCTTTCTTCACTGATTATTTTACGCCGCCCCCCGAGCCGCTGCCCCCACCCAAGCCCACGACCAAGGAAGTGACCATCCTTTTCCATGGATGGTTTGAGAGCTCACAAGGGCAACTACAGGCTTTTGTTTCTCTGGATGGCAAAAAGGCCAAGGGTGGTGTGAAGGATGCCGTTGGGGAAAACCTCACCATTGAGGCCATAGAAGCGGGGCAACTGATCGTGAAGTCCGCCGATGAGATTCAGCATACCATTCCTTTCAAAAAACCCACTAAAATCACTATCCCTTTGCCATGAACATGGAAAGCCAGATCGATCCGAGATCCATGGATGTGGGTGATCTCCTGCTGGCCAATGGCGCCATCAGCGAAGAATTGCTCGTCGCCGTTCGAGCGCAGCAACAGGAGTCGGGAGCTTCCACGGCACAATGTCTGGTTTCTACCGGGAATGTCTCTGAAGAAATTGTCATCAGATCGCTGGCGGAATTGGAGCATGTCGAGTTTCATCCGCTCGACACTTATCAACCGGAAGAAAAGCTCCTACGGTCCATCCCGGCCAAACTCATATTCCACTATGAAATGCTCCCACTCTCGGTCGATGATGGTGGCATTTCCATTGCCTTTGGAGACCTTCCAGATCCATTGGAACTTGGGAATCTTCGTTTACTGCTAGGCAAGCGAATCAACGTCGTCCTGGCTCCTCCGGCGCGCATTCGGGCACAAATTCGGGAATGCTTTGGGCTTGGCGCTGAGACAGTGGATCAAATCGAAGAAGATCAGCTGACACCTGAAATGGATGTCGAGCGGATTTACGAAGTCGCTTCCGACTCGAAAGGCAGACTACGCGAGGGCGCCATTTCCAAGCTCGTGGATCAGATACTCAATGAAGCCCTGGAATCACGCGCCACGGATATTCACATTGAGCCCTATCGCGATACCATCCGACTGCGTTATCGAATCGACGGTATCCTGCAGCGTGTTCCGTTGCCTGCTGATCTGAAACAACTCTACGGTGCCATTGTATCGCGACTCAAGGTCATGGCGGATCTGGACATATCAGAAAGACGTTTGCCTCACGATGGACGTATTTCCATGCGTAACCGAGGGGAACCCTTTGATTTGCGGGTCTCGGTGATCCCAACCAAGCATGGCGAAACGGTGTGTCTCCGTATCCTGGGCCGTGAGAGTCTGTTTCTTAAATGGGATCAGCTGGGAATGAATGCACACCAGGAATCGCTTTTTTCTAAACTGGTGAGTCTCCCTCAAGGTTTGATCCTGGTAACGGGGCCAACGGGCAGTGGTAAAACAACCAGTCTTTATGCTGCCTTGGCCCAAGCCAATGACGAAGGGCGGAAGATCGTGACCATTGAGGATCCTGTGGAATATGAGATGGACGGCATTTCGCAGATTCAAACTCGCGACGATATCGGACTCACGTTCGCAGGTGGTCTTCGATCCGTCCTGCGACACGACCCAGATGTGGTACTGGTGGGGGAAATTCGGGATCACGATACGGCACAGATTGCCGTTCGCGCCGCCCAAACCGGACACTTGGTATTATCCACCTTGCATGCCAATGACAGTGTCGGTGTGATTCCTCGATTGATTGGCATGGACATGGATCCTTACCTTATCGCAGCTTCGCTTAAGGCATCGGTGGCTCAGCGCCTGACCCGACGCCTTTGTGAATCGTGTAAAGTCCCTGAAAATAATCTTGATGCATCTCTGGTTGCTGAAATGACTCGTCGACTTCACATGGAAGCTTCAGCAATAAGGGCGTGGAAAGGCGTTGGTTGTGACGCCTGCCAGGGTAGGGGATTCCGTGGCAGAGTGGCTGTCTATGAGTTTTTGACCATGAATGATGATTTGGCCGAAGCCATCACGCGCGGGGCTTCTCTTAGTGAGATCAAGCGGGCGGCATTGCAAGATGGTTGGCAGACGCTCAGAGATCATGCCTTGGAAAAAATTCAAATGGGCACGATTGGGCTTGAAGAACTTTCAAGGGTTACTTGGCGTTTGGAACACACCTCCTCCCATTCGAACTCAGGTAGCCTCCCCTGATTCTGGGAGGGTGGGTGATCTTTGTATGGGATTGTGCCCCATGCCTTGGGAAACAACCTCATAAGTATCTTTCTCCTCGCCCTGCTGGATCATGAGCCATTGTTTTCCCATGAGGTGCTCGGACAAATTTTCGGTGAGCTGTGTGCCATCTACCAACATGGCTGTGGTGAGTACGTCACTGGATAGAGCGTTTTCATGCACGATGGCAGTGAGCCACTGATCGGAAACAGGGTAGCCATTTCGAGGATCGATAATATGGCCGAATGTTCGATCTCCTGATTGAAAGGATTTTCCCCAAACCGCAGATATGGAGAGGCTCGCGTCGGTAAGAGCGACGCTGGTGAGCAAATCCGAGACACTGGAAGGTTGTGCGGTAGCTGAGCGGTCGGCAAAAGGGGATGCGAGATCTTTTTCCGGGCGCACGATGCCCACGTGCCATGCCACATCATCAGGTGGGGTTCCAACCGCGCAGATCGTGCTTGTGCCACCGTGAAGGATGGCACTCTCGATCTCATAGTCTGCCAAAATCTCCTTGGCTCTCTCCATGGCATAACCTTTTCCAACAGCTCCCAAATCCAGGGTGACACCCTCGGTATCAAATGAAATTGTATGGCTGCCAGGCTCCAATTGGATGTGATGAATACCAACATGTTCCAATGTGCGTTCAATAGTATCCCTGGAGGGTTCACAATACTGTCCATCGGTGAACCCCCAACATTTCAGGAGAGGGCCTGCAGTGATATCGAAAGCTCCCCGGGTTTGCTGATGCCATTGAATGCAATCCTCCAGTAGTTGAAAGACTTGAGGGTCTAATTTGACTGGCTGAAGGGCGGCGAGTCGATTGGCTCGCGCGATTTGACTGGTGGGCATGTAGCGGCTGAGCTGAGACTCAATCCTGTCGATTTCATCGAGGATTTCCTCCGCGACGGACTGGAGCCAATCCTTCCTTTGATGACTGTGAAGAATGATCTCAAAGCGTGTTGCCATCGCTTTCCTGGCAGCGCGTATGGTGTTCAAGATGATCGGTCTCCTTGTGGTAATCAAAAGAAAAAAGGGTTCCATCCTTAGAGATGGAACCCTTCTGAAGGAGTGAAAATGTTTTAGGACAAGTCTAACGTACCATAGGTGATGGGTTTGACTTCTTTGCCATCTCCTGTGGTGATCTTGCGGTTTTTCTCGTCGTAAACGCACATGATGTTCAGGCGGTCGGACATTTCGGCTAGCGAAATAACCGTCTGTACCTTAATAGCTAGATCAATACCGCAGTTGGGCTGTTTGCGCGTGCGAATGCATTCAATCCAGTTCTTCTCGTGGTGAGAAATGGCTTCGCCTGGCAATAATTCGTCGAAAACTTCAGGATCAATCTCGTCCGCAAAGCGACGTTCAGGGCGCAACTCAATTTTGACGCTCCCCAGGCCACCCATGAGAAGAGTGCCATGATGACCACGGATGGTTTCGGTCATGTTATACTCATTCACCGTGCTGCTCGAGACTACGAGGTTGAAACCACTTGGGAATTCAATGATGGCCTGGACATTTTCGTCCACATCACGCTCGTAGGTGCCGGGAGTGTTCTTGTCCGTGCGAAGAGCTTTGTTACCCAGACTCACCACGCGGGATGGGAACTCAGGACTACCGGTTGCGAGCATGTAAGGATGCAGCAGATGAGGAAGAAGATCACCCAGCAATCCAGCACAGTAGGGGTAGTATTTCCTCCAGCGGAAGTAATGGTCTGCATTAAAAGGAATCTTCTTGTCTACCGAGCCCATCCAGCGCTTCCAATCCATGTCATTGGGTGTGGCCCAGTCCTGGATAGTATAGTTCCATTCTCCCTTTGGATTATTACGCATGTAGGAAGTGGTTCCCATGACCAGAGGTCCGATCATGCCGGATTGGATGATCTCGGCAGCCTTGTGGTACTTCCGAGCGGAGCATCCCTGTGAACCTACCTGCACCAGTCGTCCGGTGCGCTTGCACGTATCCTGGATTTCCCAAGCCTCGGTCAAATAGCGAGTCATGGGCTTTTCCACGTAAACGTCTTTGCCAGCATTCATGGCATCCACTGAACAAGGCGTGTGCCAGTGGTCGACCGTGGCAATGCAAACGGCATCAATATCCTTATCTTCAATGAGCTTTCTGTGGTCCTCGTAGTGAGTGACCTTTTCACCGATGATACCCTCGGCCTGGTCCATGCGGGACTTGGAGACGTCGCACACGGCAACTTGAGCCAAATTGCTCTCGCCCTTGTGACCTTTCATACTGCGCACGTGCGCCTGGCCCTGACCTCCGACGCCGATGTAGCCTATGTTGACCCTTTCGTTGGCTCCAATCACTCTTCCGGTAGAAGGTGCCTGATTCTGCCCGTAGACAGGGGTTTTGATGATGTTTGATGAAGCAACGACCGCCGCAGCAGTCGAGGTCTTCTTGATGAATCCTCGGCGTGAATCATCACTGCCGACCTGAGATGGGTTCTGTTCGTTACTCATTTTTGCAAAATATGGGTTTTTGAGAAAAAATTTGTCCACTAAGACTAGCTGAACCAGCCTGTGGGTCAATGCCCAACATCGCATCGTTCTCTTTTTTAAAACGTCCCAGCCGCGTTTTTTATTCAAATGCCTCCTGAGGAAAAGGCTGGCCCGCCGAGACGACATGATCCCATTCGGGGATGGATTCAATGATGGAAGCTGCCGCATCTTCCGGGTTGCCTCCGTAGGGTGTTGAAATCCAGTCACATGCCATCCCAGGTGCCAAGCTGCCTACCTTTTTATCCAGACCCAACACTTTGGCAGCCTGGAAAGTGATCATTCCCAGTGCCGTAGAGGGTCTCAGGGTGGGAAACTGCTTGAGGGCCTCTTTTGCTTCGTGAAATAAATGAAACGGATGGATGGGTGCCGGTTTTTTGATGGTTGCAAGGCTATCGGTCCCCAAGGCCACTGGGATGCCTGCCTGCAAGCAATCATGCAAGGGAAAGGGAGGGTGATCAAAAAAGGCATGACTTCTTGGACAGTGAACCATGGTTGCTCGATGGCTCGCCAGAATCTGAATGTCCCTTGCTTCCAAAATGTTGGCATGAATGGCAAGCATCCCATGCGGGATGAGCTTACTTCGATCCAGAAGTCTGATGGGATGCCCTTGACCCCAGGTGTTTTGGATGCCAGCACGGCTCAGCCAATCGAATAAGGGTCCATTTGCCTCTTGAAAGTAGGAGATTTCTTCTACGGATTCGGCCAGATGAACCGAGCAAATTCTTTCTTGACTCTGAGGCAGGTTGCCGAGTGCCTCCCAGAGAGAGGGCGTTGTCGTGTAAGGTGCATGAGGCGATGAGCCTGCCAACCCATCGCTCCATTGGTCGGCAAGGGTCAAGGTATGTTGCATCCGGTCCATACTGCTGGAAGGAAGGGGATCATCCTGGGTGTGAATCCATTCGAGGAGAATCTTGAGTCTAGGGCCCCTAGGAGTTTTCGCCATGCAGCCAAGCAGGGCATGGTGCGAAAGGGTGTCGGCGAGAGTGGTCGTCCCGCAGGGGATTTGCTGCTCCAAACCCTTCAGCCAGGAGTGTTGATACTGAGCTGGCTCCCAAGATCTTTTGAGTTGAACCATTTGATCCACCCAGTTCGTAAAACCCTGCTGGGAGGGTAGCTCTCCAAGCATGTCCGTGTATTCGAGATGAACATGAGGGTTGACCAGTCCTGGTAAGACCACCCGCTCTTGCAGATCGGTGATGGATCCCGTCCAGTCTTTTCGAAGATCTTTCCATGGACCCACAGCCAATAAAATACCGTTGTCGGCAATGAATGCTGCATCCTCCACGGGGGGAGAACTGATCGGGAGCAGCAGGCGACACCGAAACAGCTCGCCTGAAGCTTTCAATGATTGGCTCACTGATTTTCTCGCTTGGCCTTGGCTCTGGCCGGTTGGGTATGGATCTGTGCCTTTTTCTTGCTGTGGCGTTTGCGGATTTGTTGTTCCATCTTCTTGGTTACCAAATCAATGGCGGCGTAAAGATCGTTCTCATAATCCGTGGCATAGAGGTCGTTGCCTTTGACTCCTAAGCGTATGGAGCACTTGAATTGACGTTCGGGAGAACGCGTATTGTCGTGCTCAAGATTGACTCTTGCGTCTATCGCCCATCGATCGAAATGCTCCAGTTTCTCGATGCGTGAAAGGATGTGGTTTTCGATGGATTTGGTGAGTTTGATGTTGTGAGAAGTAAGAACAAATTTCATGTCATGACCTTTTTTGTGTTGCTATAGAGGATGGAAAGCGGCAGTTGAGCAAGTGACTCTGCTCGCAGCGTCGTGATCTGGAAAGGGTTTGCGGCATAATGAACGAACGGCACGTTCTGCATCCGCCACTTAGCCTTTATCTGACACTTCCACGTTATCACTGGCCTCTGAGCCAGTCAACGATCAGACTGATCTGTCCCTGATTCAGAATCCCTTCTTCGAGGTAGGCGGGCATACGATCGTTTTGTTCGCCATAAAAGCGTTCGCTGGACGGATTGCTGATGAAGTCTATCAACCACTCTTTTGAACCATAGCCTGTCAAATCCGGTGCATCGAGATCCTCGTCCTCAAAATGGAAGCCATGGCATTCGGTGCAGCCAACCTCATAGAAGAGAGCATCGCGATCCACCGACCGCCATGCGGCATCGGATGTTTCCAGGTGTTTTTGCGCTGGGAGCCGGGCTTCGGCTGACAGGATGTGGATGACCTCTTCCAACTGCTGCCTTTCCTGGGTGTCAAATGAGGCGATGGTTTCAGTGGTAAATGTCGCCATTTCCCCATCTTTGAAGGAAGTATGGCCGAAAAATGCAGGGGTAAGAATATGGTCCGGGCTCAAGAATTTACGGAGCCATGTGCGGCTGGCAAAACCCGCGAGATCCGAAGCGTTGGGAGACTCTTCCACTGGCAGCCCGCGTCCATCATGACCATCGTATCGATGACAGCTGCTGCAGTGTTCGGCAAAGAGCTTGGGACCCTGTGTTTGCGGGTCTTCCAACAACAGGGTCAGAGCGCCACTTTGAGGGATTCCATTTAAACTGGCGGCGAGTTCCCGTGCCCGCGATGCCTCGCTATCAGCCTCCTTCCTGGCTGTCAGATAGGAGGTGTTCTGCTGATCTTCATGGATGGCAACGATACTCAGGAGACACACACCCAAACATAGAACGGCAAGGATCGTTTGATTGACTCTTCGCCCTATGCGTGACCTGCCCCACATCGGCAAAAAGACGAGCCATAGCAAAATTAAATTGGGAATGAAGATCGCTCCCACCACCTCAAGCGGTCCCGGGAAATATTTTAAAAATTGATAAAGAAACAGAAAGTACCATTCGGGTCTGGCAGCAGGGTAAGGTTCAGCAGCGTTGACTGGAGCCGAAAGAGGTGCTCCTCTCAAGGCTCCTTCGAGGTCACCGGCCCATGGTTGCCACGCGAGGATCCCAACGCACAAACTTCCCATGACGATGGCCACTCCGCACCGCCAACTCTGTGCACCCCACAAGAAACCATTCTCGGTTTCCATGGAGTCCTTGAGGCCCTTGGCCGGAGGAGTGGGTGAGCGTCCCATCCTCAGGCCAAGCCAAAGTAGTATCGGAAGCCATCCGGCATGTAAGGCGAAAAAGCGTGTCAGGGTATAGTGGCCCAACTCAGTTCCCCCCAGCATCAGGCGCTCAAGACTGGAACCAATCACGGGCGTTAGCCCCATGATATGGGTCCTTATTTTTGCCGACCAGAAACCATGCTGATCCCATGGTAGAAGATAACCGGTGATGGCCAGAGCTAGAATCATGCCCGTGATCCAAAGAGCACGCAGGTAGGATCGATGATTGCTTGCAGCGCTACCGATGCTGCTGATGTAGAGTATGAGTAGCAGAAAAGAGGCGACGACCATGCATTCGGCGGCCCAATAGTGGATGCCACGGATCCACCAGCCCATGGGAATTTCATGCTGCAGATAAAAGACACTTTCCCAGGCGGTGTGAGTGCTGGGGCTGTAAAACATCCACATCACCAGGCCGGTGAGAGTCTGAATCAGGAAAAACCATCCCAGGAGCATCCAGATGGCCCGTCTCCAGCCCCTTGGATCAGCATCGTTTTCTGGCATGAGGAAAAGGAAGAGCTGCTTCATGGAAGCAGTCAGGATCTCTTGCCAGCGCTTCCCGGTTTTCATGACTGGCTGACCAACTGCTTTTGAGAAATGCCGCTCTTGAAGCGTTCAAAGCGCACCCAAACTTCTTCCCCTTCACGGATCTCTACCTCCAGACGATCCATGTCTCGGGGGCTTGGATTTTGTGGTCCCATTCGTTTTCCGTTTATTTCGAAACGACTGTTATGGCAGGGGCATTGGAAGTGATCGTGGCTGGAAGCCAGCTGAACCATGCAGCCTGCGTGTGGGCATGAGGTGCTCCATGCAGAAACTTCAGTTGATCCCTTTCTGCTGATCCATACCGACCCAACAGCCTGATTGGCATACAGATTCCAG
>MDTE01042480.1_pt1 | contig 59655 bp, 30 predicted proteins | sample 811231 | NCBI WGS metagenome assembly MDTE01 (sample SAMN05326651, study PRJNA326480) | marine metagenome | isolation source: seawater | place: Indian Ocean: Red Sea | collected 2010
CCCAGGCGGCGATGCTTCGCACGGGAGCCGCATCGGTGCACTACGATCATCTCTTGAAATTGTTGCTCATCGGCGACAGCGGTGCGTGCGCGCGCGACGACGTAGGCGCCGTTCTGATTGCGATTGAAAAAACTCCGGGGAATTTCAGAGACGACGCGCACGACGCGCGCGCGCGAACGCGCGGACGGGAGGGCGACTGACGACGCGCAACCGTTTCGCACGCAGGCGTTGGCAAGAGTTGCCTGCTGTTGCGTTTCAGCGACGATCAGTTTACGACGAGTTTCATCACCACCATAGGGTACGTCTCGGTCTCGACGGGCGCGACGACGCGCGGACGCGCGACGCGCGCGAAACGGACGAGAGGTTCGGAGACGCGTGACTGACGCGAACGCGATCGCGATGTTGACGCGCGCAGGATTGATTTTAAGATTAAGACGGTGGAACTCGAGGGGAAGCGGGTGAAGCTGCAAATTTGGGACACGGCGGGGCAGGAGAGATTCAGAACCATCACGACGGCGTATTATCGAGGGGCGATGGGAATCCTTCTCGTGTACGACGTGTCGGATGAGAAGAGTTTCGAGAACGTGCGCGGGTGGATGCGTAACATAGAAATGCACGCTAGTTCAAACGTGAACAAAATATTGATAGGAAACAAGTGCGACGTGTCGGAAGAGAAGCGCGTCATCTCCACCGCGCGCGGACAAGCGCTGGCGGATGAATTCGGAATCCCGTTCGCGGAGACGAGCGCAAAGTCCGGTGTGAATGTGACCGAGGCGTTCATGAAGATTGCCGGGGATATCAGATCGAGAATGGTGCGATCGAAGAGCACGCCTCAGGCGGGCGGCATCGCGCTCAACTCTAGCGGTAGTACCGCGAAATCAAAGTGCTGCTAAATGTAACGATGAATGTTAATAATGCTATACCTACTCTAACGTCCGAGTCTGCGTGTGGTCTTCGAGGCGACTCGCGTCGCCGACATCGTCTCGCGCGTCTTCCATATTGCCGCGCGACGCGATGAGGCTCAGGCAACTCTCGCCGCCGGCGACGAGTTCGCCGTGATTGTGAGGGTGCGCGGCGACGGTGAAAATCTTCGAAGTCGTATCGACGAGTATCGGTTCGTGTCCACTCGCGTATCGAGGCTCTGGCTCGCGATCGATATCTGCGACGGTGAATCCTTGAAGCCAGTGCCTAGATGTAGACGTCGGCGCAAAGTCCAACACTCTGACGCCGGGCTTCACGCCGAGTCCGACGGCTAGGGACCCACCGTCTGGTAACCAACACGCGGTACGGCGGCGCAGGTCACACATGGGGACCGACAGGTGATCCGGTTGGAGCTCGTTTATGGCGCCCGTTTCCGGAGCGCGAACCTCTAACCACGGCGCTGGTGGGCAGTGCGCGTGCGTCACGCACGGTTTCATCACGTCTATGACACCACTCCAACCGTTCGAGAGATGGAAACCCAGACGTCTTTGATCCGCTGGGTCGTACCCGAGCCAGTGTATGCCGACATCCGATATCTTAATGTCTTCCGCGATGACTGTTTTCTGCAAAAGCTTTGAAACGCTGAGCTGCGCGATGACGCCGAATCGCTGCGCCTTATCTCCCAGGGTACCGAAACTCATAGATTTACCTCCGAGTTTACGCATGTCCCAAATCAACAGCTCTCCCCGCTCTCCATCGCCACCGATGACGGTGTGACCGTCGTCAGAGATGACGAGCGGACTGCTCACGGCGGATGCGATTTTGAGCGGCGAAAACAGCTGCGCGGTTTCCTTTTCGCCCGAAAGGCGCGTGTCCCACATGTAGCCCTGACCCTGACTCGAGCTCGCGAATATGCATCGAGGGTCTTTGGTGTCCAACAGCAAGTCGCGCAAACCCGAACAACAGTTGCTGTCCGTCTCCTGAACGCGATACTCTTGCATGCGGAGCGTTCTGTGCGACATGCCTCGCGATCCCGGCGCGCGCACGGACTCACCCTTATACGCCATCACGATCCCGGACGTACTCGCCGTCGTCATTACCAATGATCCATCGTGGTTCCATCTGATCGCCTCGATCTCGCGCTCCGTCGACAGTTTTAACGTCGGACAATACAGTTCTCCGCCCGTCACGCGAAGCGTCGACATCGCTTGCGCGTCGATAGCGCCCCCATTCGTCGCGCTCGTCACGACCGATCCCGTAGAATCAAACTCTATCGCACTTACCGCGTTATTACTCGCCGATATCCTCGTCGTCATCACGCGCGGTAACGCGCACACACCGTACTCGTGCGCCGCTCGCGCCGCCGCGCCGCCGCCGACGACCATCCTCAACCGCTTCTTCGCCCGCGAACCACCCCGCCCCAACTCTCGCGCGCGAAGATCCAACGCCAACGCGCGACGCTGAAACGCGACACCGTCCTCCCGCGCCATCATCCCGCCCGATCGCGCCGCGTTCTTCATCTTCACGACGTACGCGTACGCCGCGCGTTTCACCGCCGCGGCTCGACACGCGCGTCCCGTCCCATCACTCGACGTCTCCGCGCGCTCGACGACCGCGCGCGCGACGCGCGACCACCGCTCGACGACCGCGTTCGCCTCCTCCATCGCCGTCGCCGGATCGACGTTCTCGACGTCGCGCGAGGGGTCGTCCTCGCGCGACCGTTCGCTCGCGGTCGACGTCGGTTTCGTCGTCGTCGCCGTCGCGGCGCGCCCCTGCGCGCGCGCGAAGAGCGCGTCGAGCGTGTTCTGACGCATTTTCGCGCGGGCGCGGGCGCGGGCGCGACGGGCGCGCGCGCGTGTGAGGAACGAGACGGAGGCGATGGGTCACCTGTCTCTGGAAACATTTGAACGTCGCGGGACGAGATTGTTCCGGGATGATATCGAATTAAACGAGCTGGAATGCGAGACGATGGAGGGTCAAAATGCGGCGAAGGTGGACGGGGCGGATTCATCGTCGACGGAGAGCTCGCCGAAGACGGGCACGAGGGTGTCGCTGCCGGAGGGATTCATCGGCATGACGAGCCCGGGAAGCGAGACGGAGCCGCCGACGGAGGCGGAGCGCGAGAGGCCGTTGGTGGTGGATGTGTTCTGGGACGGGTCTAATGCGGCGCGGAGAGCGGCCTCGGCGCGCTCGCGTTTGAGTTCGGCGACGGTGAGCTCTTCGCGGAGACGTTTGACGCCCTCGCGAAGCTCGTGTACGTCTTCGCTCGACTCGAGGGTGGTGAAATCGGAGGCGTCAATGCGCGTCTCGACGCTCTCACCGCGGCGCCACTTGGCCATGACGTCATTCAGTTGCTTGATCTCGATCAAGAAAGAATCGTGCCCGTGTGGTGAATCGATGGTGTACAGTTCAGCGTTCGGAAGCGCGTCGGCGAGCTCGCGTTGCAAGGCATACGGGTAGAGCACGTCGCTCAGAATGCCCACCACCAGAGTGCGCTGCTTGATGCTCGCTAGAACGTCGAAATACCCCCCTCTTCCTCGAGACACGTCGTGTGAATCGAGTGAATACGTCAATTGAATGTAACAGTTGGCGTCGAATCTTCGAATAAACTTTTTCCCCTGATACTGCAGATACGACTCGACCGCGAAATACGGCAAGTTTGTCTTCTTCTCGTGCGCGCGAACGCCCAACTCCGGTTCTTCCGCCGGACGCTTCACGTCGCCCATGTTTGAACGCGAAAAGCGTCCATCCACGCTCGCCGGCGCGCGATAACTGAGCATGGCCATCATCCTCGACGTCGCCAATCCCGCGTTCGGTCCTTTACCCGCTTCGTACGCCCCGCCGTTATACTTCCCATCGCTCATGATGGCGAACCTCTGCGCCTCACCTATCCCTATCGCCCAATCGGTGTGTCTCCCACATCCCGCGATGATGACGATCTCCTCCACGAAATCCGGATACGTCGTCGCGAACTCCAGCGCCAACATCGAACCCATCGAACCGCCCATCGCGCACCGCACCCCCCTCACCCCGAGTTCGTCCAACAGCATCTTACACATCACCGCGTTATCCCGCACGCTGACTGGCGTCGGAAAATCCACCCCGTACGCTCCTCCGTCCGGTTTTCTCGGGTCCCGGCTCACCGGGCTCGCGCTTCCGTACGGCGACCCGAGATAGTTGACGCACACGACGTAATCTTTCGACACATCCAACGCGAACGCGTCGCCCTCGCCCATGACGTCCCCCCACCACTCGCTCACGTTACTGTTCGACGTCAGCGAGTGCCCGACGAGGACGACGTTGTCGCGCGACGCGTTGAGCTCACCGTACGTGGTGTACGCGCACTCGCAGGATGCAATCTCTTCCCCGCTCTCGAGCGTCAACGGGCGCGGGAGGACGAGGAGACGCGCGCCGGGAGGCGCACCCGTGCCGACATCGCCCATGTGATCGTCCGGGATCGCCCCGCGGTCGTCGGCGGCCATGACGGCGGCGACGATGCGCGCGCGCGTGTGCCGATCGGGAATGTCATCCGCGCGCGCATCGCGCGCGTCAGAGCGCGTCGACGCGCGCGAACGCCGCGCGCGCGACGACGCATCGAGAGTTCGAGCTCGCGTCGACGCGCGCGAACGCCGCGTCTCGCCGTCGCGCGCCGAACGGCGTCATGACGTCGACGAAACCGACCGAGGCGCTGGATGCATTCTTTCGAGCCGCGCGCGCGAACGACGTCGAGGGCGTCGACGCCGTCTTCGCGCGCGTCGAACGCACGGACGCCCGGCGCGCCGTTCGCGTCGACGCGAGAGACGCGCGGGGGCACCTCGCGACGCATCACGCGGCGGCGTTGGGGAACCTGGAGGTGTTGGAGGCGCTGACGCGACGGCGAGGCGCCGACGCCGACGCCGAGGACGCGGAGGGGAAGACGGCGTTGCATCACGCGGTGGCGAACGGAAGGGACGCGTGCGCGCGATATTTGATCGATTCGTGCGATGCGTGGGTCGATGCGAGCGATGGGAGGGACGAGACGCCGTTGTTGGCGGCGTGTAGACAGGGGGACGCGTCGACGGTGGAGACGCTCTTGGCGAGAGGCGCGGACGCGGCGGCGAGAAATGTGGATGGTTGCGACGCGTTTACCGAGGCACTGTGCGTGCGGGGGGACGTGTCGATGGCGAGATTACTCGTCGCCGCGGGTGTGAATCCGAAGAGGAGTCGGACGAGGTGCGGGAAAAGCGGCGCGAACGCGTCTCGATCGCCGCTCAACGTGGCGTGCGGGATGGGACGCGTCGACGCGGTGCGGTTTTTGGTGGATGAGTGTGGATTCGATGCCTCGGGGACCGAGTGTGGGGATTCGGATTACCTCACGCCGCTCATGGCGGCTGCGCTGACGGGTCAGATCGACGTGATCGAGTACTTGCTCGTGAGCGGCGCGGCGGCGACGGCGCACGTGAAGAGCGAAGACGATAAAACTGCGGCGCAAATGTTACCCGATGCGAACCGTTACGCCGATGTGAAACGTAAAATTGAAGCCGCCGCTTTGAAGGCGTCCCGGTCGTCGAGAGGGAGAAGCGTCGTCGAGGCACCAAAGGTTGAGTTGCCGATGAAATGGGGGACGCAAAACACGAAGGGACGCGGCGGCGCCGATCCGCTCGAGGTGCGCATGCGCACGTGGGTGAACGCGGGCGTTGAAAAGTACGATGGCGTGCCGGAGGACGTTCGATCGATTTTAGAAAAGTACAACGCGCTCACGAAAGAGATCGAACTGCGAGCTTTCCTCCTCGGAATCATAGAGGATGAACGCTTTCAAGAAGACATGCGAGTCGAGCAAATTCGCGACGCCGTGGACGACGTCATCAGCAACTTTCACAACGTGACAAAGTATCAGAGCAATGCGAGAGTTATGAACGTTCTCAATAAGTTTCGTCACGTACAACGATTCTGCAAAGATCGCGGTGAAAAGATCACGTTTGATGACATCTTAGCCGCCGACGAAGACGAGGTTGAGATGCATCAAGAGAGATTATCCGAGCTCCAAGCCGCCGCGGGGATTCTTTGGGATGACGCATTGTCAGCTCTGAAGAAGATTGCGCACGTCACCGCTCCGAAATCAGAGCAAACGTCCGACCTGGTTTCAAACGTCAAACTCTTCAGGCGCATAAAACTCAGATTGCTCGATCTCATCGAAAATGTCGCCGTGCAAGCCTTCGCCTCGTTCGTCCTCGCGATTACGCTCTACATCTTTTGGTCTCTCGAGAAATTTCAAAGAGCGAGCGCGAGTTTGATCGCGACTTAGTATACTCTACCTATTCTAATTGTGAAATACATACACGTAGCTACTTACTGCGCGCCTCGATAACCGAACACCGCCGTATTACCATTGTCTGAATTACCGCCGCCTCGACCGAACGACTCGTCGTCTTTGACGCTCGACTCTCTGCTTCGACTGATTCGTGACAACAAATCATTTGCGCGCTGCATTTCGTTATCTAGACCAACGTTCGCGCCGCGGCGCCTGACGGGCGTTGAACGCGCGGACGTCGACTGAGACTGAGACTGCGAGACCGGCTTGACCGGAGAGCCGCTCGTCAAGGGGATGTTCGCGTGGCTCTTTGCATCCTCTTGTGCTTCCGAAAGCTCCTGTCTGGCTTTGAGAGCGGCAGACTCTGCGCGCGCGGCCGCACTGTTCGCTTTGCGCACAGCCTCTTTCGCGGCCGCTTTCGTTTGTTCGACCACGGCGTGCGCTCCCTGCAACGCGGTCCACGTGTCCTTCAATCTCTTTTCCAACCGCTTGTTTTCGGTTTGCAAGACTTGAAGCCGTTCGCGTTCGCCCACGTTGTTCTCCTTGAGCTTTTGTTCCAAAGCAGATACTTTGGCGGAGTTCATTGAAGAGCTCTCTTTCAAAGTGTCGACCTGCGCGCGAAGCTCAGCTTGTCGAGTTTCCATTTCGCTGATGAGAACCTCCTTCTCTTCGGCCAAATCCATCGCCAATAAAATTTCAGCTTCAAGTTTTTCCTTCATGGCGGACGTGGACGCGTCAAGTTCTTCGATGTGTTGTTTGTATTGATCCGAAGATTCGTTCGCTTTCTGAGACACCTTCTCTAGAAGCGAACACGTCTCCACAAGATCAGCTTCCAACGCTTCTTTTTCCTTCTTGATTTCTTCGCATTCGGAACGCGTCTGTTCAATCTGAGAAGCCAGCGCATCTTTCTCCTCATTCAACGTTTTGCCCTCTTCCCTGATCGTGACCAAATGTCGTTCAAACTCCTTCTCTTTCTCGGCGACCACGTCCGCGATCTTCTTGGCGTCTTGCTGCGCGTTCGCTTTGGCCTTTTCCGCGAGCTCAGTCGTGCGTTTCGCAGATTCAAGTTCCTTGGTGAGTGAAATAATTTGCTTCTCCGCCAATTCGCTCGCATCACGCAGACGGGCTTCGTAACGTCGTTTGACAGCTTCGGTGTTGCCGGAAGCCGTCGCCGCGATCTCTTGTGCTTCCACCAACTTCTTTCGCAATTCGCTGGTCTCTTGCGCCAAATCGGATCTCTTCGCAGTCGACTGTTGGCTGAGAGCGCGGTTTTCCTCTCGACTTTGGCTCAGCGCGCTCTCGAGCTCTTCGATCTGCGTCTCAAAGGAGGATACGCGACGTTCAGCCGCTTCTAGTTTGACGGCGGAGTCGTCTCTGATTTCCTGCAGTTCAAGCACCAAGTCGCTTATTTCTGCGCGGAGATCCTCCTCTCGACGCATGTACTCCATGTCCAGCTTGTCGTGACTTTTCGAGGCCGCATCCTGTTCTGCGGTTTCGACATCTCGACGCAACTGCGAGACGAGGATTTCGAATTCATTAGCCTTATTTTGCGTCCGCGTATTCTCCGCCTCGAGTTCAGCCTGTGCCACCTGAGAGCTCGCGAGCTGTTCTTTCGTCGCGTCGAGTTCCTTCACCAGTTCTTGCGCTCGGCGTCCACTTGCGCTCACTGCTTCTTGTACAGCGCGAGACGCCGCAGATTTACTAGCCTTGAGCGAGTTCTGCGCCGTCGCGAGTTCCTTCTTGAGACGCTCGACGTCTGTCATCGCTTGCTCTCGCACCTCGTCGGACAACTTGAGTTGAGACGCAAGATCCGCGGCGCGCGATTCAGCAGCATTCGCGCGTTCTGCAGCGGCTTCTGATTCCGCAGCTTCGCGGGCTGTGTTCGCATTTCGTACAGCATCGAGCTCCTTCTTGAGACGTTCGACCTCCTTCACCGCTTGTTCCTTTGCGTCATCGGACGATTTGAGCTGAGTGGTGAGAGAAGCAACCTTCAACTCTGCGGCACTCGTGCGCTCAGCCGCGGCTTCTGATTCCGCAGTTTCCCGTGCCTTGTTCGCATTTCGCGTGGCGGCGAGCTCCTTCTTCAGACGATTAAGATCTTGTACTGCTTGTTCTCTCGCCTCATCGGACAACTTGAGTTGAGACGCAAGACCCGCAGCGCGCGACTCGGCGGCGTCCGCAAGAGCTGTCGCGGCTTTGATTTCAACCTCGCATCGCTCCCTAGTTTCCCCTTCAGAATTAGCATTCACGGTTGCCAGTTGGGCGCGAGACTCCGCTTCTTGCACGTGTGTTGATGCTTTCACGAGCTCACGCTTGAGCGCTTCAATTTCACTCTCCCGTTCCTCCGCAATCTTCGTCGCGTTCTTCGCTGATTCGCGAGTTCGACTCAATTCCTCTTCAGCCGCACTGATTCGTTTCCGTTCCTGCGCGAGTTCTGACTCCGTCTCCTCTATGGACTGCGCTGCAGCCTTCGTGGCGGCATTTGCGGATATGAGAGCTTGCTTCAATTCATCTACGCGTGCGGACACATTTTCAAGTTCGGCGACACGCTGGGACAATTTCACAATTTTATCATCCTTCTCTTGAGCTTCGTGCACCGCCGAACTCGAAGTTTGGCTCAGCTCACCGCGTAGCTCGCGCTCTCGAAGTTTGACCGCCTCCAGCTCTGCCGTGATACTGATGATTTGTTCGTCTCGTTCGCGAGTCACCGTTTCAGCCTGCACCGCGCGCTCCTCGGCGGAATCCATCGCCGAGCTCGCCGCCGCGATCGCCTTCTCCGCCGCCGCAGACGTCTTTCGCACCGCTTCTACATCCTCCTCCGCTTTCTTCTTCGAAGCAGCGTGCGCGGTTCTTTCACCCTCCAATAACCGTTCAAGGGCGGTCACCTTTTCCTCGACTCGCGCGAGTTTCAAGGCGTCTTCGGCGCTCGAAGACGCCGCCGCCGTCAATTCGTCCACGACGGTGCGCAGTCGAGCGATCTCTTCCTCCGCCTCTCTCGCGCTCTCACCGCTCACCTGCGCGTCCAGAGCCGCGCGCATGGATTCGACCGTCATGTCCGCCTCTTCCTTCGTCGCCGACGCGGCGTCGAGCGCCTCTTGCAGTTCCCGCTCCAACCGCTTCACCTCGCTCGTCTGCGAACTCGTCTTCGTCTCCCCCCGCGCGCGCTCGTCCGCCAACGTCGTTCGCAACTCTTCGATCTGCCCCTGCGCCGCCTCCAACGAGCGCTCTTGCCTCGCGCACCGATCTTCCAACTCGATCTCTCTTCGACTCGACCGCTCCTCGCCTCGCGAATTTTCCTTAGCCTCTCGCGCCAACGTCTCCGCCAACTCCCTCTGTTCCGCCAATTTCGCCTCAACCTTTTGCGTCTTCTTCTTCGCCGCCTTGACGGATTTTTTCGCCTCCTGCGCCTCTCGTTCCGCCTTTTCTCCCATCTCGCGCGCCTCCGCCGTCGCCCGCTCCGCCGCGAGCTCCAACGCCTTAATCTTCTTCTCCAACTGCGCTTGCTCATCGAGCGCCCGTCGCGTCGCCGCCATCGCGCTCGCCGCGTTTTTCTCCTGCACCGCGCGCAGACGATCGATCTCACGAAGCGCGGAGGGTAAATCCTCGGGCGGCGCGAGCACCTTGGCCGACGGCACGGCGGACATCTTCACGGAACGGGCAACACTAACGTCATCGTCCGCGTCCCCGTTCGCGGACTTTCGCGGCTTGGACGCGCGCGGTGACGGACCGGAGGACCGAGGATGACGCGGTGAACGCGGTGATTTCGACGACCCGCGCGCCATGACGCGAGCGCCGCGCGAGCGTCGCGCGGACACCCGGAGGCTGGGTGTGGGGACGAGCTCGGCGAGACGGAGACGCGCGAGGGAGACGCGCGCGGAGGGAGCGCGGAGGTGACGGTGTCGTGGAACGTTCGCGGGGCTACGAGATGATGATGGATGACACGTGCTACGTTGGGTGGTCGTTCACGTCGCGCGCTTGACGGCGACGATGCATTCGCACGCGTAGGTGGTTCGATGCATGGAACGCGGGTCGCTCGTGTAATCCGCCGACGCGGTTCGCGTGCGTCGAATCTCCAATCCGAACGATTCAGCGGCGATGAGAACTTCGTCGAGGGAGAGCTCGACGCTCATTTCGTGCGCGTACTCCTCCCAGTGATACAGTAGGGGGCCGAAATTCACCCAGACGCCGCCGGGTCGTAGACAGTTGGCGACGCACTCCAAATATTCGACGACGTTGTGCCCGGTGTCTATGAAGAAGCACGTCACCACGGCGTCCCACGCCCCAGACTCGCGCGGGTCGCCGTACACGGCGGCAAAATCTCCGGCAGCCATGCTCATGCACGCCCCCGGCGGTAACCTCGCATCGCCCGGCACTTCGTCCGGCACGCGCGTCTCTCGCCACATGTCGTCCGCCGCGCGATGGTTGCTTCGTCCGTGCATCCAAGGACACACGCCCAACTCTCCGACCTCGCGGGTCGCGTTGAGCATAAACGACGAAAACAACAACATGTAATAGCTAAATTCATTCCCCTGCGCGTCGTATCCTCGCTTAGCGAGTTCGTACACCAATCTTCCTAAACCGCACCCCGGCACCAACACGCGCGGCGCCTCGCCGTCCGGATTCCCAATCTCCGGATCGATCGTCCCCAACACCTCCTGCAACCCCTCGAATATCGCCTCATACACCGGCGCTCGCTCACACTTCCCCTCTTCGGACCAATCTCTCCACACATTCTTCAACACGTACCGCACTTTATCGACGTCGTCCGCCGACGCGCGAAACGTCTCGTCGCGCCTCCACGCCTCGAACGCCTCGCTCGGAATCCTCAGATGCTCCGGCGCGAGCTCGTTATCCACGAACGTCTCCAACGCTTTCCGCAGAAACTCTCCGTTCGTTCTCACGCACGCCGTCCCCCTCGTCTCGACGCGCGCGCGATGGGCGTCGAGCACGCGCGCGTACCTCGTCAGAGACGCATCTTCGAGACGTTTTCGCCATCGCGCGAGCAAGCGTTCGGCGTCTCGCTCGTACGCTTCGACCGCCCGCGCGATTTTTAAAAACGCGGCGCTTTCCTCCGCGTCCGCGCGCGCGGACGCCATCGTGTGACGCTCGAGCTCAAAACGAGCTCAAAATCATCGTCACTTGTCCACGCGCTCGTCGCGACTCGACGCGCGCGCGCGATGCGCGAACGATCGGACGCCGCCGATGCCGACGCCGACGACGCGCGCGAGACGTTCGCGTCGACGCTCGACGCCGACGACGCCGTCTCGCGCGCGTCGACGTCCACGGACGAGGTCGTCATCGCGCGACTCGACGCCGCCGGCGCGCAAAACGCGCAAAACGTCGACGCGACGACGACGACGACGACGACGACGGACGATGCGTCCAAGGCGACGAACGAACGCGTGAAAAAGAAGACGACGAAGAAGACGTACGAACGCGTGAAACTCCCCACCCCGGAGGAGGTGTATCAACAAGACGCCATGGATAACTGCGCGGTGAAGACGGCGATGTCGTGCGCGCTCGGCGGCGCGCTCGGGGGCGTCATGGGCGTCGTGTTCGGGGCGTTTGAACCGATGGAGGTGCCCGCGGTCGATGCGCCCAAGGTGACGGTGAGGGAGACGATCAAACAAGGGCTGCGGAGCGCGGGGGCGAGGTCGTGGAGTTACGCCAAGGGGTTCGCGGCGTTCGGCGCGTTGTACGCGGGGAGCGAGTGCGCGGTGGAAAAAGCGCGCGCGCGGCACGACGTCGTGAACAGCGCGTACGCGGGGTGCTTCACGGGTGGGGTGATGGCGAGGTCGAGTGGGCCGAGTGGGATCGCGTTCGGGTGCGCGACGATGGCGGCGTTGAGCGTGGCGATGGATAAGTTTATGGATCATCACTGACGCGAGACGCGTAGGAAAAATTGTCTTTCGATTGTTATTTGAAAATCTGTGTCAACACGTGCTCGCTTCGAATTTTTACAGGTGGTCGTGTTATTCGTGTGCATGAAAGAATTGTCTTCTGTACAGCGATCCGCTCTCATTCGTTCGTGAGGAACGTTTGCAAACGTTGAGGAAAAGTACAACCCGAAAGCTTTCGGGAACCACCGCTCTGGCGGAGAAAAATTTATATCGTGGTACGACGGCGTCGTCGTTTTAATCATCGTCACCGTCGTGCAGAAGCATCAGCAGCACTGCACCATCGTAGTCGGTCAAAATTGTCGCGGAGTGCACGCGCGCGAGCGGAGATTTCTCCGAAACCGTCGTCTTATCCACGCGTTCCAGTTCGATCAACCGCGCGTCTCTGAGGTGCGCGTACCCAAAGGAGGACTGCGGCGTCTTCACCCGCTTATGGAGCGATCCGTACGGGGCATCGCCGGTCGTCGCGCTCGCCGCGCGTTTGCGTCCTTGCGGTGCGAGCGTCACCACCTTGCCGTTCTCATCGCACACCACTCTTCCCGCCTTGTACCGCACGCCGCACGCGTTGCACAGCGTCTTGGCCCCCGTGGGCCCGTTTCTCCACAGCGGCGTCTTTTGCGCGCGACAACACGCGCACGTCACGCCCGCCTCCGGCGGAGGTCCCTCATCATCATCATCCACGACGACATCTCTCGCGTACGGCGTCGTCGCCGCGCCTCCACCGTCTTGTCTCGTGACGTCGCTCTCCTCGCTCGGGTCTCTCCGTCGACGCTCCGCCGACGCGTTCGTCTGCGCCGCCGCCAACGCCGCGTACGTCGTCGCCGGTTGTCTCCACGCGCTTCCGAACTGCGCGTTCGCCTTGGCGTGCGCGTCAAACATCTTCATCGCGAGCGAACGGGAACCCATCTCGTCAGTCACCATCATCGCGTCATCGCTCTTCGACGCTTTGTCTCCCCGCGCCCTCTCTCTCGCGCGCCTCGTCGCGCCGCTGGGCGCCCTCGTCGCGTCGTCCCTCCCAAGTCGCACCTCGTTCGCGTACGCGCGCGGTTTCGACGCCATGAACGCGCTCACGCGTCGAAATTCACAATCTCCGTCCACGATGTCGTCTCTACCGATCCATCGCGCGTCGTCGTCGTCGTCAGTCGTCGAGAATTCATTTGAATTGAAATTCATTTTTCCCTCGCCCGGGCAAAAAGCGTTCGTCCCGCGTTTCGCGTCCCGCGTCCCACGCCTCGCGTCTCGTCGCGCGCGCGCCTCGTCCCGTCACGCACCTCGCGCGAGTCTCACCCTCGCGATCTCTCTCGACGTCGACTCCCCTCCGTTCTCGTCGCGCGCGCGACGAATGCGCGCGCGCGTCCGACGAATGAATGCGCGCGAAAATGCGCGGGAAGAAGGCGCGAATGCAATGAATGCGCTCGAACGCGGTCGTCGGCGACGCGCGTCTTCGCGTCGACGCGATCGCAATCCGACTCCGAATCCGTCGTCGTCGTCGTCTCCGCGTCGCGAGATCGATCCGTCGACGTGTGCCGTCCCGCACCGTGTCCATCCCCACCGGCGGCGCCCGCGCCAACGGCCGAGACGTCGACGTCGACGCGAGGTGGAAAAAGCGCGCGGTCGAGTCGAGGGCGCGGGAGGACGCGATCGTCGTAGTCGAGGTGTGATTTTCAGTATCAGTGGTCATCACGTCACGCGTCAAACCGCGCGTCATCCGTCTGTGGGCGTGCGTGCACTGATTGACGGGTCGTGACTCGTGTGTACGTACCCCCCCCCATCCCCATCCCCCCACGGAGGCACCCTGGACAGAGGGGGACGGATGGGATGCGACTCGGGGTTTTTTGTCTCGTAGTCAACGCGCGTGAACGCGATGTGGTGTGGATGTGCGTGGGATGGGACGGGATGGGATGGGATGGGATGACGTGGAGGCCCCGGCGGGATGGGGGTACGTGACGGGTCGTGACTCGTCGGTGGGGGGCACGCAACACCCGCGCTCGTGAACCGCGCGACCGCGCGATCGCGTCGATCGCGTCGTGGGCGTCACACGCGGTCGCGCGCGAACGTGACGGCGACAGCGACGGGCGTCAAGAGGCGTCTTGCGTCGGTCGGTGGGGACGAAGACGCGCGAGGGTGGGACCAGACGTCTCTCAAGACGCGCATCCATTCATTCAAGGCTGGGTGACGGATGACGATGACGACGACGACGATGGCGACGACGGTGACGACGAGGGCGGTGGTGAACGGGCGCGGGCGCGCGGGTGCGCGCGAGAGAGACGCGCGTCGAGGTGTGGTGGTGCGACGGCGGCGAGGAGGTGGTCTCGCGGGCGCGAGAGGGATGGAGACGGCGACGCGCGCGGTGACGGATGTGGACGAGGCGACGTTCGACGCCGAAGTCGTCGGCGCGGGGAAGCCGGTGTTGGTGGACTTTTGGGCGTCGTGGTGTGGGCCGTGTAAGCTGATCAGTAAGATTGTCGATAAGGCGGAGAAGGAGTACGGTGATGCGATCAAGGTGGTCAAGGTGGAGTGCGACGCGAACCCGGCGTTGGTGGAGAAGTACAGCGTGTACGGGTTACCGACGCTCATCATGTTCAAGGACGGCGCCGAGGTCGTGGGATCGAAGAATGAGGGCGCGATCTCGTACGATAAGCTCAAGACGTGGGTGGAGACGCACGGTGGCGTGTCGCCGCCGTGAGCGATCGGGTCTCTTTTCGTTCTAATACACACGTCCTAAGTTGTTTACGCTCGTCGTCGTCCCGCAAACGCTCGTCTCGATGATCTGTCTCGTCGTCGCGGTTCGCAACGCGTTCGTTCGTCTCTCTACACGTTTCTCGGGAATAAGACGACGTGGCGGAACGGAACGGCGCGATGCGCCTGTCCGTCGGCGTCGCCGTCATCTTCAAACTCTAAAACGAAATCGCTATATTCCGCGTTCGGAGTTCTTCGCGCCGGTTGCACCACACGCGCCTTGTAAAAGGTCGTCGTGTTCGGATACACGGCCAAAACACTCGTTCCGGCTGGGAAATTTTGGGAATGACGCACCGACGCCGTCTTCGGCAGCGGAATGATGAATTTTTGTGGCAAACGGTACACGTGCTTCTCCGCCTCTTCATCGGCGTCCACGATCTCAAACACGCCCTCCGACGGTGAATACCTAGTGACCGTCGCCACGATCCACTCTTGTCCTCCGGCGCTCTGATTCAACACCCCCACGTTCGCGGCGACCAAGTCTCCGACGTCCATCGAAGTCAGCATTTGACCAGACGGCGCGCGCCGCATTTGCGGCGGTGGTGCCCTCGGCTGCGAGTGCATCCTCAGCTGCTTCGCGTGTTGCATCGCCTGGTACGCGTACCCTTCGTCCACGTCCTCCTCCGGATTGATCCCTTGTTCCTCGAGTTCCTTGTGAAAAGCCTTGAGTTCGCCGTCCAATTGCGTCGCGTTCCCTTTCACCATGTCCAACGCCGACTGCGCTAAACGAATCTTCTCGCTCGACACCATCTGCATGCTCGCGTGCATCGCGCTAATTTCTTCCTTCAACTCATTCACCGCCTCGACGTCCGCGTTCCGAGACCCTCGAGCGCTGACGCTCGCCGCGGAGACGCAGTCGTCCACCTTCGCCTGCACCGCGTCCCGAAGACGCGCGTTTCGCTGGTCCAACTCCCCGATCGTCGTTAAAATCCGTTGTAACTCGGCGGGCACCTCCGCCAGTGCTGTTTCGAGCGAAACGCGTCGCGCCCTCGTCAGTCTTCGCATCCCACGCGCGTCACCGTCGATGATTACGCCTCGGCGCACGGATCGAATCGAGCACGAGACATCCTTCGCGCGCGTCTCGCCTCGCCGTCGCGCACGCACTGTCCACGATTTTCTCCAGGTACGTCACCGATCCCGTCTCCGCCATGTTCACCGCGTTTTCTCGCGCGCACACGCGACGAGAGACGCGCAGTGACGCGCGAACCGAGAGGAATCCGAACGCGCGCGCGGTCGAGGTTTAAGACAATTTCTCGAGGTTTGCGGATTCGCGCGCCAATGCGGCACAACCTCGCGCGTCCGAACGATGTCGGACGCGAAGGACATCTTAGGAATCCCTCGAGGCGGCGCCTCGGGGGGGACGAAGCCGCGGCGAGGGCGCGCGGCGACGGCGAAGCCGCCGAAAGGGGTGCACCGAGAGGTGTGGCAGATCACGCAGGATCAGAATCCGCTCGGGGACGGTGATGCGCGCGCTGCGGTGGTGCCGACGGCGATTTCGTTGCACGGATTGAAGGATAAACGGAAGATCACGGCGCGGACGGTGACGTGGCAGTGGCAGCCGTTCCGTAACAGCGCGAGAACGGATCAATTGCAGCTGAAGCACTGGGTGAAGAAAGCCGTCGGCGGCGCGCAGCCGACGCTCATGGGCACGAACGGAGGGGACGTGGGCGGTGATTACGCGTTCGCCAAGTATAACAAAAAGATTCAGATGCACAATTACACGAGCGAGGAGTACGAGCGATTGTTGAAACATTTGGACGAGTCGTGGACGAAGGAGGAGACGGACTATTTGTTTGAGCAGCTGGAGCGTTTCGATTTACGATTCATCGTCGTCGTGGATCGATGGAGTTTCGACAGCCCGCAGACGCGAAGCGTGGAGGATCTCAAGGTTCGATACTACGGCATCGCCAAAGTTCTCATCGAGGCGCGCGCGGAGACTCCAGAGGAGGCGGCGTCGAACCAGATTGTGAAGATGCCATTCAACGCTCAACACGAGCTCGATCGTAAGGTCGCCCTCAACACGCTTCTGAACCGAACGAACGGTGAAATGAAGGAAGAGGCGGATATTTTGAAGCGCGTGAAAGAGATTGAAAAGAGACGACGCACGGAAAATCAAGCATTGTTGCAAAAGGCGGCCGCCGTGTTCTCCACCTCGCGCACCACCATGGTGCAAAATCCCGTGTCCATAGACGACGTTCGCGAGGATTACGAATCGCTCATGCCCGATTTACCTCCTCGAGGCTCGAGCGTGCTGAAACCGGGCGCGTACCTCCGCGGTGAACACTTCATCACGCTCGCGAACGAACAGGCGGCTGCGGCGCAGGGAGGCGCGCGTTTCAGCAAGCGCATCGACCAGTGTTTAGAGGACCTCAACGTGACGACACCAGTCATGAACACGCACGCGGTGTGCGCCGGCTGGTTAAAGCTTCGCGAAGAAACCATCGAATTGCTTCGCGTGCGAAAGAAGCTCGCCGCCGTGTACGAGCGTCTCGTCGCCAAGGGAAAGACGCCCGGCTACATTCCGGGCATGGCTGACGTCGAAGCGAAAAAAGCCGTCGGATCGACGAAGGATGTGCCTCCGCGCGTCGCGTCCGCCGGAGAGATTAAAAAGGAAGAACCATCGTCGGGACCGGCGTCCATGCTCAAGCGCAAGGCCACCGAACCCGCCGGCCGCGCTCAAAAGGCGCAACGAGCGCGTCGATGACCCATCTCGACGCGACGCGACGAAGCGAGCATTGTAAACCATAAATAGCAATCTAGACATCCTACGCGCCGACTACGAGATCACGAGATACCGATACCGCGTAAAAACTTTGCGACTTGCGACACGCACGCCAGCGCGACGAACCATCCGAACAACCCCTCCGCGTCGCTCGGCGCCGTTCCCGTCGCGCTCCGAAACGCCGTCGAGCCGAGCCACAGCGGCACGCTCGCCTTGAATAAAACCGGCGCCGAAACCCCCAACGTCCCCACGACGTCCCCCGACATCAACGACAACATGAACACCTCGGCCTGATTCTCCGGAATCTTCGACGCCGGTTTCAACAACTGCGTCAACACCTTCTTCGGCTCCACGTCCCATCGCTCGTAGTGTCGCACCACGCGGTGCGACGCCGCGTCCAGCGCGTGCGTCGTCCCTCCCTTGGCCGCCAAACGCGGTCTCCACGGCAGATCCAACACGCACGCGAACGTCCACTCCGTCTGTACCCCATCCTCCGTCTCTTCAAACGACGTCAGATTCAATTCAACGTCCTCGCAGTACCCGCCCAGGTTGCGCACGTTGCGGCGAAACCGCCCCAGCCCTCGAAACGAGGCAAAGGGATCGGCGAACTCGCACGCCTCGTCGTACGCGCGCATGTCCCCCTCGCCGGTCACAAAGTACGCCGCGTCGTAATCGGCGCGAATGGCGCGAACGGCGTCCTCGCGAGAGGCGATGGGCGCGGCGTCGGCGTCGTCATCGTCGTCATCCATGGCGGATGCGCCCATCACGCGTCCGAACGCTTCGGCGCCGTACCACGCCGCGCGAAGCCCGACGCCGACGTTCTCGTCGGAGGAGGACGCGCGCGATCGCGCCGCGCGCGCGGTGCGCGCGGTGCGACGCGAGACGACGCGAGAGGGCGCGGGCGCGAGAGGATGCGCGCGCGTCGTCATCACGGCGTCGACGAGTGGCGACGATCGGCGCGCGTTCGCACACGTCGGCGGTCGACGTCGAGGACGCGGAGGAGAGGAGAGGGACGAGGACGATGACGGGCGCGCGGTCGTTCGGCGCGCGCGGGTTTTGGAGACGCGACGGCGACGGTGGGAGGTTTCGAAGACGACGAGGGAAGGATAACGGTGGGGCGTCGTCGTCGTCTTCGGGCGACTCGACGTCGGCGCGCGCGCGGCGAGGACGCGAGTTGGACGTCGGGGGTCTCGTCGGGCGCGCGCGCGCGGCGTGCGCGCGCGCGGGGGCGCTCGCGCCGGGGGTGCAGAGGGTGACGACGGCGGCGGCGCTCGGCGCGTCCTTCGTCGGCGCGAGCGGCGACCGAGGGCGACGCCGAACGCTTCGCGGGAGACGGTCGAACGACGCTGTGGGTGGATTGTTTACCAATCCCGATCGTCTGTGCACGGACGCCATCATGGTGGGCACGGTGGGGGCGTACGCGCTGCAGATATTGAGCGGGCAGGCGCTCACCGCGCTCGGGGCCAAGGTGAACGAACGCATCGCCGCGGGACAGATTTGGCGATTCGTGACGCCGATGCTGTTGCACGGCGGCGTGCCGCACTTATTGGTGAACATGTACTCTCTCAATAGCATCGGGCCCATGGTCGAGGCGACGTTCGGACGCGAACAGTTTATGGCGACGTACGTCGCCGCGGGCGCGGCGGGCAACTACGCGAGTTACAGATTTTGCGCCTCCAACAGCGTCGGCGCGAGCGGCGCGATATTCGGCGTCGCCGGCGCGCTCGCCGTGTACCTCCACCGACACAGGCGATACCTCGGCGAACGCGCGGACATGCAGCTCAGACAACTCGGCACGGCGTTGGCGGTGAACATGGGCTTCGGTCTCACCAATCCGCGCATCGACAACTGGGGCCACGGCGGCGGACTTCTCGGCGGCGCCGCGCTCGCCTACCTCACCGGTCCGAACCTCATGTTAGAGAGCGACGACCCTCGCGGGTTGAGCATGCGCCGCAAACTCGTCAATCGCCCAAAGGTACAATCCGCGCTTCGCGCCGTCAAGGATTTTTGGGACGAAGACGACGAAGACGACGACGACGACGACGCGTGACGTCTCCTCGCCCCCCCCTTCCGCGCCCGCGCGTCATTTCTCAGCACACACCCCTAGCGTTCCGTAGTTTTGTAAATCGCGCGTTTCGAGCGCCGACGATCCTCGCGTCCGTCCCGCGGGTAAGTGGGCACTCGCCGGCGCCGCGCCGCACATCTCGACGCGTCGCCATGCCCCCGACGCGCCGACGTCTCATCATCGACACCGATCCGGGGGTCGACGACGCGTACGCCATCGCGCTGTGCGCGCAAACCATGCGCGAGGAGGTGGACATCGTCGGGTACACGACGGTTTTCGGCAACTGTCGACGCGATGACGCGTCGAGAAATGCAAAGTTATTGGTCACCGTGTGCGCGCGAGACGGGGACGCGCGGACGCCGGTGGTGGACGGGGCCAAGGTACCGCTCCGTGCGCTCGACGCGAGCGATCGATCGGGGAAGGAGGCGTCGACGGCGGACGATTCGAACGTCTTTATCGCGGATTTCGTGCACGGCGTCGACGGGTTGGGCGGCGCGAGGGAGACGTACGAGCGCGCGGTGCGCGAGCGATGGGGTGATGCGGTACCGCCGTACGCGTACGACGCGTCCGTAGATGCGGCCGATTTCATCGCGGAGACGTGTGCGAGATATCCGGGGGAGGTGACGGTGTTGGCGCTCGCGTCGTTGACCAACGTCGCGTTGGCGTTTCGACGACGCCCCGAGTGTTTGAGAGACATGGACGAGCTCGTCGTCCTCGGTGGGGCGATCGAGGTGAACGGGAACGTGAATCCAGCGGCGGAGGCAAACATACTGTGCGATCCAGAGGCGGCGGACGAGGTGTTTAGTTCGTTCGAGAGGACGTACGTCGTGGGATTGGACGTGACGACGCGCGTTCGATTAACCGCGGCGGACATTTCGCGATTAGCGCGTCCCATCGTCGAGGACGAGCGCACGTGCACGAACGACGTTCGTCGCCTCTTACACGACTGCGCGCAGTTTTACAAGGATTACCACACCGACATCGCCAAGGTTGGTTTCGACGGCGTCTACGTGCACGATCCCACCGCCTTGTTCCTCGCCGTCCCGTCCATTCGCGACGCCATCGGCTTCCGCTTCGCCACCGGCGCCGTGCGCGTCGCCACCGACGGCATCGCTCGCGGGCACACCATCCTCGACCGTCGTCGCGCGTGGCATCATCCCAACGACTGGTCGAGCGCGCCCGCCGTCTCCGTCGCCGTGGACGTCGACGTCGACGCCGCGCTTCGCCAGCTCCGCGCGCGTCTCGGCATCGCCGACGAGCGACACACCGACACCGCGCCGTGAACGCGCGTTCATTTAATAATTTAACGCACGCATCCAGCGCGTTCGCTCGACGCCCGCGCGCGTCTCGCGTCTCGCGTCTCGCGTCGCTCGCGCGTCCCACATCCCCATCCACGAGTCACGACCCACCACTGACCCCCCCCCACGCACCCCACCCGCGATCCCCCACGACGCTCGCGTCACAACTCGCCAATCATGATTGGCACGCGCGTCGCCCCCCCGCGCGCGCGCGCGATCGCCTCGACCCCCCCGCGCGCGATGCGCCGCGTCTCTCTCGCCCCCGTCGCGCGCTCTGCCCTCCGAGTCGCCCGCGCGTCTCCCGCGCGCGCGTCTCGCGCGGGAATCCTCGCGGTGGCGGCGGCGGCGGTCGACGACGACGACGGGGACGACGTCGACGCGTTGCTCTCGAGATTCGACGCGGTGCGCGAGCGCGACGACGCGATCGATGTCGACGCGATGGACGACGAAAGCCGCGCCGAGGGCGAGACGATGGTGGAGGCGAACGCGAGAGGGGAGGCGTACGTCGCGGACGCCGACGAGACGGTGATACAGGTGGAGGCGGACGCGGACCCGACGGATGTGGGGAATTTCGGAATGTCGGACGTCACGGTGGCGGCGCTGAGGAAACGAGGGGTGGAGACGTTGTTTCCCATACAGCAGGCGGTGTTGGAACCGGCGCTGTCGGGACAAGATGTCGTGGGACGGGCGAGGACGGGGACGGGGAAGACGTTGGCGTTTTCGTTGCCGATCGTCGAGCGGTTGTTGACGGATGGCTCGAGATCGAGAAATCCGAAGTGTATCGTGTTGGCGCCGACGCGTGAGTTGGCGAAACAGGTGGAGAATGAAATCTTCATCACGGCGCCGACGTTGGCGACGGTGTGCGTGTACGGGGGGACGCCCATCGGGACGCAAGAGGCGAAACTGCGAAGAGGGGTGGATATCATCGTCGGTACGCCGGGTCGGGTGCAAGATTTGATCAATCGGGGGAGTTTGAATCTCGGTGAGATTGAATTCGTCGTCTTGGACGAGGCGGATCAGATGTTGAACGTCGGATTCGAGGAGGACGTCGAGGAGATTCTTCAAGACTGTCCCGAGACGCGTCAGACGTTTCTATTCTCCGCCACCATGCCGAGCTGGGTGAAACGAATCACTAAAAGGTTCCTCGCGCCGCAACACGTCGTGGTTGATTTGGTGGGTGATTCCAAGCAAAAAGTCGCGGACACGATCGATTTGATGTCGTGCGCCGTGTCCGACGCGAACCGAACCTCCATCGTGATGGATCTCGTCACCGTGTACGCCAAGGATAAAAAGGCTATTTGCTTCGCGCAGACGAAGCGCGCGGCGGATGAACTCACCGCGGCTCTCGGTCGACGCGTCGCGTCTGAGGTGCTTCACGGCGACATCGCGCAGGCGCAGCGCGAACGCACCCTGCAACGATTCCGCGATAACCGTTTCTCGGTTCTCATCGCCACCGACGTCGCGGCGCGCGGATTGGACATTTCGGACGTCGATTTGGTCATTCACTACGAACTTCCGAACGATGTCGAATCTTTCGTGCACCGATGCGGCCGAACAGGTCGCGCGGGTCAGCTCGGCGCCGCCATCGCCATGCACACGGATCGAGAAATGTACATCATTCGTCGCATAAAAAAGGAGACGGGGTGCACGTTTCGCACGATTGGCATTCCGTCCTCCACCGAGGTCATGGATGCGTGCGCGGTGACCGCGTCGAACGCACTCAAGAAGGTTGACGACGAGTTGTTGCCTTACTTTGCCCCGGCGGCGGCCAAGCTCTTGCCCGAAGACGCGGACGAGGACATCAAGAATACGCTCGCCGCGGCGCTCGCCGCCATCAGCGGTCAAACCGAAGCGCCGCCGCCGCGTTCCTTGCTCACAGGCGCACCAAACTCGTGCACGTACGTGGTGGTCGACACCGCGGACACCGAACCCGCGATCCGGGCCGGTGACTTGCTCCGCGCGCTCACCGAGATTGACCGCAAACTCGCCGACGGATGCGGTAAGATTCGCTTTTTGGAAAACAAGAACGGTTTGTGCTTCGACATCGACGCGACGTACATGCCCGATCTGGAGGGCGTGACGGATTTGAACGGGTTCGAGCTGAGCGTGTGCACGCAGTTACCGCAACTCATGGCGGAACAAACGCGCGAACGTTTTGGCGGCCGAGGCGGCCGAGGCGGCCGAGGCGGTCGCGGCGGCCGCGGCCGAGGCGGATTCGATCGCCGCGGCGGTGGACGCGGCTACGGTGGATACAGAGGCCGTAACGGTGGCGGCGGTCGAGGCGGCTACAGAGACCGCGACGGCGGCGGAGGTGGCTACAGAGGCCGCGACGGCGGCGGCTACAGAGACCGCGGACGCGGCGGCGACTCCTACGGCGATCGCCCCCCTCGTCGCGACGATCGTCCAAGACGTCGCGATTACGGCGGAGACGGCTACCGCGAGCGTTCTCCCGCGCGTTCCGCCGGCGGAGGTTCCTCCTGGGGCGGCTGGTCGGAGTGAGCGCGTCGTCCCGCGCCGTCTCGGCGCATTTTTCCTGTACAAGTACTCTTACTACAGATTCATTCTTGAGCTTTTGGCATCGCTCGCTGGCTGCATCCGAAACGAGTTCGACATCATCGATATTATTACTATAAATTCCCCACGTTTGTTGTTTAGTAGAGACTCGATTACCCACCGTCCGCGGTGGATGGGCGATGATGTAACGGCGCATGACGCTTTTTCATCCCTCGGCGACGCATCCTCCCCACACATCGTCGCGTCGCCCGCGATGCACCGTCTCGCGACGCCCACCCGCGCGCGCGCGCCTCACCGCGCGAGAATGAAGACGACGACGCCGTCGTCGAGAGACGCGCGACGCCTCACCGTTCGTCGCGCGGGATTCGACCCGAACGATCCGCTCACGTGGAACGCCGACGCGGTGGACGACCGAGAGATGGGCGTCGACGGCGTGGAGGACCTCGGCGTCGCGGTGGAGAACGTCCAAGAGCTCAGCGACGCGGATTTGGCCGAGTTGATCGGTGCGAACGGCGCGCGGGTGCCGACGATGCTGGACGACGACGCGTTCGAGGCGATCAGGGAGGAGTCGCGAGAGGCGGAGACGGCGGCGGAGTGCGTCGCCGAGGGACGGCGAGAGTACGCGAACGGGGAGTACGAAAAGGCGCTGGCGACGTTCGCGCGGGCTGAAACGTTGGAGGGGAGCGGGCCGGTGCGATATCGTAAGTCGGTCGTCGCGCCCGCGGGTCCGAGCGCTGGATTTAAGCCGAGAGAGTTGAGCGCCGGGGAGGAGATTGCGATAAGATATAACAGCGCGTGTTGTCACGCGCGTCTCGGGAACGTGGAGGACGGTCTCGCGGCGCTGAAAACGGCGTTAGAGCGAGGATATGATGAATACCCGGCGATTCGTAAGGATGAGGAGATCGCCAGCCTGCGCGAGGATCCTCGATTCGAATCCATCATGGCTCGATTCGAGCCGCAGGGACGCGTCGGTAAATTCTTCGATACTTTCAACGGACCGAAACGCGGCGTGGGTTTGCTCGAGGGGCTGAAGAACATCATCGATTCTTAGATTACTTTTAATGAATACATGCTACACGTGTACGCGCTAGGAGGATTTCGAGTACACGGATCCAAGAATGAACGCGACAAAAGCCACGAGAATCGCTGCGAGATGTTCCTGTCTCAGCACTAACGCGCCGTCGGTACTCTTCCTCTCCAACGCGTGCGCGGCTCGCGTGCCCGGTGGAGGTTGTGGCTTCACGTCGATCGGTGACGTCGACAGCGGACGAGTCGGTTGCTTCTGCGCTTCGCGTGCCGTCGCCAAGGCGTCTTTCGCGTGCGCCCACGCGCGCTCGCATTCCGCCTCCGCAGCTTTTGCTTTGGATTCCGCGTGCACTTTCGCCATCACTTCAATCTCCAGACGATTGATGACTTGTTGCACAGCATCCTTGGCCGCTTGTCTCGAGTGATCCAACTTTTCTCGCAATTTGGTGCATTGTTCCTTGATGCGATCGTACTCTTCTTTCGGCACGCCTGGTTCGTACTGTTCATGAACCATCGACATCGCCCCTCGATGCGTCGGCTGTTGGAAGAGCGAGCGAGCGCGCGGAGGAAAGTCACGAACCGGAGAACCGATTTCACTCACGGGACGCGAATCTCCTGGGCGCACGCCGTGACTGGCGGCAACTTGCCAAGCTTCTTGTGCAGCTACTGACGCGGCGGCGACCTCTCGTCTCAATCGTTCGTTCTCGTCCGCCAGATCCTTCACCTGAGCCTCGGCGGCAGCTCGAGCTTGCTGTTCGAGCCAACGTTGACCTCTCGCGTCTTGAGAAACTTCGTCTTCAGTCAGTCGCTCGGAGATTTCTTTCTCGAGCTGCGCGTTACGTTCATTCGCGATTCGCAATTGTTCTGTGAGATGCGCCACCTCTTCACTCTTTGCTTCAACTTCACGAATACCCACATCCACCTTTTTACTCGCAGCCTCGAGACTTGTCTCGAGTTCCTTCGTACGCGCGTCGAACTCAGAACTGTTTTCCCTTGCACGTTCGATCTCTTCGTCCTTGTCTAACAATTCCTTGCGTAGTCTGACGGCTTCTTCCTGGTAGCCTTTGCCCTTGCTGACTGCGTTTGAAAATTTGGTCTTCGCGGTTTCAACCGTTTGTTTCAGCGTGGACATTTCAGCTTCGTAAATCTCAATGCTTTCACGAAGGCGTTTCAATTCCTCTTGAGCTTGTTCGCTCGACTTAATTTGACCAATCAAACCATCGCGTTCGTCATCGCGCGACCTCACTGTTGCGCGCAAACGTTCCATCTCTTCAGACATTGAAGTAGCGCTTCCTCTCAACTGCTCTATTTCTTGGTGCAACGCCGACACTTCTGATGACCTCGAAGATTCTAAAGCTTGAAAGTGTGCATCTTTGCTCGTCAACTCTTGACGCAAACTCTCCATCTCGACAAGACGCTCCGTCAGCTCCTGCTTTTCAAACGCCATCTCAGTAATTTTTTCTTCCGCGTCTTGCAGACGCGAAGTGAGCGTCGCCGTTTGCTCCTGGAACCCCTTGCCCTTCTTCACCGCATTGTCAAACTTCTGCTTCATCTGCTTCACCTGGCCCTCCAAAGTCCCGATGCTCGACGCCTTCTTCGCGATGTCCTCCTTGAGCGCGTCTAGCTCATCCGTCGCCGACGCCTTTTGTTGCAACGTCTCGTTATCCGCGTTCAGCGCCGACATCGCGCTCTCCGTCGACTGCAGCTTCTCGCGCAACCTCGCCAGCTCAGCCTCCTGCGCCTTCAACTTCTCATCGGCGTCGGAGCTCTTCTGTGTGGCGACATTCGCATCGTTGAGTTTGGATTCCAGTTGTACGATTTCATCCGTTCGCTCTCGTAATCTCGTCGAGACTTCGTCGCGCGCCTTGCCGAGTTCGTCCACCGTGCTCTGAAGCGTCTGACGAGCCTGCTCGTTAATCTCTAAGAGTTCGGCGAGTTCAATGTGTTTGCGAGCGGCTTCGGATTTCTCCTCTTCGAGAGCCCGAACGGTCGCGGACAGGGTGTCCAACTCTTCGCGCAACTTGGACGCGTTTTGCTCCGCCGCGCTGGTGTCTTGCTTGGTGGTGTGCAACTCCTCTCGCAGACTGTGCAACTCTCGCATGACCTCCTGCGATGGCTCCCCACCCGCGAGTTGCGGACTCAATAACGCTTTCTCCGCCGCGGCCATCATATCTTCGACGTTCAGGCTTTCACCACCGACGCCGGCGCGCAATGCGTCGAGCTCGTTTTGTGCGTCGCCCATCGCTCGCCGAAGCTCGTCCAATTCTTCATTTTTCTTTTCGAGCGCGTCGTTCGCCTCATTCAAAGCTTCCTCGCGAGCCGCGGCACTCGCTTTCAATTCAGTCTTGAGTTCATCTAGTTTCGTCTTCTGCTTTCGCGCGATCGTCTCCATCTTTTCGCACTTTTTTCGCAACGATTCAACCTCCGCGGCGTCGACGGGAGATTTTTCTCGAGGTGCCTCCGCCGTCTTGAGCTTTCTATTTTCTTCCTTTGCCGCCGTCAAGGAGTTACGCGTCGTCTTCAAATCCTTCTCTAAACTGGAGATGCGAACACCGTGCGCGTCCAGCGACTCGCGAAGCTCTTCGCACTCGGTTTGCGCCGCGTGCAGTCGTTTACGCGCCTCTGAGAGTTCCTTGTGCGTGTCCTCCGACACCGCCTTGTACACGTGCGCGGGAGGCGCCGGCGCTTCCGGCGCCGCTCGCGACTCCGGCCCTTCGCTCCGCCAAGGCTCGAAATCATCCGAACTCAGGTTTCGCGTCAATAGAGGGCGTTCGTCGTGCGCGCGCGGACTCAAATCACCCCCCTCGGGTAACTCCCACCGCGCGATGGCAGACTGCGCACACCCCGTGTACAAGACGCCGGACGAGTCGAACAGAAGCGATTCCACCGCTCCCATCTTCGTGCTCGGACACTCGAACATCACGGCGCGAGATTTGACGTCCCATATGAGGGCTCGTTGGTCGGCACCTCCCGTGCATATCACTCCGGGCGAGATATTGACGACGCTTCGAACGGCGCCCGCGTGATGTCCGCCAACGTTTAACTCCTCGGGCGGACCTAACAATTCGCCATCGGCGTTGATGTACCACGCCAAGACGCGCGCGTCAGCGCCGGCGGTCACTATAACGCCTTCGTTTACGCAGATAGCGAGTATCGCCCCGCGATGACCACCCGCTTCGACGCCAAATTGCGCCACCGCTCTGCCCACGTGCAGCTGCCAAAGTTTTAAAATTCCTCGCTCGTTCCCGCTCACCACGAACTCTTGCCCCGTCGAACGCTCCGTCCACGCCGCGACCGCGTTCACGCGCTCCGGTGGCGCCGAATTCTTCTTCCCGCTCGTCGCTGTGGACGACGTTTCGCCCGCGTCTTGCGACGAAAATCTCCACGCCGGGTAAGGCTCGCAATCGGCCCACACGAAGACGCGTCCCGCGTCGTCGCCACCCACCACCTGCCCACCGTCCAACGCGCACAGACAGCGCACCGGCGTTCCATCCGGACCTTCGTATTCCGCTAAGATCGTCCCCGATGCTCCGTCGCGCGTCGTAACCTGCCCGCTCGCGCTCGCGCTGTGCAAATTCCGCCCGTCCCGCGAGAGCGCCAACGCCGAGACGCCGCTCTCGTACGCCCTCGCCTGCGACGTCAACGCCCCCGTGTTCGTGCTCCACGCGCGCAAACCACCGTCCGCGCATCCTCCGATCAATCGCACGTCCCCGGGTCCGTACTCGAACAGCACGAGCGCGCGAACGGCGCCCGCGCTCTTCTCCAGCGAGAGCGAGCCCGACGATTGTAAACGCGCCCCGCGCGTCGATCGCAGCGACGACGCGATGGTGGACGGCGCGAGATTATCCGACACTTTTTTCTTGATGAGCGAGAGCATCGTCGCTCGCGTCGCGCGCGCGCCGCGCGCGCCCGAGTGTCACGATGCGTTCGGTGATTATCCAACAGTCCGTTAACGGACCAGCCACCGCGCGGGCGAAGACTGAGACGCGCGGGAAAGAAAGATTACAAGACTAGACGTCGGAGACGGAGGAGGGGACGTCGGTGGTGGCGTCACTGGTGTCGGTGCCGTCGTCTCGAGGCGCTCGGCCGCGGGTGAGGGCGGCGGCGACCTCGTGAACTTGCCACTCGACGGCGTCCATGTAGGCGGCGGCGGCGCGTCTGAGCTCGTCGGCGGCGCGCTCGGTGGTGTCGTTGAGCTCGCATCCGAAGATATCGGCGGTGGGTTGGAATCTGTAGTACGCGTCGTCGGTGCCGAGTAAGTGGCGGATGGTGGCGTCGACTTGATTGACGTCGCACGAGGCGTGGATGGTGTTGTCGAGCCAGGCGGGGAAACCCGAGAGGCGGGCGTCGCGAGAATTCGGCACCGCCGCGCCCGTGCCCAGAGACACGACGCACAGTGGGCGAGATTTCGAAAACAGTCGTCGAGCCTCGAACACGGCGACGGCGGTGGGGTTGTTGCTCGCGATGGCGCCGTCGATGAGTCGAATCTCGGCGTCGACGTCCTTGGGTTCCGTCCGCGCGTCGCGGCTGCGCTCGTCCGTTTTCGGCGGTTCCTTTCTCGGCGGACTGTTCACCTCTTCCGACCGAGACGAGTCCGAGTCGCGGTCGTGATCGTACCCGCCCGTGCCACCGATGCATTTGCGCACTCGGAGCTCTTCCAAGAACCACGGTGCCGCCGTCGTCGCGCGGACTGAGTTCAATAGACTTGCGCGGTGTTCGCCCGGGAGGTGCCCGAGATGGCCTCGACCGCGTCCGTCGTGCTTGTACGAACGCATCAAAAACGTCGTCGCCGGCGATCGGCTGACGAGATGCGACACCAGGCACACGTGTGGTGGGGGCGATTGAGACGAGTACCACCGAGGATGGGACGCGATCGTGTACAGGGGTTCGTCCGCCTCTTCTCGCAGCGCCTTGCGCAGCATCGTCTCAAAGTTTTTCGCCTCGTCGCGGCCTCGCTGGTAAAACTTTGTCGTCTGATTGTACAGGTGCGTCATGTATGAATCCGCTTTTTTCGGGAAGATTTCGTTCCCCATCTTGACGTACAACTCGTTCAACTCATCCGTGCTCATGCGCAACAGACCCGCGCCGACCGCGATTATGCCGCCCGTCGACGTCCCCACGATGAGATCGAAACAGTCGCCGACGCACCAATTGTTCGTCGCCTTGAGAATACGTTCGAGCATGACGAGCGTGCCGATGCCGCGCATTCCGCCTCCGTCTATGCTCAAAATCCGAACCGGCGCGTTATCGTCGCGCTGTTTCGAATATGCAGCCTTCAGAAGAGGTAAACCGTGGTCGCCGAGCGCGGAGACGAGCCGCATCGCCTCGGTCCACCTCGACACGCCTTCTAAACTCGCGCTTCTCCAGGAATCGAGATGGGAATTTTCATCCATCAGTGGCGCCGATACTTTCTCTCCCAGCATTCTCAGCGCTGCTAATTCCGACTCTCGTCTCTGCGTTTCTATGTCGTCGCCGTTCTCGCCGCTCTCGTCCTTGACGGAATCGCTCTGCGTAAACGTCACCCTGCGAATCAGCGCCGCGGCGAATCCTTCGCCGGTGGATGAAGAAGGCGTTTCCGGAGATTTGACTTCTTCGAGGGGCAAGAGCGTTTGCGCGTCGGTGGGCTTGAATCGACCACGAAAACGTCCGGCGATGGGAGGGGTCTCGCAGTTGCGCATGGACGGCGGACGATCCGCGCACGCGTCCTGAAGACTGTCGCCTATGCGTGAAGCCAATAATTCTGCCGCGCCCACGACGCCTTCCGGCGGTAATTGTATGTACAGCTCGCAATCGTCCGAAACCGAAGACAGAGAGTCGGCGTCGACCACGAAACTAGGAATATTGGTGACGTTGTCAAAGTTGGGGCTCGAAAGTAACGGTTGAATGGGAACACACGTGGGGGAGCGGCTCGGCCAAGCGAACACCACAGCTCGCGCCCCTCGCTCGCGAGCTCTCCACATCAACCGAGGAGCTTGCCGGATCATCGCGGTGTGCACGTTCCAGTTCGCGTCTTTGGCGCTCAGGATGACGATACCGTCATACATTTGTTCCTCACCATCACTTTCGACAGATGCGGTGCGCTTGAGCGGCTCGGGAGTCAGTGGCGCGGGTTCATTCGGGCGTTCAATTTCAGACCTTTTGTCCGTACTCGAGTCCAGAAGTGTCCAGTCCTTATCAGCGTCTTTATCAGGACTTTCGCTGCCCTCCCATATTTCGTCATACGCCAGTAGGATTTTTTGCGCGGGCGTCATGACACCCGCGTCGTCGGCGCTCCGCCGCGACTTTTTCGGAAGTTCAATGAGACCATCTTCGCCATCGGTCATTTCTACGTCAAGAAAGTACACTTGTCCAGACACAGATGATGTATATTGTGAAGTGCAAGTCAAATTGGACCTGATTGTCGTGAATGGAGACAGGGTACCACCACTTTTCAGAACCATGGGGACCGCCGCCAAGTCGGTGAGCGCTACGTGCTCGGCGAGCTGAGAAACCATTTGCCGAGAGTAACTGTCAAAGTACGCGGAACTTCCTTTCCAAAATGCGTGTATCACACGCAGCACTGCTTCGAGTGCACCTCGTCTTATGCCTTCCGCGTACATGGCAAAGTCATCGCATGTCAATAATTTGAGAAGCGACTTCACGTAAGCCTTGTCCAATACCTCGAGCTTCTCGTGACTTCCGTCACCACGCACGCTTCCCATGACTCGATCGATAATGTACTCGATCGCACCGGCGTTAACGCACTCCACAGCCGCTAAATCACCGCGCGAGAGAACGATTTCAACCAAAAGCATGTTGACCGTAGGCACTAGAGACTTGTCGCCGCCTTGACGCATGATGTATTGAATGAGCACACACACCAAGTTGTACACGCTCACACGTGCCACGCCCTCGGTCGCAAAAATCATGTGTCTAACATCGCTTATCAACTGTGAGTACCGATCGACGCGCGAATCCGTGGTGACGACTGCCCAACCCTCTTCGCCGTACGCTTCCCACGGAACGCACCAGTCGGCTTTCTCTTCGCCTGATCCACATTGTACGAGGGTTGGGAACCACGCACCGTTGGCAAAACTCAGCGTCATTCGTATACCAGCTTTGGCTTTTGGTTCGGCCACATGCATCCATGTATGTACTGTTTTCTTCGCGTTTCCATAAGACAAGGCGGCGAGCGCTAACGGTTTGTCCGGCGCGGCGAGCGCTCTCTGAATGCTCGCACCCGCCAAGCTATCATTCTTGTCTGCTCCTAAGATGCCAACGAGCACAAGTTGAATTGTCTTAGCAACCTTTTCACAGATCTTCGGCGCTCCACCGCTCCACTGACCACACGTTGTGATGAAAAGAAAATGCTCCGGCACGCTCTTGCGGGCGACATCAACTGCGCCGCCGTCGAAGAACGCCTTCATGAACGATTGTAGAGCCAACTCGATATCCTTTGACCGACGCGTGCCTCCACTCGTGTCCCAGGTATGCTCGAAAATGGGTGTAAAATCATCCGCCCGAACGATCAACACGTTCACACCCGACTCTTGTCGCCAACCATCCACGCTCTCCGCGACTCCCCAACATCCTAAACTAGTTTCGCCTCGATCGGTGTTCGTTCTATCCCCGATGTTCGTGACATCTTTCAATTCTTCAGCGTCCTTTCCTTTGTCCGAGCTCTTCGGCGGTGCGCTTCTGACGTAAAATCCATCGGCGGAGTGTACGCATCTCGTCGATGTGGTCTGCGACGGATAACCGCCCCCGATGACTTCCAAAGCGGTGCGCGACATATCGATCGGTACCCTCGACGTCATGTAATCCGGCATCGCCTCCGATTCGTCACCGAACGCGCACAACGCCACCTGGCACTCACGATTCGGAAGTAGACGTAAAATTTTGCTCTTCGTCTTCAACTCTTCATCTGAAATGTCGCACAAAATCCGCGTTCCGTCCTTCGTGTGCGTCTTCAGCCCACTCTCGGCGGCGAGAATGAACGCCTGCGACACGACCGCGTTCACATCCTCACCCTCATTCACCGTAGGTACGATGTCGATCGCGAGCTTCCACCCATCCTCCGTTGAGTAATCCGTCGGCACCGCTCTCGCGTCCCACGACGCGCGCGCCTCGCCCGCGCTCGTCCTCGTCACTCTGATTCTCTCCGCCACCACCACCCTCGTCACCGTCTCTATCGCCGGTTTCGCTCCCGGCACGTGCGCTCTCAGTTCGTACTCCCCGCTCGGCACGTCCTCCGGCACGCACCACGTCAATTTTCCATCGTCTCGCTCGGCGTCAAACGTAATCTCGCCCACGCGCGCCGTCTTCCCGCCTCGCATCCACGCCGTCTGCACGACGAGCGCGATCTCGCACTCGGACGCGCGATCGCGATCGAAATCATCCGCGCGCTCGACGACGACCTCGACGCGCGCGCCCTGTTCCCAAACCTTCCCGAACCGCGGACGTCGGAAACTCAACGTCATCGAGACGCGATGACGATGATGACGGTGAGATTCACCTTCGAGGCGCGACGAGGAGAACGACGACGGGACGGGACGGAGCTCGAGCGCGGTGTCGAGCGGACGATCGATGCGTTCGTCGAAGGCGCGCGCGGGAGGGGCGGACGCGCGCGCCGTGTGAAGTTCTGCCGGTCGGTTCGGTCTCGCCGCGCGGCGTCGACAGTTGAGAGGCGCGAACGTCGACGCGCGCGCTCGAGGCGGTCGAGGGGCGCGCGAACGGAAACGATGGAGGTATAACTCGCGAGGAAACGCACACATTTCAAAAACACTAGCCTAGGAAACTCAGAAGACTGGAGTCGATGAGGTTGGGATCGCCCTCGGGCGTGCCGGGACTGCGCTGCGCGGCGGTTTGTGGTCTCCCGTCGAGATTCACGCGGCCGATGTCCACGGAGAGATCGTTCGGTGCGTTGGACCAGACGCCGGGCGTCGTGGACGGAGATGTCCCAGTAAACGCGCCGCCCCAGTTGGAAGAACCCGGGTTGAGATCGGCGTTGACGTTCAGACCGCCCAATCCCCAGTCGGCGGGAACGCCTTGTTGAACGGGAGCCGCCGTCGGCGCGTTCCAGTTCTGTTCGCCCCACTGTGCGTTCTGCGGCGTCGGTGCCGTCGTCGGTGCCACCGTCGGTGCTGCCGTCGGTGCCCAGTTTTGTTCCAATCCACCCGAAAAGAGACCGCCAGAGCCTGGAAGTTGCGAGTCGGTCGCGAAAACGTCGCCGACTGGTAGCGATCCCATGCCTTGTCCCATGGGTTGCCAGTTGCTATTCGCCGGACTCCACGACGCAGGTTGACTCGGCGCCGCGTGCACGGGCGCCGCTGCCACCGCCGGCGGTGGCGGCTGAGCCATGGGCGCACCCGGATGCGACTCACCCCACGTACTCGTCGCGGCGATGCCTGAGCTCTGACCACCGCCCCACGCGCCGCCGTTCTGCGGCGGAGAGGACGCTTGCGGCCTCTGTGCCGTCGGAAGTGGCGGTGCCACGTTGTAAGCCGACTGCGGACGAGGTCCGGGTGGTAGTGGTGGTGCTACGCGGCCGTCATCGCCAGATCTGGGCGTCGGGATTCTACTTTGGCCGGGCGGCGGCGCCGACTGTGGAGGCGGCGGTTGTGCTCCGGGCGGCGGACCACTCGGAGGTGGAGCTTGAACGAAAGCTTGCTGATTCTGCTCCGTCGTCTTCACCGGCATTCGCATAGCGGGCGCGGCCGCCCACGAGGGAGGTGGACCCGATGGCGGTGGGGGCTTCTGGGCGCTCGCTTGCCTCTGATTCAACATTGACCGATCCTCCTCGGCTTGCAACCGTCTCGCGAGCTCCTCGTCCGTCTCCGCGGGAGTAGAACTATTCTGAACTTCAGCCTCTCGCGCTAATTCCTCAGCTTTCGCACGCTCCTTCTTCTTCTTTCTCTGCGCTGCTTTCTTTGAGATGCCCTCACCGGCTGACGCTGCAGCCTTCACCTCGGGCTTCTTGGCGGCTTCGACGCGCTTCCGAATAGCTTCCATCTCAGCCATCTCTCGTTCGGCCGCTTCTTCGGCAGCTTTTCGAAGCGCTGCTTGGCGTGCCGCCGCTTCCTCAGCAGCTGACTCCGCCGTGCCCTCCTTTTGCGCGGCGGCGGCACGCTCGCGTTCCTCCTTCTCCGCCTGCTCCTTCGCGGCACGCTTCTTCGCCTTCTTGCCCTTACCAGCTTCAACCGGATCTTCCGTCTCACCCTTGGCGCTAGCCTTTCCACTATTCGCTACCGGCGCCCGGCCAGAGGTAACATACGCACTTTCTACGCTATGCGGGCCCCACTCGGTGACCTTACCGCTCGACTCTTCGACGCGACCCACTCTCGACTTGAAACAATATTTGGTTCCCGGTAACAAATCGTCGACAGTAATGACCGCTTTACCCGTCAGAGAAGAATGAACAGAGAAAGAGTGATCCTTCTCTTTCTTCATCGACAACTCCCAGCATCTGTCTTGCGGTAAAGTCTGAGAGGTGGACTTGGTGCGAGATAAGTTAAGGGTGATGGAGTTGTCTGTGCGAGAGACGAGCGTCGGTCGCTGAAGCTTCTCCAGTGGTTCGTTCGCTCGTCGCGCCTCATTCTCTTGCTTGGCTAACTCGGTGGCGTAGCGCGCCGCTTCTTTACGCATCTGCTCCAGATGTTCAAACAGTTGATCATCCGTCATGGAGGGCCCGCCACGCTCGCCGCGACCCTCCCTTTGACTATTATTCAAACGCCCAAACCACTTACTGCCGAAACCGCCTCTTCCGCCCCATCCCGGCGGCGGTTCGCTTCCAAAAAAGTTGTGTAAATCAGTGTACTCCTCATCGTCGTCCGTGTAATCGTCGTCGTCGTCGTAATCATCCAAGCTAGAGAGGGAGTCTTCGTCGTCGTAGTCTCGACTGCTCGCGTCCCCGTCGTCGTAGCGCCCTCTCCGCGAGAACGGCGACCCACGTCCGCCGTCGAACCCGGCACCACCGAAGAAGAAACTCTCAAAGAAACTCGCGGCGAAATCTCGCATGTCCGCCGCGCTCTCAAACTTATCCCGCAACTCCTCCCTCAGGGAATCCGCCTCTTCGCACGCTTCCTCCGCCAACGTATCGTACGCGCGCACGATCTCCCGGAATCGCCGCTCCGCGTCCGGATCACCGCGATGTTTATCCGGATGATGCTTCAGCGCCAGTTTCCTATACGCCTGTTTCACCGCGCTCGCGTCGACGTTCGCGTGCAGGTCCAACACGCGCATGGCGTCCGCCCTTCTCTCCGCTCGATTCGCCGCGTGCGCCGGCTGTTCGCCCCACGACGCCTCCTCATCGCTCCCATCGCTCCCATCCTCCGCATCGAGCTCCACGATCCTTTTCCCTCGGTTCGCCATCGCGCGCGCGGGCGTCCTCACCGTCGACGATTCCTTCGACCGCGAGGTCACCGTCGACTCGATCTGCGTCCTCGCGTCGCTCGACGACGCCCTCGCGCGATCGACGCGCCGCCGAACGCTCGACGACGCGACGACTCGCGCGGTGTCACGCTCGCTCGCGCGAAGCCGAGGTCGTCCGCGCGCGCGCGCACGCGAGAAGATGACGATTTCGGGCCGAGTTGACCTCTGTGAGGTGCCTCGGGCGGGACGCGTCGAGAGTCGCGACTCCTCGAACGGCGCGCGGGAGACGACGCGCGAGCGGGCGAGACGAGGGCGGGGGAGGACGGGGTGAGGAGAAAGAATGCATCGCGTGTGATTACTATCGACGACCAAGGCGCGAGAGACGTCGCTCGCGATGTCAAAGGATGAAAGGCGACGCGCGCGCGGACGCCGCGGCGTCCGCGCGCGGCGACGAGCTCTTTTCCGTTATTCGTCGTCGCTCACCATCGCTTGACGAGACCGAAGAGCAGATTCATGAATTCCAACGGGTTTCCTCGTTTGTTCCCTCTCGAGTCGCCGTCCTTGGACGACGAGAACCAGTATCGCCACCCGACGAGAAACGCCCCCGCGAAGGTCATCGAGACGACGACAAACGCGAGCGGCGGCGCCGCCCCCTTCCCGATCGATCGCATCACCAGACCCACCGGTCCACCGACCGCCCACGTCTTCCCAGCGATAAACGCCGCCTGTAATCCATCCTTCCCGCGCGCCTCCTCTCCGTACGCATCACCCACCGTCGTCGCCGCGCCGAACCATCCCAGCGCGAACGGAAGCGCCGTCGACGCCGTCTCCGCGAACCCCACGCCCTCGCCGTGATTCCCTCTCCCGATCGCCGCGAACGCAAGGATCGCCAACGCATCCCCGGCGACCAACTGCGCGACGCGATACGTCTTCTCCGCCTCCGTCTCCTCGCTCGTCGCGCGCGCCACGCCCTGCACGTCGGCGTCGTCGAGCGAAATCACCCTGACATTCATCATCGGCGGCGCCGCGCCCGCGGACCCCACGTCCCCCGGCCCGCTCCCGAGCGGCGCGGGCGGGACGGGCGCGCCCTCTCGCTTGACGAAACGCCCGACTCTTTGCGTCGGCGGCGACGCGTCGGGCGCGCGTTCGTCGTCATCATCGGTGGAGGACGACGACGCGCGCGCGACGGTGCGGGACGCCGCGCGCGCGCGGGTCGACGCGAGGCGCGCGCGCGATCGAGACGAAGACGTCGTTGGCGCGCGCGTCGGCGGGCGAGGCGCGCGAACGACCATGGCGAGGCGCGCAGTCGCGTCGTCGCGTCGTCACTCGGTGACGCGGAAAATCACGAAGGATGCGTCGATCCATCGTCATCGCGCGTTCGCGCGCGCCGTTCGCGCGAGAGTTCGTATCGCGCGCGTTCGCGTCGACGGTGCCGGCGGCGACGCGCGCGACGACGCGCGACGCGACGACGGCGGCGGCATCAATGTCCCGACCGATGATGATGATGAATGACGCGTCGACGCCCTCGTTTGCGCGCCGCGGCGTGTCCTCGGACGCGCGCGCGCGCGAAGACGCGCTGAACGATCTCTTCGTCGAGGCGCGAGAGGAGATCGAAAACGCGATGGAGAGCGTGGGTTCGACGTACTTTAACGAGGACGCCGAACACGCGAGGGACGCCACGCGCGCGGCGATGGAGGCGTACGAGGCGTTGTTGGCGAGCTTACCGGACGATGACGCTCGAGGGGCGATGAGACGATCGATGGGGATGAAGTTTGAACAATTGCGGGGGGAATTAGCGGCGTTGGATTCGGCGCACGACGATCACTGAGGGTATCGTTGTTATGTCGGTATCGCGGCGCGCGCACGGGCGCCTAAAATAGACGCGGGCTCAGACTCGGACGCGCGAACATGAGCGCGTCGACGGCGCGGGACGGCCGAGGACTCGGTGTGGCGCGTCGAACGGTGTTCGGTATCGACGTGCGGGGTCGGAGCGGGGCGTGGTACGCGGATCACGCGTCGGTGGCGTACGTCGCGGGGAAGACGGTGGTCGTGTCCGACTCGTCGAGCGAGGCGCAGCGGTTTCTTCCGCTTCCGAAGGATGTGCGACGCGTGAGCGCGATGTGTGCGCACGCGGGGACGACGACGATCGCCGTCGCGGTAGTCGACGCGAGCGACTCGTGCGCCGTGGTGTTGTATAACGCGCAGACGCTCAAGAAGAAGAGGGCGCTCGCGAGGAGCGCGGATGCGAAGCGGCGCGGCGCGCGTGCGCAACCAGACACCGTCGTGTTGGACGGTTTGGCGTTTTCAGACGATGGTAAATCATTGCTCGCGTACAGCACGACGACGCACGCGCTCATTCGATGGGACGTGGAGGATGGATCGTCCGTCGAGTTACCAGAGCCTCGACGCGCGGCGGGCGGGTCGACGGCGGAGAGCGAGTCGGCGGCGATGACCGACGCGATGCGTCAGATTACGCACGCGCAGTTTTCACCGCACGAACCGAACGTAATCAGTGTAATTTGTCAAGGAGGGGTATTTCGTACGTACAGAGTGAACGCATCATCTATTCAGCTTCTCACGGTGACGTCTCTCAACAAACTCGAAGAGGACGAGGGACGCGAGTTGACGACGCACGCGTGGCTCAACGGAGATTTCAAACACGTCGCGATCGGGACGCAGAATGGACAAGTGATCGTGTTGTGCGAGAAGGACGTCGTGTGCGAGATCGTCATGCACTCCGAATCCCCGGGCGAGTCTGATGAGATAAAGGCGCTTCCGGAGTCGTCAAAAGACGTCCCGGCGAGCGTGACATGCATCGGGGCGTACAGAGACGGATTCATCACCGCCGGGGGACGAGGGGACGTCTGCGTCGTGGGACGCGTGTTGAAGGACCGCGCGAAAAATAAGTGCACGTATAAATGCGTGAAACGTCTGCACCCTCTCCAAGGTGCGAGCGAGGACGTGTTCGATACCGGCGTCGCGCCGCCGGCGATAGCAGACGGCGACGGTTCTCACGTGAGTTTAGACGAGGAGCGTGCTCGGGAAATGGACAGTATCGAGACGCTGGATATTTCTCCATCGGGCGATGGTTTGATTTGCACGCTGAAAGACAAGCGATCATTCGCGCTCTCTTTGACGAACGCCGACATCATGAGAGCAAGCGAAATGCACTTCAAACGCATACTGACCGAGGCGCACTTGGACGGTATCTCTTCCATGGATGTTTGCCTGAGACGATCCATCATGGTGAGCGCGAGCGCGCGCGATAAATCCGTACGTGTGTGGAACTTGCGTTCGAACAAGTGTGAAGTGCACAACGAGTTTCTGGACAGCCCGCTGTGCGTGTCCTTACATCCGAGCGGATGGATGTTGTGCGCGGGCTTCAGCGACAAGTTGAGGATCATGAACATCCTCAATAACGATTTCCACGTCATCAAGGAGATTTCGTTAAAAGCGTGCAGAGTTTGCGAGTTTTCCAGGGGCGGGCATCTAGTCGCCACCGCGGTCGGCGCGACGATTTACATTCATCACGCCTACACGTTCGAAGCCGTCGCGGTGCTCAGAGGTCATTGTGGAAAAGTCAAGTCGCTCACGTGGAACGATCACGATTCGTTCCTCATCTCGTCCGGCACGGACGGCGCCATCTATGAATGGGACGTACACGCCGCGTGCAGAGGCGAAGAAAAATGTAGACGCCGAGAGCACGTGTGCAAGGGGAGCGCGTACACGTCTCTCGTCGTCATTCGCAGTACGGATGGCTTGATCGCGTGTTCTAGCGATTCGAAACTGAAAGAGTTCGATGAAGAATTCAAAGTCGTGCGCGAATTTTCGTCCGATGATGTCGTCCTGGGGCACGTCGTGTACAGCGCGTGGACGCACAGACTCTTCGCTTCGACGTCTACAGGAGGCGTTCGCGCGTACAAAATCCCGCTCACCGGTGAGTACGTCGAGTACGGCGGGCACGCAGGTCCTGTGACGGCACTTCGAATGAGTCATGATGAGTGCCGTTTACACACTGCGGGCGATGACGGGTGCTTGATGGTGTACGACATAAATAAGAGCGGTCCGCAGTGCGGCGAAACCGCCGTCGCGGCGCCGCGCACGTCCAACACCGCGAGCAATACATCGTCCTCCGACGTCTTGATCTCGCAAACCGATCTCAATGAACTCCATCAACACGTCTCCGACCTTCGAACACAGGTGAAGGAGGTCTCTTTGAACGCACAGTATCAACTGCGCCTCACGTCTGCAGAAATGAATGAAAAACTCAAATCCACCAAGGACGAGGCGGAGCGTCTGCTGGAACGCGAACGACAGCGAGTGTTCGAGCTCGAAGAAGAGCGGGACACATTGATGCGAAACAGTCGAGAGCAGATGGAGACTGTGGTCGCCGAACATCGACAAACGCTCAAGGAGGTAGAGACCGATTACACCACCAAAATGTTCGTCGAGGTCCAGCGCTACGAAGAGCTCGAAAAGGCGGGAGAAAAAGCTGAGTCTGAATGGAATGCGTGCAAGGAACGGTTGATTCAAGAATACGAGGAGCGCGAAAGTAACGTTAAGCACGAGTTTGGGGCTCAAATAGTGCAGTTGAAGAACGAAATCGATGATTTGCAAAAGGAGCGAGTATCGATGGAGGCTGAGTTTGAGCGCGCTCGGGAAGTGATCGATGCCGAGGTGGACGACGAAATCGAACAGCAAAAAGCAAGCTTCAAAGCGCAATTACAACGCGAACACGAGAGGTGTCTCGTGTTGAGAGGTGAAAACGGGCTCACCAAGTCAAAATACGCGCTCGTGAAGCAACACGAGGAAGCTCGTCTGCAAGAAATTGAAGACTTGCAAGCGGAGAATGCGAAACTGGCAGAGACGATTTCGGCGCTAAAGGATGAAGGGAAACAATTGACGGAAATCATCGACGCGCACGAGCGAAACATCGAAGGTAAAAACGAAACACTTGCGGACTCCAAGCTTGACATGTCCCGCGCCGAGAAACACATCGCCGTTCTCGCAAAAGAAGTTGATGTTCTCACCGAGGCGAAATTACCGTTGGACGAACGATTACATTCGATGGAACAAGAAATTGAGGGTATGAACAGCGAGCTTCTGCGCTATTACGATACCAACTCAGCGTTGATTCGGCAGTTTCGGGACATGAAGTCGCAAAAGGACGCGCTCCAACGCGAAGTCATGCGCGTTCGCAAAAGTAGCGCGGATACGTCCGCCCTCATACGTCAATTCCAACACGATTTGCATACCTGCACGAACAGCATTCAGGACGGCAAGGCGTTGAAAGAGAACGTCAACACGCTCTTCGAACGATACTGTCACTGATTTAAAAATTAGAATGTGTGTTAATATCAATCGATTTCATTAAACGTTTTCCTATCGTCTCATTTGAGTGAACGCGGGATCTGACGCGTTGAATCCGCTCGGCGACTGCGGTGACTGCGGTTGTCCGAAACCAGACGGCTGTCCGAACCCACCTCCACCAGACTGCCCGAACCCGCTCGACTGCGCGAACCCACCGCCCGATTGTCCAAACCCACCACCGGACTGTCCGAACCCACCACCGGACTGTCCAAACCCTGACGATTGTCCGAAGCCGCTCCCGCCGCCGAAGCCGCCCGCCGTCGGTGACTGCGGTTGTCCAAAACCGCCCGGACTGGCGGGCTGTCCGAATCCTCCCGGGCTCGTGGGTTGACCAAACCCGCTCGACGTTTGCTGACCAAACCCACCCGTCGCCGCGGCTTGACCGAATCCACCTCCGACCGCCGCGGCTTGACCGAACCCACCGCTGCTCTGGCTCGCGAACGCGCCAAAGCCGCTCGAAGATTGCGCTGCGGCGGCTCCGAATCCAGTCGTCGCTTGGGTGGACGCCGCGCCGAAACCTGTGGCCGCTTGCGTCGCTGCGGCGCCGAAACCTGTGGCCGCTTGCGTTGCTGCGGCGCCGAAACCGCCGCTTGCTGCCGCACCGAATCCACTACTTTGACCGAACCCACTCGCGCTACTCGTGGCGGCTCCGAAACCAGACGGTGTACTCGCGGCGGCTCCGAAACCGCCGCCGCTCGAGGCGGCTGCACCAAAGGCAGACGGGGCGCCGAATGCTGGTGAGCTCGTTTTCGCAGCCGCGCCGAACGCAGACGGCGCGCCGAACGCGGGAGAACTCGTCGTCGCCGCGGCGCCGAATGCAGAAGGAGCGCCAAACGCTGGAGCGCTCGTCGTCGTCGCAGCGCCGAGCGCACTCGGTGCGCCGAACGCGGGCGTGCTCGTTTGTGCTGCCGCACCGAACGCACTCGGAGCGCCGAAAGCTGGCGCACTCGTCGTGGTCGTAGTACCGAAGGATGATGCCGCACCGAAACCACTCGAGGAGGCTGCGGCGCCAAACGCGGGAGCGCTTGTCGCCGTCGCCGCGCCGATCGCGGGGGCGCTCGTGGCAGCAGCGGCACCGAAAACACTGGTCGATGCGGCGGCCGACGAAGCTGGGGAGCTTGATGCCGCTGGTGCACCAAATGCAGGCGTACTGGTCGACGAAGCCGCGCCAAAAACGCTCGTGGTTGCAGCCGCAGACGACGCTGGGCTCGTCGTAGCGCCGAATGCGCTAGAAGCTCCGAAGGAGGGCGCACTCGTCGCGGCGGAAGCCACCGTAGATGCCGACGCTGGCGTGGAACTCGACGAACCGAAGCCAAAAGAGCCGAGTCCGGCTGATATGCTCGTCGTGGATGCGGCCGCCGATGAAGACGCGTTCGCTGCGGTCGACGAAATTCCAAACGCGGGCTTGGGCGGCGTCTCGTCATCGCTCGACGGCGCGGCCGCGCTCGCGGGTGTGATTCCAAACTTCGGAACCGTAGCCGCGGCGGATGCGAAATCAAACGGTTTTGGTGCCGCGCTACTCGATGGTGGAGTACCCGGTGGTGGCGTCGCCTTCTTGAGATCCTCTTCGAGCGCAGCCTGAGCCGCCGCGTATCCCTTGTTCGCTTTTGCTAAGAAATCCGCGCCAAAACTCATCGGCGGTGCCGCTGTAGGAACTGGCGTTTTCTTTTCTTCTTCGGGCTCTACCTTGCTTTCGTCCTCTGCCTTCTCTGTTTTCTCCTTGGAGTCTGACTTTTCTGCTTTCACTTCTTCCGGTTTTGCTGCGAAACTGAATACGGGCGCGCTGGTTGGTGGCGTGGCGGGTTTAGCATCCACCTTCGGCTCGTCCGATTCGGTGGATGCGCTGCTCGCTGCAGGGATTCCAAACGAAAAACCTCCCGTCGGTGCGGAAGCTGGGGCGCCAAATCCGAAACCTGCACTCGCAGTTGTCGCGTCGGACGCCGACGACTTCGAAGAAGCGGGAACGCCAAAGTTAAACTTTTGCGTCGGCTTGCTTTCACTCTCCTTCTCGGCGAGCTCCTTTTCGAGTGCGTCTTGCGCCGCGGCATAACCCTTATTTGCCTTGGCGAGGAAATCTGCACTGAAACTCATGGCTGGAGCCGCCGCCTTTGTGGTTTTATCAGAACCCGCGTCGCTCGTCGGCTTGGAAGTGGCAGCCGGCGCAGGCGCAAAACTGAACGCTGGTTTTGATGCCGGTGCTTCAGCCTTCGATTCAATCTTCACCGGCGGAGGAGCGAATGAGAACGCTGGTTTCGACTCCACGGGTTGCTCGGCCTTCTTCAAATCATCGTCCAGGGCTTTCTGAGCAGCCGCGTACCCTTTGTTTGCCTTGGCGAGGAAGTCTGCGTTGAAGCTCATGGTGGGTGCGGCAGAGGACGTGACTGGGACCGGCGCCGGCGCCGGCGCCGGCGTGGGTGCGGGCGATGCAGGTTTTTCCGTAAACGCGGGTGGCACTGTATGTTTGATTGGCGAAACCACGGTCGGTTTCGGTGCTGGAGTTGTCTTCTGCACCGTCGTGATTCTTGTCGACGCCACGCGCGAGATGAGAACAGATTCCAAATCACTCGCCAAGTTGTCTTCAGGAGCAGTCATCTTCACAGGGGTCTGCAGCGTCATGGGCTCAACTTTGCGCTCAACCGCACTCTTGGGCACGGAAACGGCGGGCTTGGGTGGTTCAACCTTCTTGGGTGACGACACTTTCGGCGGCGGCACTCCGCGAGACACGCTGACGTCTTGCACGCGCTCGAGAAGCGCGTCCAGCTTCTGTGCCTGAGCCTCGATAACGGCAGCTTGCGTCGTGATGGCCTTCATGATACTGTCCATCTGGCTCGTCAAACTCTTCGAGCCTCCAGTCGTCGATGACACCAGACCACTTCGAATGACGCTCTTCGGTTTCGGTCTATTCGCCTCCCGTTTCGCCGCTTCGAGCCGCTCTACGGAGCCTTCGAGATCAGCTGCCATTTCCAACACCGAGCGCATGTCAAGCTGCATGTTCTTCTGCACGTCCTTCAACGCCGGATTCAACTCGCGAGTGTCGTCCAAGCTATTCTTTTCATCCAGCTCTTCACACGCCGTGGATATCAAACTCTCCAATTCGCTGCGAAGACTTTCGTCTGACGAGTTCGCGGCCCAAAGTTCATTCAATCGACTGCGCAGTTGCCCACCTCCCTCGAGGAGAGACTCGAGTGTTTTCTTCGCCGATGCGGATGACTTTTCAACCTTATCGATGTCTGATTTCCCAGGCATCGAGCCATCGTTGAGTTCGCCCATGAGATTCTTCGTGACGGAAGAAACGTCTTCCAACATGGCTTCAACTTCCTTTAGCGTGGATTCCATATCATCTTCGATCGCCTTCAAACCGTCCGCCCGTTCCGCGGACTGTTCCTTCGACTGCCTGATTTCGTTCAACTTCTTCCCCCAGGAGGGGAGCGGTGAGTTTTGTAAATTCACAGCGGGCGAACGAGTGGTGTCGATGGGAGTGAACTTTTGCGCCATCACCGTCGACCATTGCTTCGGGCTCGGCGTCGGCGTGCTCTCAAGAATGAGTCCCTTGAGTTCGAGCTCCGCCGTGCCGATATCGATCTTGCCGGCACTCAGTCTTTTGAGCAATTCCATACCCTTATCGACAGGAGATTTTGGCGTCTCTGTCTGCACAGATGGGCGCGGCGGTTGATCGCTTCTCGGCGGTGACGGCGTGCACGCGCTCGTGTCCAGCTTTTCAATCGTCTTCAGGGTGGGCGGCGTCGCAACTGGAGGCGTCGCCACCGGCGGGCTTGCGAACGGCGCAGCAGCTGCCGGCTTCGTTTCCGCGGGCTTGAAACTGAACGCTGGAGCTGAAGTAGGACTAGGCGCCGCGACAGGCGGTGGAGTGGTAGGCTTGAATGCAAACGCAGGCGTTGATGCCGCCGCAGGCGCCGCCACTGGTTCCGCAGGTTTGAATGCAAACGCAGGCGTCGAAGCCGCCGCAGGCGTTGAGGCCGGTTCTGGCGGTTTGAAACTAAACGCGGGTGTCGATGCCGCCGCAGGAGTCGAAGCTGGCTCTGGTGGCTTGAAACTGAAGGCGGGAGTTGACACCGCCGCGGGCGTCGAGGCCGGTTCTGGCGGCTTGAAACTAAATGCGGGTGTCGATGCCGCCGCGGGCGACGAAGCTGGCTCCGCTGGTTTGAAACTGAAGGCTGGCGCCACCGCCGCCGCAGGAGTCGATGCTGGCTCTGCCGGCTTGAAGCTGAATGCAGGTTTCGAGGCAGGTTCCGTAGGTTTGAAACCGAATGCGGGCGCAGCTGCCGGCGTCGATGCCGCCGGAGCGCTCGTTGCAAACAAAAACCCAGGCGTCGATGAACCAAACACTGGCTTGCTTGGTGTCGATGCAGAACCATTGCTCGCTGCGGCCTTCGCCGGATGTTCGTCTGTTGGCAGCGTCAGCTGAGTTTGGATCGACTGCGTACCGATTCTAGCCTCCTCTTGGTCAAGGTTCGCACATTTCAAGATCGTTATCCTTCCATCAGTGGTGCTAAAAATCAGCGTCGGTCCCTTTTCTAACTCAGGCGCGCTTTTATCCTGCGGATTGAGCATCGCACCTCCTGATCCCGTCAAATCTAATCCTAAGCCCGTCACGTAATTGTTCTCGTCGTCCTCTGTCATCGGAACCGACGCAAAGCATCTATCGTCTTCCACTTCCAGGACACAGGGTTCTTCGCCGCGCGTGAGCTGAATGGTCAACAGTTGATTGTCCCAAGCCTTGCGATGCGTCGCGAAAACAACGTTCCAGGGAGTGAAACTATTCGCGTTCAGAACCGGCCCGGCCAAGTCCACGACTTGAGGATCGATATCGAACGCGGACTCGAGACGAGTGCACGTCCAGACGTTGTCAGCCTTTTTCAAAACCGCGAGAAAGCAGTCGTCGGGTTCGGCGACGCTCCTCGCCGTGAGTAAGAATCTATCGGCGGCTTGCGCGTACAAACCATCGACTTCGACGACGTCTTCCGGCCCCCGGAACGGCGCGATGTCCACAGACTCCTTCGGGGTCGCCATCGGATCGTCGCACGACCCAATGCACACGGTGTTCCCTCTCGCCCACGCGAGCGTCCCGTTGGCTCTGGCGCTCACGCACGTCACGCCCGAGTCGACCTCCTTCGCCTCCTTCCCCACGGCTTCGACGTACACCAAAGACTCAGCCGACAACGCCACGAACGACGAGTTGTTCGCACACCACTTCAGCGCCCGAACCGGCGCCGCGAGCGTCATCTCTCCGAACTTGTCCGCCGCGGCTTTGCCGTCGCTCGAATCTCGCGTCGCGTAAAACTCCACCAACCCATTCCGATCGCACGTCGCGAACGCGCGTTCGTCCGACGTCATGCTCACAACATCGATCACCCCTCCTCCGCTCGCCCGCTCGCACACCTCGACGCACTCATCGTCGTCACCCAGCGCGCGTTCGCTCGCCGGCGCCTCTCTCGCGCGCCACTCCGCCACCTTGCCCGCCACCTCGTGCGTTCGCATCACCCTCGCCGCGTCACCGTGCGCGACGACGACGTATCCATACTTCCCGCTCACCGCCACCGCGCTCGCGTGACCCGGGGCGTCCTCGTTCGTCGTCCCCTCGCGCGTTAACCGCGCGCTCCCGACCGGAGCGAAGACGAGCGTCCCCGTGCGCGGTTCACACTCACCGCTCCTCGCCGTCGACGACGCCATCGCGACCCTTTCTCTCTATCCGCGCGCGCGTCCTCGCGCGCCGTCCACCGCCGCGCGCGCCGTCGTGTGCCGACCGGAAACGCGCGCGCCATCGTTCGAATGTGGAAAAGCGCGCGCGAGCCGTTTCATCGTCACTTCGCGACGCCGCCGCGGACGCCATGTCCGCGGTCACCGCCGCCGGTGACGGAACCTTTTACGTCCGCGCGTCCGAGGGCGCGGCCGCGCAGACCTGGCGCGTGGACGCGCGATACGACGTGCGCGAACTCATCGGACACGGATCCTACGGAAGCGTCTGTCGCGTCGTCGACTCGAAACGAGGCGCCGTCTCGGCGCTGAAGCGCGTCCCGAACGCGCTGGCGTCCGAGGTGGACGCGAGACGAACGCTGCGAGAGATCGTGGCGCTGCACAGGATGAATCATCCGAACGTGTGCGAGCTGAGACACGCGTTTTACCGAGAGAGCGCCGAGGGGGCGAAACGATTGGACCCGGCGACGATGACGCTGCGGTCGACGTCGATCGACGTGTACCTGGCGTTTGAGTGCGCGGAGGGTGGAGATGTGTTCGCGTTGCGAGGGCAACTGTCGGGAAAGGAGGTGAGAGGATTGATGCAGCAGGCGGCGGAGGCGACGCGGTACTTGCACAGCGTGGGCATTTGGCACCGGGACATAAAGAGCGCGAACATGTTGCTCGGGAGACACAGGTACGGTGGACGGGTGATTAAGATTTGTGATTTTGGGAGCGCGCGGTGCGCGCGAGCGCGTCCGATAGACGACGATGCGGGAGGCGATGGGCAAGGGAAGAGGCGTCGGTTGACGAGCGCGTCGACGACGGCGTTGGAGAGCGCGACGTTGACGCAGTTCGTGATGACGCCGTGTTATCGCGCGCCGGAGGTCATCATGGGTGGAGTTGAATACACCGGTGCGGTGGACGTGTGGGCACTGGGGTGCATCTTCGCGGAGCTGTTGCAGCGACAAGTCTCGAGCGATTTGGGTGCCCTCAATCAAAAGCTCACGGTGAAGCCTCTTTTCGGATTTGAGGATACGAAACTCGCGTCACCGCCGACTGGCGAACATTACGACGATGAAGGGTGCGATGAGTCTGCAGAGCAGCGACAGGCGCAGCTGGACACACTCTTCAACGTCATCGGTACCCCCGCGTGGGCTGAAATCGAGCGCATCAAGTCGCCGCATTGGCGAGAGTACCTGCGCTCCTTGCCCGGACGCGCCGGTAATCTGGACATTCAGTTCCAGCGCGTCGACGATGCAGATGCGATAGATTTGCTCAGACGCATGCTCCAATTCGATCCGACCATGCGCGCGTCTTGTGAAGAAATTCTCGCGCACAGGTACTTTGAGTCGAGCACGTTGGCCTCAACGGATTCCCTCAACGAAGGAGCGGCTCAAGAAGTCGAAGCCATGAGTATAGATGCGTCCGACGAACGAAGGGCAGAGTTCTGGGAGATTGATCATCCTGGTCTAGCCTTGGAGGAGTTGGAGAAGGCGTTCGTTCGCGTGCGCGAGAAGGGCGAAAAGGCGTGGCAAGATGAGTATAGAATCTTTTTTGAGAAGGAGTGTGCTCGAAGTGAGAGACTCGTCGATTCAGAGATGGTTGAAAAACGCTCCCAAGATAAATCGTTGCTCGCGCTCTTCCCGGATTTCTTTCGCGGCGAAGAAGCCGTGGAGTATAAGCTCATGTCGAATACCGACGAGAGAGAAGTCGTTCATCAATACGGATTCGCGGAGGGCGGATCGGAGGCACACTTGAATCGACATCGCATGGGAGAGTGGAGCAGCCAAGATTGGGACAGTGTGCGTCCGACAACGGAGTCGTCCGGAAACGCGCACGGGGTGTGGGGAGTCACGGCGGCGCCTCCGGGTCAGACGAGCGCCAACAGAACTGTCGCTGGCCAACAGGGCCGTTGACGTCTCGTCGCGCGCAAAACATGTTGTTGTTGTAATTCTACGCTGTTTGTACAATGAATGCGCTACTAGTCTACATTTATCGTCTATTTCTTGAAACAACTCAAGAAGTGCGCGAAGCTTTCGCGTTCTTCGCTCGTCGGAGCGAACTCACTGTCGGCCGATTCCACAACCTCCGCGAGAGTTTTTGCATTCGCCACGCAACGGGCGAGTTTCTGTTTTGAGCACGTCTTCACGGTGCGCGAAAGATCGCTATCCATACGATTTTCCTCGCTATCGTGCAGGTTCCCGATGATTCGATACAGAGAAAGCGCGTGTGTTGGACGTCCCGCGTGCGAGGGGCGTTGCACGAGAAGACGCACCACCGAGGAGTTTGCTCGGGGGTCGGTCCACGCGACCGCGAAATCAACCGCCTCCGAGCGCAGCGTTTCCACCAACTCATCTTGAATCTTTTGACCGATCATCTTGTACGCGTTGGTATCCGCGGTGAAGAGTTCGATGACGTCCAACACGTGCACGAGCGCGACAGCCATAGACTCGTCCATGTCGGCGAAACGCGTTCTGTACGCGCGCAACGTCGCGCTCGCGATGTCGCTGAAAATCTCCAACACGCGCGCGAAACACGCGCCGCCAAGAGTTCCCGAGTCGAAGTAGTCATCGATGTGATCGCTGAGCGCGACGAAACGTAAATAATTTGCCACAGGAAGTGCGTATCGCGCGACGGTTTTGAAATCGAAATCGTCGGCGTCTTCCCCCGCGCGCGCGGCGTCCCTGAGCGCGCACACGGCACCTTCGCACACGGCGCGCGCGCTCGCGATCTCCGACTTGGACACACGAGACGTCGTCATCTCGGACGCCTCGTCGAACCAAATGCGCGTAAACCACTCCAAACACGCCGCGCGATGGTCGACGTCGTCCGAACAGTCAGACGCGAGCGCGACGCACGTCAAACACTCTCCCGCGTTCCCCTCCCCTCCCTCGTCCACGCTCACCGAATCGAACAACCGCACGTCCTCCCCGCTCGCTCGCACGAGCGCTCGCACGAGCGCCACGACGTCGCGCGCGTCCGTCTCCCACCGCGCGGCGGCCCACGCGCCTCCGCCCGCGTCGCCGCGTCTCGAACCCGCGCGACACGCCGCGCACGCCGCGCACGCCCTCGCGAGCGAACTCACCGCCTCAAACGCCCCAGACGCTCTCGCGCGATCTCTCGTCGATCGTCTCTCGCCAGTCGCGCGCGCGATCTCGAACGCCGCCCTCGCGCACGCCGTCGCCTCGGCGCATTCGCGCGCCGACGTCGCCTCGAACATCGCCTTCTCCGCCGCTCGACACGTCGCCAGCGTCGCCTCGACGAGATCAACGCGACGCGCGTCGACGTCCATCGCCACCTCTCCGTTCACGTTCCGCGCGTCGACGCCATCGCGCGTCGACACCGCGCGAACGACCTCTCGCACGGTCGTGGCCGATGATGGTTTCGCGCGCTTGACGCGCGCCGACGACATCGCGCGCGCGCGTCGACCACCGCGAGCGACGATGGGAAAATTCACGCGCTCGACGACGGCGCGCGCGACGCCGCGCGCCCTCGCGAGGCGTCGTGTGGAGGATTAATCAGATTTCCGTTCGATCTCTCGACGACGCGGTGAATTGATTTTCGCACACGCATTCGACGTCACACCGAGCGTCGCGAGTCGCGGGAGCGCCGTCGCGCGTCGCCGGAGGATCGAGAGGAAATCGATCGGCATGGTGGACGTCGCGAACGGGGTCGCGGCGACGGACGAGGCGACGAGGGGACGAGAGGGGGATGGTGAATCATCAACAGTCACCACCGGCGCGCCCGTCCAGGCGAAGAAACCGACGACGCCCTTGGCGTCGACGATGCAGGATCGCGCGGCGACGCACAATCGTCGCGTCGCGCAGGTGCGAGCGAGAGGCGCGGCGATGGCGGAAGAGGAGCGTCGGAGGAGACAGGCAAAGGTGAAGGCGAAGGATGATAAAATCCAAGAGATCGCGGAGAAACGGGAACGCGAGGGCGCGTACGCGAGCGCGAGCGGCGGGGTTGTGGATCCGGAGAAATCGCCGATTAAGAAGGTGCTTGAACAGAGGCGATCGTTCGCTGGGCGCGTGGAGGCGAAGGGGGAGGCGCGCGCGCCGGCGGCGAAGCGACCGCTGTGGGTGGCGCCGACGGCGAAGACGCCGAGCGAGGGCTCGAGCTCGGAAGAGGATGAGTTTCACAGCGCGGGGGAAACGTCGGATCGGAATGAGGGGGATCAGAGCTCGAGTGGTGAGGAGAGCGAAGACGGACGCGCGGTGATTCGTGATGTCGTCGCCGGCGTCGTGACGCGCGTCGTCGCGAGCGCGGTGGAGGCGGAGAAGAAGGCGAAGATGGAGGCGGAGAAGGAGGCGAAGATGGAGGCGGAGAAGAAGGCGAAGATGGAGGCGGAGAAGGTGAAGATTGAAACGCCTCCGGGCGCCGAGACGGCGGCGGCGATTCGAGAGTGCGTCGAACGCGCCGTCGCCGGAGTCATCGCGGCGGGCGAGGCGTTGCAAGCCATCTCCACGCCGCCGACGGCCAAGCGCAAGGTCGATCCTTTCGCCACCACTACCACCTCGACCAGAGGTTCCGGCGCCTCATCGACGAGAACACCCAAGCAGACCGTCGCCGGCGCGAAACTCACCGAACGTCTCAGCGAAGCGCGCGCCGCCGCCGCCGAGGTGCACGCCGAAGTCGCCAAGAGTCCGCTTCGAGCGCCCTTCAAGGAACGCATGTCCGCCGGCATCAAGGAGCCTCTCGCACACAGACTCAAGAACGTCACCATCAAATTCTTCAAGCGCGTTCGACACAAAATCCGTCGTCGCGCCGAGCGCATCGTCGAGAAGAATCCGACCGCCGTCGCCAGCGGCGTGCTCGGAGGCGCCATCCTCGTGCTCGTCGCGCGCGGCAGCCGGGATCCTCCGAAACCTCGGAAAAATTGACGCGCTCTCGCTCACTCGCTCGCTCGCGGTTTAATTCATACACACGCGCGCGTTCGCACGAGTCCCCGCGCGCGCCGCGCGTCGTCTTCGTCGAGAGCGCGTCGAATTCCCCCACTGTGTAATTCTGTGTCGCCGTGACCGCACACACGCGCGCGCGCGACGACGGTGATCCGCGCGACCGCCCGGCGCATCGACGATGATGCGCGCGCGCGCACCGTTCGCTCGTCCCGCGTCCGCGTCCGCGTCCGCGGTCGCGGCGACGTCGATTCGGCGCAACAGTTGGCCCGGATGCACCGCCGACGCGTCGAGCGCGAGGCGCGCGTCGAGGACGACGCGCGACGACGCGCGCGCGGTAATTCGTCCGAGGACGGTCGGTGAACGCGCGAGCGAGCGGAGGACGGTGGTGACGCGCGCGACGGCGTCCACAATCTCGGACGAAGTCGCCAGGCAGAGCGCGAAATATCTACCGCAGGTTTTGCAGAGCGCGACGGGATTGACGGTGGGGGAGGTGCTCGCGTACGCGACGATGTTTTCGTTTTCGCTCATGTTTGCGGTGGGGGCGCTGCGTCCGGCGTTGGTGGTGATGCACGAGGGTTTTATGAACGCGAGACGCACGGCGGAGGAGAAACGAAGGGCGTTCGAGGATAGTTTTTTCGGATTTCTGTACAAGCTCGGTCGGGGCGCGCTATTTAACGTCGGGCTGGCGTTTGTGTACACAATCATCGTGCCGATCGCGAGTCCGGACGCGCATCAGTTGTTGCCTCCCGATCGCGTGGTGCGCATGTTGAAAATTTTTTATTACGGCTCGGTGGTGACGAGCATACGGAAAACATATCTCGCCACCGCCGCCGGCGCTCTCAGAAGGAGAATGTACGGATCGAAAGAACCTCGTGATTTAATACCGGGACACGTGTACGATAGGGAGAGCGCAGCGCTCATCTGGGGGATTACGAGTTTGGCAGCGCTCGATTCACTCGGCGTTCCGCTTCGCACCGTGCTTCAAATAATCGGCGCGAGCGGTGTGGTTCTCGGTATCTTGGCCTCCGTTGTTCTTCGTGACACGATCGCAAACTATTTTGGAGGGTTGATCGTGATCGCTGCGGGTTGGTTCATTCCGAAAGAAGTCGTGAGAGTGCTGATCGGCGGTCGACGTGAAATTTCGGGACGCGTCGAGTCTATCGGCTATTTGTACACCAAGCTCATTAATAGAGCGGGAAAGATTGCGTATATCCCGAACTCGGCAATGGTGGCGTACAAGGTTGAGAATTTATCCAGGGCGCCATACCGTGAATTCCGCGAGCAATTCGCCATTTCGTTTGACGATTTGCCGAAGGTACCGCACTTACAAACGCAAGTGGAGAGTTTCTTGCGTTCCACCGTCGGCGCCGACGTCGTCCGCGGTGTCTCGCTCGCGCCCAGATGCACGCTCACGGGCATGAACTCATTCGCGGGCGGCGCCGTGCTTGAAATCGTCTGTTACAACGAGTACGCGCCCTTTCGAAACGCAGGCTTTACGACGATGCGCTTGCGGCACCATATCTTCCTCGGTCTCTCCCGAATATTCGAGAGCACCGGCGTGAAATTCGCCATCGCCGGATCCATTCCTTCCGGTGAATCCCTCTCCGAGCTCCTCGACACGTCCAAACCTCTCGGAGGCTGGGAAGCGTCGAGCGCGAAAGCCGGCAAAGAGGTCGCCGGCGGCACGAGCTCCGTCGATCCCCTCGACGATCGCTCCGCCTCGGGCGATCTCAGCTCCACCCCGTGGCTCTGAGTCCACAGTCTTCGCCACCTCGACTGCGTTTTAGCCTCTTCCGCACCTTCCGATCGCTCATCCTCGACCGCGCGGTCCGCTCGTATGTAATTCCAGTAATGTTTCGACCGCGCGTGGGGTGTTACACCGCGCATCACACTCGCGCGCGCGTCGCGTGCGTCTCGCGTCGTCGTCGATCGCCATGAACGACGATAGTCGCGAGTGGGCGACGCAGGGCCGTCGGTCGTGGTGGTCCAAGCACCGCTCGCGCGTCGTCGTCGCCGCGCTGGCGTTGGCGCTCGCGCTCGGCGCGTGGTTCGCGTATGAAAATCTTGACGGGTTCAAAGCGCTCGGTCGTCGCGATGCGCTCGGACCGTCGAGCGAGTCGTGGTTTTCGAGTTTTCCCGAGGAGCACGGACTCGTCGGCGCGGATCTCATCGACGGCGCGACGCGGATTCGAAAGGAGCTCCCGTCTCGGGATTGCTTCGTCGTCGTCAAGGACGGCGTGATCGTGCACGAGGAGTATTACAACGGCGCGAATCTGAACAGCGCGTTCGACGTGGGCGGGGTCGGTAAAGTGGCCACCGTGCTCGCGATCGGCGTGGCGATCACGCGGCAAGACTTGACCCTGGACTCGAACGTGAAGCAGTTGTTGGACGCGGGAAGCGAACACGGCGGCGACACGCCGAGCTTTTGGAACTCCAACTATTGGGAACAGCTCTCCGTGCGAGATTTGCTCGCACAGGTGAGTTCGGATGGGTCGTACGAGCCCGGGGCGGTGTTTGATGACGGTGATCTGTACAGTAATCCGGATCGAACGCCGTTGAAGTTTTTGAATGGGGTGCTGCGCGGGGCGACGAACCAGCAACCCGCCGCGTTCGTGAAGAAATTTTTGGCTGAACCGCTCGGTTTATCTGATTTTTTTGATCACGAAGGGCATGAAAACGGCGAGATTTCGTTCACCGGCGGCCAGCTCGCGAGTTGCCGCGACGTCGCGCGCTTCGGTCAGCTCATCGTCAACAGAGGTAAATGGAAAATGCCGGATGGACGCGTTCGTCAGCTCGTCAGCTCGAGCTTTATCGACGAAATCGCCATTCCAGCGTTTCCTGCGGCGAACAGGTTCTACGGTCTGGGTGGATACGTGTACAACTCGAGGGTTTCCAACGAAGAAGTCGAGCCCAACGCGGCGAACGCGGCCGCATCGAGTCTTGGTTCGGAGTGCCGAGACGTCGAAGGCCCCGTGCTCGCGGGAGACGAACCGGAGTTCGATGTTTTATTTAACACAGGCGCGCTCGGATCGCTGATGGTCACGGTTCCATCTCAACACACGATCATCGTGAGTCTCGGTACGACGTGGGCGTCTTCTTCCAAGTGTCCGGCGGCGAGCAAGGTTGTCCAGCAGGCGAGTCTCGCTGAATCCGAGCGAACGCCGTTATCGCGCGACAACCTCTTCACTGCGCGGCGTGTGTGGAAGCGTTTGAAGTCGATCGTCTGCACGGAACACGAACGCAAAACGCTGATGAAGCGAAGCGGTCTCGCCAGTCGCCGGGGCAGGGGCGCGACCTATGGTAATTTGTGGCAAAGCATGCATCACAAACTCGAGCCCGCGAGCAACGTTTTGGCTTCCCACCTCGGTCAACAGGATGGAAACACGTACAACGATCAAATGGAAAATCTGGTCAACTCGGTGCCACAGAATCAGATAGACGCTTCAAAGGCGTCCTCGGATGCCTTGCAACCCGATGCGACGTGGACAGAGGACAACACGCAGCGGTTCAGCGGTACGTGCACGTGTTCGTGCGCTCCGAATTTAGACATTGGGCAGTGTTTTAATGTTCGCGACTCGCGATCGCAGAACTGCGACGATCTCAACCTTCGATCGCACGGGGCTCGGTTCTGTCCGGAGATTGGTATAGTAAACACGTGTGGTGATGCAAACACTGTTCAGGCGGACGAGTATGGGACTTCACGCAAATACACGTCGGAGAATATCTCTGCCATGATTCAAGGACACTCGGGTGTTCTCAACATCATCAACAAACAGATTAATCCGACAATTCAAGATCCGGCGGACGTGAAACGCAGCGTGTTTACGTGCCACGTGGACCAAGGATGTGGAGAGGATCGTCCTGGGAACTATTGGAATCACAAAGAAGGGAAATACGGCAACGATCTCTACGCGTTGAAATGTGAACCGACTGGATTTTCGCAGTGCGTGTTTCAAGCTGATGCGAAGTGCGCATTTGAAAACGTGAAAACGCCTTTGACAAACGTATCTGTGGTGCAGGGCGAGACCGAAGCCCTCGTAGAAATGCCGACAAGTGGGTGGATTTTGAAGACTGAGGAGACTTCCGACGCGTCCGCCGTGGGCGTCGATCCGTCCTACGTTCGACTGAACGTTCCCGGACATCGACAGGAGAAAGTTCAATTACTCGCGGATTCAGAGCAAGCGTATTTTGTGTTTGATGTGGTTTTCGGATTCGCGGTGGTCGTGTTCGGAGTATTAGTTGTGGCGATTGCGAAAGGAAAGTTCTTCTCCTCACGAGACGGCGCGGAGGAGCCGCTGTTGGTGAGCGAAGAGCAGAAGTATGACGCGGAAAACGTATGAATTAATGTACGTACTTTGTAATTCAACTCAACTTGGTAGGTCTATACAAACTCGTCAAAGTCTCCGTACGCGATGCCTCTTCGAGCCATGGCGTCTCGCTGCCACTTGGCCGCAGACGTGTTGGGAGAGTCTGACATCGACGAACTACTCGGCACCAACGGTATTCTCTCCGTTTGGCTCGCCGCTCGATCGCGGCGTTTCGCTGGCATGAAATTGATCGCGATCGCCGCGGCAATCGCCACGACTGAAATCGTACTCCAGAAGTACGTGACGTGCGCGGGATTGGACGTCACCCTCGATACGGCTCCCAAATGCGCCGCCGCCTCTCCTCTCTTTTGAATCTTCTCGAGCATCTTCGCCGCCGCCGAAAGATGAAGTTTGTCTTCACCCTTCTTTGATGACTTTTTATGCTTGGTACTCTTCAAATCTTCTTCGTCCTCGTCGTCGTCCTCTTCTTTGCGCACTTTCTTCCCGTGCTTCGACTTGTGATCTTCGTCGTCGTCCTCTTCTCTGAGCGCTTTCTTCCCGTGCTTCGACTTGTGATCCTCGTCGTCATCCTCTTCTTTGCGCGCCTTCTTCCCGTGCTTCGACTTCCGATCCTCGTCGTCGGCGGCGCTTCGGGATGACTTCTTGTGCGTGGATTTGACATCGTCGCCGTCGTCATCGTCCGAGCTCTTACGCTTCGAATTGCGGTCATCTTTACGTTCAGCAGCCTTGTCGTCGCGCTTGGACAACTTGGCATGATCGTCGTCTTTGGAATCCTTACCAGAGCGCCGCGATGATTTCGATTGCTTCGGCTTCTCTTTCTCCGCCTTCTCAGCCTCATCCTCCTCAGCCTTGCGCTCGGTGCGCTTGAGAACCTTTTCGACCTCATCCTGCACCGTCTTCGCCTTGGTCTTACCGATTTTGCTCTCCTCCTCGGCGAGCTTGTCTAGTTTGTGCTCGTCGGCGACTTCCTTCGACGCGACGTCCCGCGTCTCGCGAACCGATTTGATGGCTTGCAACAGACGCGCCTCAACGTTCGACGCCTCTGGGTCTGCCGCGAGCGTCTCCGTCAGCACGGACTTATCTCGACCGTTGCTATCCGTGATCCAGCCGGGAAGACCTTCCTTCGAACCTACGTCGGGCGCCTTGCGCCAAAGCATGCTCGACTCGGAGAGAATGTCTGAACTTCGCGCCGTGTTCGGCAACCACCCCGATGCGGTGAGACTCGCCGCCAACGCCGCTTCATCGTCGGTGTCGTGTTGACCGAGTTTGCTCGTCGATCCATCGACGAGAACAGAGATGAGATGCTCGATATCGGGTTGATTTTCGCCCGTGCGAACGCGCGCGGTTTCGCCGGTTCCACACGTGGAGGCGTCGATGAGCCCGGCGCGCGTCTCTTCGCCCTTCGCGTCGTCATCGTCCTCGTCGCTGGCAGACTTCTTCGATTGTTTGTCCTCGGTCCTTTTCGATCTCTTACCCTCCATCTTCTTCGAGTCTTTGTCTTCGGACTTCTTCGAATGTTCGCGCTTCTTGGACGTCTTTTCATCCTTCGCGCGCTCTTCGTCTTCGTCTTCGTCCTCCTCCTCCTTGTGATGGTGGTGAGACTTACCCAAGGCGGCTTCCTTGACGTGAGCGTCGGCAGGGATCCACGGAAACGCGCTCGCCCGAATGCGACCACCCTTGATGCCTCCGAGAACCGCGGGCTGCGTCCACGTGAGAGTGTTGAGATCCAGTCGGTGCGCGTCGCTGAGGTAGGTGCGCGTGCGGTAATCCTCGCCGCCGATGATGTACATGGCCCCATCCATGAAGAGAGCGTTGTGGAAGCGACGTTGACTCGGTGGTTTTCCCTTTGTCTCCACGCGATGCCACACGATCGATTTAGGATTGCTGACGTCGGCATAGTACGTCGCGGTGGACGCGTACGTCGAGCTACCACCCGTGTGATCCCAGACGGAGCCGCCCCAAATCCACATGCGTTGCTTGTCGTCCAAAATCGCAGAGTGCTTGTTACGACGCACGGGAAGACTACCGCTGACCATGGGATAGCTGAACTTCATCGTATCCAAGTTGAGCGACAAAATCTCACCGACGTTGAAACCCAGACGTCCCTCCACGACGAAGCCGCCGTAGATGATCATTCTGTTATCCTTGGTCACGACCGCCGTCGCACCCGAGCGCCCGAGCGGAAACGGCTTGCCGTTCTCGTGCGCGTGTTTAACTATCATCGGCATCTCAAAAGGTCCCTGAGGGACCATGTCGTCGCGTTTATCCGGGAGTTCGAATTCAATTTTGCGCCACTGCTTGTCGTCGAGACCGAGCGCGTAGAGCGTATCCAAGCGCTGGTCATCCTCGTCTCGGCCGCCGAAGACGATCAAGGCGTGTTGTTTGGTGCCTTTACCGAGATTGGAGTCCTCACCATCCTCGGACGATTCGTTCGATCCCGTCGACGCGACGCCGTTGTCGCCTTCGTCGTCTTCGTCGTTGACGTCGAGCGCCGGCAATTCTCGCCTCTCCAAATGTTTTCCCAACATCGCCATGTCGGTCGAGTGCGACAAATGAATCGGTTTCGCCGTGATGACGGCGACTTCTTCATCCCGCTTGCTCGGGCGATCGCCCTGCAGTCTCGGACAGTCGCCGTTCGTCTTACCGAGCGCGGCTTTCCCATCTTTTGACCCTCCGGAAGTGAGACACTCGAACGCGCCGGCGGCGGTGTCTAACGCGTGCGTCGACGACACGTCTTCAAATTCGCTCCCCGAATCCCACACCTTGTATCCACCGTGAAAGATGACCTTTTTCGCCGTTTCAAAAAGACCCACACCCGCGCTCGCGATGGCCGGCGCCGCGCTCTTCTTCTCTTCTCCTCGGTGGCACCACACGAGGTAGTCCCCGCTCGAGCTCCCCGTCAACACGTCCAACGCGTTCGTCGTCTCGCCCGTCTCGTCCAACCCACCGTACAACCCCATCATCGGGCCCGCAATGAGCTCTTCCGCGCGTTCATCCGTCAACTTGACGCGCGCGCCTCGACGAATCGCCGCGGCGGTTTCGCTCTCTCGCGCGTTGGCGTCCAACTCCTCCACCGCCGCGCGATTCCCGCCGCCCGTCGACCCCGACGACGTCTCGTTCCCACCGCGCGTCGACGTCTCACCCCCGGTCGCGCGCAAGGCGGTCTGCACGGCCCCTCCCGCGCTCGCCTCGCGCGCGATCGACGCGCCGAGCGTCGCCAGTAACATCCCGGTTCCCGCGGTCATCATCTTCGTCCGCGAACGCGCGCGCCGCGCTCGATCGCGCGCGTCCTCGCGCGCGGACGCGGACGCGCCCGCATCGCACCGCGCGACGCGCGACGTCGCGGACATCGCGACGCCGACGTCGCTCGACGACGTGTGATGTCGCGAACCGAACACCAGAGGGTGTTGCGGATCGAGTCGTCGGCGCACGAGGACGAAATGGAAAAGATCGAGCTCAAATCGCTTGAGTATGTATCACTGCGATTTAGATCGGTTTCGAAGACGCAGACTATGAGAAACGCCCGCCACGCCGCGCC
>MDTE01057523.1_pt1 | contig 59645 bp, 55 predicted proteins | sample 811231 | NCBI WGS metagenome assembly MDTE01 (sample SAMN05326651, study PRJNA326480) | marine metagenome | isolation source: seawater | place: Indian Ocean: Red Sea | collected 2010
CTCGGCGGACGATGGGAAGTAAGTAGTGCGCCATCGTCGTCAAGGCCGCCACCTCGGCCGAAACCCTGCACAGCGACGTGCTCTTAAACGTGGGCTGGTTCGTTCCTTAATCATTCATAGCGCTGTTGAGACAACGGTCGCACGGGCCAAGGAGATTCGTGGCGATGTCGATCGTCTCATCACGCTCGCAAAACGAGGGGATCTTCACGCCCGACGGCAGGCAATAGCTCGAATGCCCGATCCGCAGGTCATCGAACGGCTTTTTTCTGATTTGGCCGAGCAATACGCTGACCGTCCCGGAGGCTATACCCGAATCCGTCGAACGGGGGTTCGTCTGGGTGATGGTGCCCCGAAGGTTCGGCTTGAGCTGGTATGACGCAGTCTCGCACTATTCGGGCTACAGTCGAATATGACGGAACCGGGTTTAAGGGCTTTCAGCGACAGAGGACGGCTCGTACGGTGCAAGGTGTGCTGGAATCGGCGATTTCCTCCGTAGTTTCGGCAAATGTCGGTATCGAGGCTGCTGGCCGAACCGATTCTGGTGTCCATGCGAAAGGTCAGGTGATTGCCTTTAGGGTTTCATCGAATTTGAAGGATGACGTGTTACAGCGAGCGATAAATGCGCATTTGCCTTGTGATGTGGCGCTCAGGCAGTTAGCCACAACCAGTAATGGTTTTCGTCCCCGTGGTGATGCCGTAAGCCGTGTCTACCGGTATCGAATTGACCAAGGAGAGGCGAGGTCAGTGTTGGATCGAGAACGGGCTTGGTATATCTCGCAACCGCTCAATATTGATCGGATGAGGATGGCTGCAGAGGAGTTCCTGGGGACGCACGACTTTAACGCTTACACGAGTGGGCGTCAGGGCAATACATGGCGTAGTGTCTATGATCATGCTGTTTGGCGTCTTGGTCCCAGTATTCATGTGCAAGTAGAGGCCAATGCGTTTCTTTATCGAATGGTTCGACGAATGGTGGCAGATCTCGTCCGGGTAGGTCGTGGCGTTATGGAGATCTCAGAAATACGGGATGCATTAAAGTCAGGCGAACGTCTCAAGGTCCAGGAGTGTGCGCCTGCGAATGGATTGACTCTTATGCAGGTGCGCTATCCAGACCGAGATAGTCGATACAATGTGTCACACCTAATAGGTGAAAACTTTCACGCTTTGCAGGGTAGCCAATGACGCCTCAAGACGACAGGCAATGGGTAATCGTAGATGCGGCTGACCAGACACTTGGTCGGTTAGCTACGCGTATTGCTCATGTTCTTCGTGGGAAGGATCGGCCAAGCTTCCGACCGAACGTCGATGATGGGCCAGGGGTAATCGTTCTAAATGCGAAGCGTGTTCGAGTGACAGGCAAGAAACTTGAGCAAAAATTTTATGCGAGACATAGTGGATACCCGGGCGGTATCCGGATGACCAGGCTTGACATAATGCTCGAAAAGCATCCGGATCGGGTTATAAAGTTTGCCGTTCGAGGAATGCTTCCTAAGAGTGCTCTAGGCCGAAAAGCCCTTAAACGTCTCCGTGTGTATGCCGATTCGGAACATCAACATAAAGCGCAACAGCCAGCGGTTATTGAGGTAAACGCATGACATTGGATGGCAACTATTACTATGGTCTGGGTCGAAGAAAGACGGCGATTGCCCAAGTTCGGGTGTATCCAGGCCAAGGACCATTTGTGGTTAATGGTCGACCGATTGAAGATTTCCTGCCGGCAGCGGATCATAGATTTCATGCGCTTGAACCGTTACGGATGCTCGATGAGGTTACGGTTGGAGTTTCGGCTCGTGTGGTTGGTGGGGGGACGAAGGGGCAGGCTGGGGCTATTCGGCTTGGTCTTGCTCGGGCGCTGGTTGTAATGGATCCCGATTGTCGGGCGCGACTTAAGCAAGCTGGTATGTTGACCCGTGACCCCCGTGCCAAAGAGCGCAAAAAGCCTGGCTTGGTTCGGGCACGCAAAGCCAAACAGTTCACCAAGCGTTAGGTTTGATCTGAGTTCTGGGGCTCCTCTGGAGTTACTTCGGACGTGATGTCGTCAAGGTCCAGTTCGGGTAACTCGCTAAGTGATGTGATTCCAAAATAAGTAAGGAATGTGTCTGTTGTAGCGAAGACGGCAGGTCGACCTGGGCCCTCGAGTCGCCCAGTTTCTCTTATGAGGTTTCGGGATAGGAGCGTGGCAAGCGCACTGTCTGAGTCGACCCCTCGTATTCTTTCAATTTCCATACGTGTTGTGCCCTGGCGGTAGGCGACAATGCCCAAGGTTTCTAGCGCAGCTCTTGAGAGTCGTGTGCGTTCATCAAGGCCAAGGAGCTGTCGGCAGTAATGGGCGAGGTCTGGAGCTGACACAAGCCGGTATGAATCGTTGTGATACAGCACGATGATCCCTCTGTTCTGGTAATGCGTTTGAAGCAGTTGGATTGCTGCCGATACCTCTGGTTCGGTGTTTCCGGTGACTGTTGCCAGGTCCGTTAGGGTCAGGGCTCTGTCGGCGACGAACAGAAGACCCTCTAGCGTTCGGCTTAGTTCCACAGCTTCTGGGGTTGGACCCAGGTTGTATGGCGATTGTCCTTCGGGATCGAGGGTTTTGAAGTCAGTCATGGTCTGAGGTGGCTTCCAACGTGATAGATGAGAAGGGTTTCGGTTGATGCACATTAGCTGTTCTCTGCTGGACTAGATGGAGTACGGCCAGGAATGCAGCTATTAGCTCGGCTCGCGTGGAGCAAGAGCTCGCAATAGTGTCGAACGGAACTGAACCGTGCTGGCTTAACAGGGCTCCTATTTCGTCAATCTTGTCGGCGACGTGGAAAAGTCGTACAGGCGTTGAAAGAGCTGTGGTATCTGGCTCGTTGCCTTGTACAAGCTGTGATAACGCAGCCATCAATATGCTTAAATCGCCAGTTCCAGGTTTTGGAGGCGTGGGTTCAATTTCTGGTGGGACAACCCTGATGAATGACCCCGTGCCTGCTTGTAGACGTTCGTCGAGTTCGTGGGCGACCGTCTTAAACGCGGCATAGAGACGGAGGCGTTCTGCAATGTCGTCAAGGGACTCGTCGTCTTCTTCCTCAGGCTCTGGCTGTGGGAGTAAGGCGCGTGATTTCAGAAGCGCTAGTTGGGAAGCCACGAGAAGGAATTCTGAGGCTGCTTCTGCATACTGTTCTCTGATCTGGTGAGCATGCGCCACGAACTGGTCTGTAACGGCAAGAAGAGATACGCCGGTGATGTCTAGGCCTTGCTTTTCTATCAAATGGAGAAGGAGATCAAGAGGACCTTCGAAGTCCTGAATGTCTATCTCAAATGAGGCAAGCGCGCTCGCTTGGCCAGCCCGGCTCCATGAGGTAGTCATGGGGAGGAGTCAAGAAGGGCTAGTCGAGAACCTTGTTCATGTTCACGAAAGCCATAAGAGTTGATGGTGTCGACGACGATGGGGTGTGATCCAGCGAGGCGAGCGAGTTGGGCGCTGTGACACGTGTGTCCTAACAGGTTGGCAATGCGTCCGGTTCGGCCGTTTGGGGACGTGTGCTCCCATTTTAGGAGTGTCCATGGGGCAAAGCTTGTCAGGAGTGAGAAAGCGATACGGTCAAGCAAGGAAGGACGTCCTTTACCGACGTCATGCAAAAGACTGGCTACATGTAGGTGCTTGTCATTTGGATGTTGAGTGATTGCTGCTTGATAAACGGTTAGTGAGTGCCGCTGGTCGGCAGGTGCTAATCGTAGGAAGAGCGTTTGCTCATCAAAGTTAAGGTTAGCGAATGCTTCTTCTCTTGAATCGAGAGGTACGTGGCTGTTCATGTGTGCCAATGTTTGGCGGAGTCTGTAGTTAAGACCCAAGGAGTTGCCCTAACACCCAGTTGCTTGGTCCGGTGATGATACCGGTCATTCCTGGGATCATCGCAATTGCGAGAAAAAGAGCCAGGAGTAGCCCTGGCCCATATCTTCGGAAATCTTCAAGTTGAGAGGCACGTTCTGGTGGTAAAAGACCGACCACGATACTAAATCCGTCGAGTGGGGGTAGAGGTAGGAGATTGAAAATAGCGAGTACGATGTTGAGTTGAATAATGAGAAGGATTGCTGACGTTGATAATCCTACCTGCCCTGTCGATAGGAGTTCTCGCGCAGTTGGCGTCAGAACAGCGGCGAGCAAAAGGTTAGAGAGCGGACCGGCGCCTGCAACCAGCGCCATGCCTCGGTGGACACCGAACTTCAAACGATAAGGATTGACCAGTACTGGGCGTCCCCATCCGAACATGGCGATTACGATCATGATGGTTCCGAGCGGGTCGAGATGGCGAAGCGGATTTAGGGTTACCCGTCCTTGGAGGCGAGGGAGATCGTCGCCTAGCCACGTTGCCACGATGGCGTGACTGGCCTCGTGGATGGTTATTGCCACGATAAAAGCTAATGTGACGATAAGGAAGAGTTGAGGATCTTTCGAGAGAGTCAGGAGCATGTTTGATTACAACCATGTGTTCTGTTGTGGAGTCGAGGTCCACACGTTGTTTCGAATTGATTTCCCCTCTGATTGTGATGAAGACGAGGAGGAAATGTGTTCATGAGGTTTCGATGTGTGCGGTAATTGGTTCCCCGATCTCTGCGTTAAGGGCGTCTGCAGCTGATCCGTTGGGTAATGCGACCTCAAGAAGGTTCCAACTGCCAATGAGGGCAACCGGGCTGGTTGCGTGTCCATATGTAGCCGATAGGCCTTCGATCCGTTCGGACTTGAGCGTCACGTGGACCACCGGTTCGTTTGTGAATAGCGCACTTGGAATATTGCTGATCAGGTTGCCATAGTTGTCGATATGAACAATTCGACCGTCGGCGATCCCGTTCCTGAGGTTTACCGAGGGCCGTGAGATGCGTACGGGGTCCGGTATTTTTCGTCCAAACCATTCAGGTCGTTCGTATGCCAGTAGCCGGATCGAGGCCGGAGCAAAAATGTCCCGGGCATGAAAGGTTGGAGATACAGAGGGGCGAGCCACCGAGGAAGTTTTGATTTCCCATGCCTGAATGGTTTCATCAGGCGGTGTGAGCAGGCCGTTGTCAGGTCCGACGAGCCAGCGTCCATCGCGAAGAACAAGGATTCCTCGGCGATCGGTTCCCACACCAGGATCTACGACTGCAAGGATTACAGAGCCGGTAGGTACAAGGCCAAGGGTTCCATCGACGATGTGGGCCGCTAGATTTACATGTTGCGGAGGGATGTCATGCATGAGGTGCACTACCCGTGCATTAGATGCAGAAGCCAAGACGGTTTCTACCTGACCGACATACGGGTCGTTCAGGCCGAAGTCAGACAGGAACGCAATAACCTTGGTCACTTAAATATCCTGAAGTGCATGTCGTTCGTAATGCAGGGTTCACGTAAAGGAATCTTACAGAACCGGTGTTCCGTGACTAAAATTTGTGTGTGGTAAAGCGAATATCCCGACGTGCGTTTACGGCAATTATGGCGGCAGGCGTTGCTGCGGCATGTCAAAAGCTTGAGGCTTCCCCTGATTCAGATTCTCAAGGGTTATCACGTGTAGCCTCATCTCAAGCACCGGCTCGAGCGCACGATTCACGTGGTCGCGTGGAACGAATGGTCCAGAAATTGTCGACCTATAAATCCCTGGCGAGAGATGTGCCTTTTCGGGGCTCTGCGTTGTCCTCCGAGGTCGCCCGGGACTTGTTTTCTCTTGATGCGATGGTGAGCATGCATCCATTTTCGTCTTTCACGACTGAACTTCCCATTGCGAAGTTCTGGGTAAATGGGGAGCCGATTTCTTCGCGTGGGCTTATGCATTCTCTTGCAACAAAAACTAGAGGCCCTCTAAAACCTGCTGAAGTAGATTCCGATGGAAATATCCAGGCCGGAAACCTGTTGGGTTCAGTTGTCTTGGTTGAGCGTGGGCCGATTCCTTTTGGAGAAGTGGTCGATAGGTTGTCTGAGCAGGGGGCGCTAGCGGTTGTTTTCTATGACCACCGGCCAGGGCTTGTTTATGGGACTCTTCTTCAGCCCAGCCAGATTCCGGCACTGGTTATTTCACAGGAAGCCGGGCAAATGCTGTTGTCTCGCATCTCTGTTGAATCAATAGAAGCTATTGTTGATATTGGCGTCGCCCCTCGGTCTTTTCAAGGTCTCAACCTGACGGCAGTGTGCCCTGGTGAATCAAAAAGGCGAATCCTTGTGAGCACTCCAGCTGACGCGGTTCGGGGAAGTATGTTTTATGGTGGCAACGTTGATGGCCTTGTGCTCATAAGGGAGTTGGTTCGTTGGTGCGGTGAGCAGGAACGGTCGCATACCTTCGAATTTAACGTGTTTGACGGTACGCACAGTGGATACTTTGGTAGTCGTTGGCACATGGGGAGTGTCCTGGGGAATACGACTGACCATATTGATGAGGTTGTTACATTTGATCGGCCGGGCAGTGATCTTCCCTTGCGAATTGGTGCAACGAAAACTCTTGCAGACCTTCTGAATGGGTCTGGTGGTCAAAACTTTAACGGTATTAGCGTGTCAGAAGGTTTTGGTGTTGGGCGTGGCGATCACGATGTATTTGCCGCTAAGGGTGTGCCATTTGTATTTGCGGAACGAGGGGTAGGGCCGGTTGCGAATATAGAAAGGCTGAGTCGGAGTTTTGATGTCCTTTCTGTACTGCTCGAAACTCTGGACACCAGGGTTCGATCTTCAAAGTCCTAGGTGCCGACATCTCCGCGGGTGTAGTGGCCACGAAGTCTTAGGTTTGCGTCACGTAATGCTAGATCCACATCGATGCCGTTGGCATCGGCCTTAGATACGATCCAAACCAGTGCGTTCCCCAGGGCAGATGGGTCAGTGGGGTGGTTTAGGGCCTCTAACATTTCCTGACTGGATTGGCTGTGGGTTATTGCCGTTCCCGATTTTCGGAGCTCGTGTACGGCAGCACAGGCAAAGGCAAGGCTGGGTAGGGTTTCCGGTACGCCTCCAATAGGGTCATCGTCGGGCAAGCTTTTTTCCGAGGCCTTAATGCGATCCCACTGGCCCATCACGTCGTCCACAGTTTCTACGTGGGCTTTGCCGAAAACGTGGGGATGTCGTCTGATCATTTTCGAGGTTATGGTTTCGATAACGTCTCCCCATGTGAAGCCGCCCCGTTGACGTCCAATTTCAGCATGCAGCACGACCTGCAGAAGGACGTCGCCAAATTCTTCAGTCATCTTGCTGTCGTCGCCGCTTTCAATAGCAGCGAGCGCTTCATGAGACTCTTCTACGAGGTGCGGTCGAAGAGATTCGTGGGTTTGCTCCAAATCCCATGGGCATCCATCTGGTGCCCGTAATCTTCGTATGACTTCACGAAGTCGCTCGGTTGAGCGCAAGGCTGATTGGGGGCTGGGGGTAGCTCGAAGCGAAAGGGGAAACTCTAGGGTGCGGCTGGGATCGTAGCCGAGCCACGTTTCCGAGTTCCACGAGCGCACCTGGAAAACAACAGATTCTCCATATTCTGTTGCGATTAACTGGTGCCAATCTGTCAGCGAGGAACTCTCTGCTATCCCACGAACCACCGTCGTTAGGTAGGAATGAGGCGTCCACGTTTCGGAAGCTGGCCCTACGAGTGTAGGGCCGGACATTTGAAAGGAAGACTCAGTGCCAACACTAAGGGTGATGTTACTTGCATCACAAAGTTCAAAAAGTACAGCTACTCCTGGGTCGTCGTCTCGGCCGTGCCCTGGTGCGAGATAATGAAGCTGGGAGCTTCGGATGCTTTGAAGTGAGCTTCGCCAAGTTTCGGTGTGGGGAGGTCCTGGGAGCAGTAACGCTTCCGTAAAGTTGCTGAGGAAGTTCCCTTGCACCCATGTCGCAGCTTGGGAGTTTGGTGGAGCTTCGGCAAGCGCGGACTTTATGTGCGCTAGGCTTCCATCGCCAACAAAGCTCACATTAATGGACACTATAGGCACAGTTGTTGACTCCAGGCGGTAGGGTGACAACGCTGCGATATTCTATGTTTTGAAAAGAGCACTTCTCGTACGAGGAATTACGTATGTATCCAAATGAACTGCGTTACACGCGTGAACACGAGTGGGTGCGAGTTGAGGGGCGCATTGCGACGATCGGCATCACTCACTACGCACAAGAGGAATTGGGTGATGTGGTGTACGTAGAGCTTCCAGTCGCTGGCGAAGCTTTAGCAGCGGGAGCCGAATTCGGAACGGTCGAGTCTGTCAAAGCAGTGTCTCCTTTGTTTGCACCGATTAGTGGCGAGGTCGTGGAGGTTAACGACGCGCTGGTTGCTGGGCCTGAAAATATTAATGAAGGTCCATATGAGGCTGGCTGGATGATTAAAGTTTCAGTGGTTGATGAAAACGAACTTGATGAGCTCATGGCTGCCGAGGCCTACGAACAGTTTGTTGATGACTTACACGCCTAACACCGAAGCTGATCGATCTGTGATGCTCCGGGCCATTGGTGCCTCTGGAATTGACGAACTGTTTATCGATATTCCTGATCGATGGCGTAACCCGTTTATTGATCTTCCAGATCCATTACCTGAAGTTGATGTTGTGCGCCATCTGGCTGAAATTGCTGGTGCAAATCAAACCTTGCCGGATGCCCCTAGTTTTCTTGGCGCAGGTTTTTATCGGCACTTTGTTCCGGCGTTAGTAGACCAGCAGTTATTGCGATCGGAGTGGTATACGGCCTACACCCCGTATCAACCAGAAATGGCCCAGGGCACTTTGCAAGCGATGTACGAATTCCAGTCGCTTGTGTGTGCTCTGACCGGCATGGAAGTGTCAAATGCGTCGTTATATGACGGGGCTTCTGCACTGGCGGAAGCCGTGTTGCTTTGTCGTACGGTTACGCGACGGTCAGGCGTCGTACTAGCTGACTCCGTGCATCCGGTATATCGGCAAGTTGTAGAGACCTATACGCGACCGCTCGACGTTAATCTAAATGTGCCCCAGTCTTTTTCCCGCTCAGGGACTGCATTGGTCCCGGATGTTCAGCCTGTTATTGACGCCATTGATGGTGACACAGCCTGTGTAGTTGTGCAGAGGCCGGACTTCCTTGGAATGATTGAAAGCGTTGATCCCGTTGTTGAGGCGGCCCGTGCGCATGGAGCAAGAGTGGTTGTTGTGGTCGGTGATCCTGTGTCTCTTGGATTGCTAACACCGCCGGGTGAACTTGGTGCCGATATTGTCGTCGGCGAGCTTCGCTCGTTGGCGGGCGCGCCAGCGTATGGCGGGCCTGGTGCAGGAATGTTTGCAACGACGGAGGAGCTGATCCGGCGTGTTCCTGGTCGGATCGCGGGCAGGACACTTGACTTGGATGGTCAACAGGGGTTTGTGCTGACCTTGCAAACCCGTGAGCAACATATTCGCCGGGAACGTGCGACCTCCAATATCACTACGAACGAAGCACTCGTGGCTCTTGGTGCGACTATGTCGGTTTCTGCCTTGGGGCCCAGGGGGTTACGTGAGGTGGCAAGTCAATGTGTGAGCGCTGCTCATCGAACAGCTGAGGCGTTGTCTAATGTGGGTGCAGAGATTGGGAGTGCTGGCGCCTTTTTTAATGAATTTGTTGTGCATGCTCCTCCAAACGCCCATGACAACTTGGAGCATCTTCGGGTGCAAGCGGGTGTTCTGGCAGGGGTTGATCTAGGCCAATTTTTTCCACACCTAAAGGACATGGTTCTAATGGCCGCCACTGAGTTGACCACGGCGGAAGAGGTGCGTGGCTTGGTGGACGCGTGGAGGCGGCACTTTAATGGATAGCGAGCCTCTTATTTTTGAGCTTGGAAGCCCCGGCCGTGATGGGGTGCGTCCGCCTATTCCTCAATTCGATGGTTCTGATCTTGTGGACCTGCTGCCTGCAGAAGAGCTTCGAGAGGGCCTGCCTCTTCCAGAAGTTTCCGAAGTTGATGTGATGCGGCATTTTCTCCGTTTGTCCCATCGTAATCATAGTGTTGACACGGCTATGTACCCGTTGGGGTCTTGCACCATGAAGTACAACCCAAAGGTTAACGAGGTCACCGCACGTCTCCCAGGTCTTTCTGAGCTTCATCCGTATCAACCAGAGGCCACAGTTCAAGGGGCGTTACAGCTCATTGCTGAGCTTGAGTCGGATCTCGGTCAAATCACTGGGTTTACGGCAGTGTCAACCCAGCCATCGGCTGGCTCGCAGTGTGAGCTTGCCGGAATTCTCGGAATTCTTGGGTATCACCAATCTAGAGGGGAAGAGCGTACTCGGGTTCTCGTTCCTGACTCTGCGCATGGCACGAATCCAGCCACTGGAACGATGAGCGGTCTTGACGTGACGAACCTGCCTACTGACCAAGAGGGTGGGATTGATCTCGCTGAGCTGGATAGTCGGATGAGTTCTGATGTTGCGGCCATCATGCTTACTTTGCCAAGCACCTTGGGATTGTTTGAGCGACGAATCTTGGATGTTGTTGAGTGTGCTCATGCATCTGGGGCCCAAGTTTATTGCGATGGAGCCAACATGAACGCCATGTTGGGTCGTGTTCGTCCTGGGGACCTCGGGATTGATGTGATGCATCTTAATTTACATAAGACCTTTAGCACTCCTCATGGGGGTGGTGGACCTGGTGCAGGGGCTCTCGCTGTGAAAGACCACCTGGAACCTTTTCTTCCGGGGCCGCGGGTCGTGCGAAACGGAGAGTCCTACGAGTTGGATGATGGATCGGATGTAAGCATTGGTCGACTTCATTCGCATCTTGGAAATTTTGGGAATCTGGTTCGGGCGTATACATACATTCGTTCCTTGGGTACAGATGGTCTTCAAGAGGCTGCTAATGATGCTGTGTTGAACGCGAACTATCTTCGTGCGCGCTTATCGAAGGATTACGACTTACCGTACGACCGCATATGTATGCATGAGGTTGTTTTCGCGGCTACACGGCAAAAGCGATTAGGGGTTCGTACGCTCGATATAGCCAAACGCCTCATCGATTATGGGATCCATCCTCCGACAACGTACTTCCCGACCATTGTTGATGAGGCCTTGATGATCGAACCCACAGAAACGGAATCTCTTGAGTCTCTTGATCGGTTTGTAGACGTAATGCAGCGTATTGCTCGTGAAGCCGAGAATGAACCACAAAAGCTCCACGACGCGCCGGTTGAAGCTCCGGTGCGACGTTTAGATGAGGTCACCGCTAATCGGAAACCAGATGTTCGCTTTGTTGTGGAAGAGGACGTGGTTTAGAGAGGTGTAAAGCTAGTGTCGGACCAATCGATGATCCGAAGGCGGAGCCATCCCTCGTCTCGATAGGCCAGCATTTTTCCTGATGGGCTTATCGACCAATCAAATGATTCCATGAGGATTCGGTGATCGAGCCCGGCCGTTAGTGAGAATGATGGCCCCTTCCACGGTAATGGCGCGTAAAAAAATTCAAAGCTTCCGGCGTCGTTTCTTTTGATGGGTAGGACGATAAGCGCCGATTCGTCTGGCAACCACCGAAGGCTCATTGGAGTGTTCAGTCGGGTTCGGTGTCCTGAATCTAGATCGATGAGGAAGTGTCCATTTGATCCCGTCCGATCAAGAATCGTGGTGAAACTTGCAAAGCGCCCACTTGGTGAAAGATCGAAGTTATGGACTCGAGTTCCAAGGGGCCATTCCTTTTGTGTCTTCCCTGACACATCCACAATTCGTACGACGGTGGGGTCGTGAAGGTTAGGTCTACCCACGATCGCTATTTCTTCGTCATGTGTCCACCCCGCTATATTCCCAATGATCGTATCTATCCTGTGACGATGGTCGCCCTTCAGGCCCATGATTAGGATGTCAACTGCACGCATTGCTGGATGCTCAGCACCGACTCGAACTTGCGTTGTAGCAACAAGGGTTTCTGATGGCTGAAAGTGAAAGTCTTCACTTACCCCATCCAGCGTCCAGTGTTCTCTTGCCGATCTATCGGTAATCCGAGCTGATTGGGAGGGGTTGTCTGGTTGGGTTATCAGGTTTCGGCTTGGTGAAAAGCGTCCCCACTCTGAGGCAACAAGACGTTTTTCTCCGGTTTTCAGGTTTATGGCCCACGTGCCTGCTGTATCGGCTGTAGGCCGATCGAAAAACCATATTTCATGACCGGTGGGTGACCAGAGCCAGTCCCTGGTCATGCGGGATGGTTCTAGTAGGGAAGAGGTGACGGGGGTCAACGGGCGCTTGAGGACCACGAAGTGTTGTAATTGTTGGTGATGGGATCCCAAAAGCGAATGTCGGGCTGCTCATAAATAGATTGCCAGCGAGTAGGTTCTCGGAGGTCCATTTGAAAATGGGCTTCGGTAAGGCCAAGTGTTGCTGCTGGCCAGTCCGCTTTGATCCAGTGAATCGGATTTGTCGCTTTGTTTAATCGGTCGGTTCGAATCTCTAAATGTAGATGCGGTGACCCGTCACAATGATGGGTGGCAGAGTCACCGCTTATGCCAACCTGGGCACCGCGTTGCACCGTGTCGCCCACTTGAAGGCGAGAGCGTTCTCGCAGGTGGCCGTACAGGGAGTACAGCCCATTGTCGTGTTCAAGGATGAGGTGGTGTGGCCACGCGCGACGAACGCCATCGATCTCGACAACCCGGCCGTCGCCGATGGCTAGGATTGGGGTGTTGCAGGGGGCGCTCAGGTCAATGCCAAAGTGGAGGCCCTGCCCGGATTCGTAAAACTCGTCCCGCATCCGGTAGGCAAATGCTGTGTTGCCATACCACTGGGTCAGAAACCATGTTTCAGCTGATGGGGCTTCGGCGAAGGGTAGGCTAAAGGGTGGTGATTGGGGTGGTGATATAGCTGCTTGCGGAATGTATCCTGCGGTTCCAACAGCGATGGCAGCAGACATGAACTTCCGGCGGCCAAGCACTAGACCGCTGCCTTTGCATGGATTGTCAATCATGGTGTGATTCTAGTTATTGTGGGTGTCCGTGCGACACTCTTCAATGTCGATTTGGTAAAGGCGTGTCCATGGAAATAGTTGCTGTCGAACGAATTCCTGTTGATGCGGGTCATGTTGAGCGTTCGGGTCGACATATGCGTCGGCATATAGCGGACTGGTCGATATCGGAAATTTGCAAGGTCATTACAAAAGATGGCTTGATCGGCTGGGGTGAAACCATTCCACATTACACGTGGGGTCCGGTCACCGACGAGTCGGTTGAACGTGTCATTGGCAAAAATCCAAGTGATCTCCTGTGGGACGACTCTCTTGGGGCCGGTCTACAGCAAGCGATGTTTGATTTGGTCGGAAAGAAACTGGGTGTCCCGGCGTATCGGCTTGTTGGTCCGAAAGTGCGGGAGCGATGTCCTATCGCATGGTGGTGCTGGGATATGCCGGCAGAGGCGTGGGTGAGCGAAACACGGGCCGCGTTGGATGCTGGCTACACCAGCTTTAAATTGAAGGCGCGCCCATGGCATGACCTGTTTGCAGCCACGGAAGCTATTAGTCACGCCACCCCTGATTACTGTGCATTTGATCTTGATTTCAATTCCCTGCTCGTGACCACTGGGCGCGCCCAAGAAGTGCTGCCTCGCTTGGAGGCAATTCCCAAGGTGCATTTTTTCGAGACCCCCATCCCGCAAGACGATGTGCATGGCAACAAGGCTCTTCGGTCAAAACTTCGATTGCCTGTGGCTATGCATTTTGACAACCCGCCTTTTCTTACTGCCGTACAGGAAGGTGTGTGTGATGGATGGGTTTTGAACCAGGGAGCCTTTAGGACCGTGCAGCAGGCGGGCCTCGCAGCGGAGGCCAATATGCCCTTCTGGTTGCAGCTCGTTGGGACTGGAATCACTACGGCGTTCACGCTTCACCTTGGGGCGTCTCTTTCGCATGCGCAGTGGCCGGCTATTACGTGTCTCAACACCTACGCTGACGATTTGCTCACACATCCGATCGAGGTGCAGCGTGGATATTCTCCGGTTCCGGAGCTCCCAGGGCTTGGTATTGAGGTGGATGAGGATGCGATCGAACGGTTGCGCCGTCCAACCACTGGGCCCCACAAGATGCCCCGGATGATCCACACCGTAACGTGGGCAGATGGCCTGCGTGTGTCTTACACGTCCCACGCGGCAATGGAGGCCGACTTCATGGCCGGTAATCGACCAGGCTTTGAGCCCGGAGTCTCCTTGGTGACGGAGGACGATGATGGAAGCGAAGAATTCGATGTGCGATGGCAGCAAGTTGGTGAAGCTGACATCTTGGTAAAACACGGGTCGGGTATGGCTAACGGCGGCACAACGCACTCAACTAAACATAACTGAATAGCTTCGACGGGCGCACACGATATAGTTCGGCAGTGATGCTTGTAAACGTTTCTTAGGAAGGCTCAATTGGAGTTCCTTAATCCAAGGCGCCGTGCTGACGAGCTCGAGTCCTTGAGTGAACGCATTCGAGAGCGTCGAGACGCGTCCCTGGGCAAGGGCCGTATGTCGGAGGCTCCGTGGTATGGCCTAATCCGAGACTACATGTGGGCGGTTGCATGTGGGGTGGTCACAAATGATCAGGTTGGTTGTTCCGCGTGTTTTGGGCCGCTCCCCGAGGGCGAGCGTAATAGACAGGAATGTCCTTACTGCCTATCGGAGCGATCTGTCTGGCCGGTTCAAACAGGTGTGCCGGCAGAAGTGCTGGAAATGTATGTCGAGGCTGCGGCGTGGGGGGATCGGGCTAAGCGTGTTGCTGTAATCAGGAGCCTCCTCGGCGTTGTGGCGCTCGCAGGCTTCCTGTTGTTCATTGGAGTTTGGTGGCTGTTGGTGCTTCCTGTCCTCGTCGGCGGAACACTTGTTGCTGCGACTCTTGGCGGCTCGGCGCAAGATTCGGCAAGCGGTCCCTACTTCATCCAAGCCTGGAGAGTTTTCTGGCGACATCGGGATTCAAGGGGGGAAGGGGGCAATCGGTGAAGTCAAGGCATGGTGGCAGTAACCTGCTGAAGCTGAGAGGCTGGCCCAGCAGTGGAGTTTACATAAGTTGACTTGCGCCCCTCCCACATGGTCTGACGAGTTGTTTCCGAATGCTCCAGCGTATCGGCTGGATGAGATTGCTAGCTCCCCTCTGCCTACAGTGGCCGCAGGTGTTTACACAATATGGGACATTCGCACGTCCAAGTTTATATATGTTGGCATGGCGGGAAGGCTAGGGGAATCTCACCCCAGAGAAACACTGGATGATGGACGAACTATTCCAGGACCGAAGAAAACTGATGAAGAATTGGACGCGGAGGTTGAAGGAAAAAAAACGCTAGGTCAACCATGGGGACTTTTGCCACGATTGCAACAGCACGCCAACGGTTCCCGGAGCGGCGATCAATTTTGCCTCTATGTCGCGGATCGCATCATCCTGGGGACATTGAACGAAACGGATATCCGCGAAATCACGGATGGAGTCCAGTCAATCGATAAACGGGTAATGAAGTATGTACGCGAGCGCTATGCGTTTCGGTATTTCGTGACGAGCAATGGTCGGGAGGCTAAAGAGATCGAAACTGATATCAAAGAAGGTCAATCCGCGGAAGCAAAAAATGTTCATTGGAAGTTCAACCGGCCGTTTTTGAATTCGTCGGATAGTTGAAGAACGATCACTCTCGAACAAGCGCTGGGGAGTGTTGATGGGGTAAGTAGAACTAATGTGTATTAGATCTACTATAATGGGGATCTGTCATTCCGTAGCGGCGGCTACTAAGTAGGGTTTTAGATGGTTTCACATAGCGTCCACGGCGAAGAGGGCATCACGAAAACCATGTTTACCGCATATATCCAATAACGGACATAGTTGGGGGTTGTTGATCCGTGGCGATCGGTCATATGGAAAACATGGATTGGGAACGGAGTTCATAAAAGCGGTTATTGATCAACACTTCTTAAATATTCATATATTTCCCGGGGTGAATGGTGTACGTTGATGTGCCTGGCAAAATAATGGTTATGTAAACCTAAGCGATGAGTATTACGATCGAAAGCGCAGTGGACGCCTTTTTGTTGGCGCTTCGAGCCAAATCTCAACGAACTCGTGGGACATATAAGACGGGTTTGAATAGGTTCGTTGCGTGGATTGGTGGCGATAGCATTGTCCAGAACCTTGAGCAGAATGTTTTGGAGCAGTTTTATCTGGATCTTATCGATTCCTTTGGTCGTGATCGTCAGTCCACCATAAATACTTACCTGGCTTCGGTGCGCGCCTTCCTAAGACACTGTATGCGTGAAGGGTATATCGATGGTGGGCTTCTTGAACGTGCGCTAGAGATGTTGCGTGCGGTTCGCGATAAGCCAGCGTATAGGACTCCACGAGTTGATGATGGCCTTGCATTGATAGTTGATTACGTGAAGAACGATCTTCCAAAGCTGGTTGCCGAGACGGATAATCCTGATTACCGACTGCGTGTACGCCGAGACAGAGCCCTCTTGTTAGTGCTGTTTTGCACGGGGATGCGACGAGACGAGGTCGCTCGGTTGAACAGAAATGATGTTGATGACGGTCGGGCAAACCAGGCTCTTATCACCGGTAAGGGGAACCGGGAACGGGTCGTGTTTTTCGACGACGACACACGTGAATCGATTCGCGCCTATGTCGATGCTAGAAACGATGTGTATACGCCATTATTTATTCGGCATCGTGGTACCCCCAGGAATCCTGGGCGAAGTGGTGAAAAGCTCAGGCTTACTCCTCAGGCAATCTGGAAGCTTGTTAAAGGCCATGCCGGAACGGTTGGTGTTGCTGCTACGACGCACGATTTTAGACATCTAAAGGCGACCACCCTACTCAACCGAGGTGCAAACCTATCTGAGGTTCAAGACATTTTGGGCCATGCTTCTCCGGACACCACGAAGCGAATCTATGCCCACTATGAAACGGGGAAGCTTCGTGAAGTGTTCGACCGGTACAGCCAATCGGTCGAGGACGCGGCAAAGCGAGCGCGGCGTCAAGTAGCGTCGACCTCACAGGCTTGACCATGGCCACAACCACAACAGAGCAGGTTGAGGCTGAGAATCAAGTGCACCCGAGACTGGCAGCGGTGGAGGAGGCTTCAGATGCCACGTGGCAATGCAGAACCTGCCAGACAGTAAACATGGCTGGTTGGCAGGTGTGTCGTGCGTGCTCCTCCGGTCGTCCCTTGCGGGGCGATTGGCTGCGATCAGGACCTTTTAAGCGTCTACTGCTGTTCCTTGGTTCAGTGGGAGTGTCCTTCGTTGGTCTTGTAACAATGAACGCATGGGCAGTAATGGTGGGTGGTGGTGTTTGGCTCGTCCCCGCAGCGATGCTTTGGTTGTTGGCCGTCGCACTTGGTTTAATCGTCGCCTGGCAGCGAGCGCGATAACGACGAGGGGCTTTGCTCGGTGTGTCTATTTCTGGGTCTCAGATGCGGTACGGTCCAAATCTTTCGACCAGCGATGAAGGGATATTTCCTCTAAGTCGTATGCCGGTAGGCCCAAATGATTCAGAGGCAACGTGGCCTCGATCGTGAAATAAGGCCGCCAGATTTCCGGCGCTGTACGGGAGCTCGACTTCGATATCAAGGGATCGGGCTCGCTCGATCTCAGCTAAGCGATTCAGAAGTTCGTTAAGACCTTCTCTTGTTATTGAGGAAGTGGCAACCGCGTTTGGAAATACGTGTAAATCTGGAGTAGCTGCAGCGTCACATTTGTTGAGGGCGGTGACCATGGGCCTGCGTCCTGCACCAATCTCCAAAAGGGTTTCTTCCACGACTGAGATTTGTCGGTTGTAATTATGGTTTGCTAAATCTACGACGTGAATTACGACATCCGCAGCTAAGGCCTCCTCGAGCGTTCCTCTGAAAGCCCTGACGAGTCGCGTGGGTAGGCGTTGAATAAAGCCGACGGTGTCTGTCAATAACATTGATCCTCCACCTGGCAAGGCAACAGCACGGGTTATAGGGTCTAAGGTTGCAAACAGACGGTTTTCGACTCGAGCATTGGATCCAGTAAGGGCATTCAGAAGACTGCTCTTACCCGCATTGGTGTATCCGACCAGCGCTGCGGTCAACAAGCCGGTTTGTTCACGTCTGCTCCTCCTGCTCGCACGACGGGCTCGCACCTCTTCTATTCGTCGATCAAGGGTCGCTATGCGCTCACGATATAAGCGTCGGTCGGTCTCAATTTGTGTCTCACCAGGACCTCTAAATGGGCCGATGCCGCCGCGTTGTCTCGAAAATTGAACCCAGAGTTCGGATAGTCGGGGCAACAAGTACTCCAATTGCGCCCGTTCGACTTGCAATCGGCCTTCAGCCGTGTTGGCGCGGGAGGCAAAGATGTCAAGGATGATTGCTGTCCTATCTAGAACCTTTCCCTTAAAAGCTTTTTCGATGTTTCGCTGTTGGCGTGGGTGGAGCTCGGCATCAACAGCAAGGATTTCAGACTTAAGGCTACGAGCCTTTGCGATGGCCTCCCGAAGCTGACCGGAGCCTATAAGGGTTGCGGGCGTTGGCTTGCGGATACGAAGTAGAGTTTGGCCAACTACAGTAGCTCCTGCTGTCGAAACGAGACGGGCAAGTTCACCGAGTGATTCGATGCCGGGCCAATCGTCGGCCCCCTGGACACCATCGATACCGACAAGGAACGCGTTTTCTGGGCGGCCGTCTAGTAGGCGTCCGGTAACGTCAGTCTCTGACGGGCCAGAATAGGCGCTACGATCAGAAGTTGATTTTCGCAATGCGATCTAATGCTTCGTCGAGTCGGTCATCTGGTGTCGTCAAGGATATTCGGAAGTAGCCTTCACCAGCAGACCCGAATCCAACTCCAGGAGTGACAATGACCCCAGCTTCTTCGATGAGACGTGTCGCGAATTCGACAGAGGGGATATTTCCTGGTGTTGGACTCCATAAGTAAAGGCTTGCCTTAGGGATCTCCGGGTTCATCCCCATGTTTGTCAACGCGGCAATGACTCGATCACGTCGAGCCTGAAGTTGGGAGTTTCGCGTGTCTATCCATGCCTGGTCGATATCCAATGCTGTGATCGCAGCGTGCTGCACCGCTTGAAATATTCCCGAATCAACATTTGTTTTGATTCGGCCAAGCGCTTCCACAACCTCTGCGTTTCCCACCATCCAGCCTACTCGCCATCCGGTCATGTTGTAGGTCTTGGACAGTGAGTGGAATTCAACGGCCACGTCTATGGATCCGGGAACTTCAAGGATGCTGCGACAGCGGTGGTTGTCGTATACAACCTCGGAATACGCTGCGTCCTGAGCCACTATCAGGCCATTCTTGCGGGCAAAATCAACGGCGGATTCAAAGAACTCAAATGGAGCAACCGCTGCAGTAGGATTTCCGGGGTAACACAGCCAAAGCAATTGAGATTTAGACAAGACGTCGGACGGAATGCTTTGAAGGTCAGGGATCCAGTTCGAGTCCGCGGACAATGGAATCGAGTAGGACGTTCCTCCGGCGAGCATTGTGCCTATGGCGTAAACGGGGTAGCCAGGATCTGTCATTAACACCGTGTCCCCAGGGTTTACGAGAGCAAGGGGCAGGTGGGCAATGCCTTCCTTTGAGCCAATAAGTGGAACAGCCTGAGTCGTCGCATCGAGAACCACACCGAAGCGTTGCTGATACCAATTGCAAATAGCCTCCCTGAGTTCGTCAAGACCGTAGTATTCGGGATACCGATGGTTGGATGGGTCTTTAGCAGCCTGGTTTAGGGCGTCAATGACTATGCGTGGTGTCGGAAGGTCGGGGTCTCCGATGCCAAGGCTAATTACGTCAATTCCCTCCGCCCGTTTACGGTCCCGGAGCTTGTCAAGCTCAGCAAAGAGGTATGGAGGAAGGTTGGAAATTCGGTCAGCGAATCTAATTTCGTTCGTCGGCATGGGTTGGGTTTGCTCCTGGGTTTAGGCAGTTTGCCAGACACTGTCGAAAACCGTGACAGCAGGTCCTCGCAAAATCAGTTCGTTGTCATCGCCCCACCATGTTACGTGGAGGACACCACCTGGCATGTCGACAACCACATCTCCCGGAGGTATTTTCCCGACCTGAATAGCGACTGCGGCTGACGCTGCGGCTCCGGTCCCGCACGCCAAGGTAAGGCCAGCGCCCCGCTCCCACACCCTGACCAGCAAGTTCCCGTCATTTTTTTTCACATGAACGATCTCAAGGTTCACGCGCTCTGGAAAGATCGGGTGACATTCAACAAGTGGTCCGATCTCCAATAATGGAAACGCGTCAATGTCACTTTGAAACGAGACGGCATGGGGGTTCCCCATCGAGACACCCGTCACGACTACTTCACGTCCTTTGATATTGATTGTGGCAGGAGTGCTAGCTCGACCGATGTTCATCGGAATATGGGAGGGCTCAAAGTCGGGAACTCCCATTCCCACTGATGCGTGGAAGGCACCGTTCTCATACCCTGAAACATCGAGGCTTCGTACGCCGCCGTCTGTTTCTACATGAATGACGCCAACCGATATTTCTTGTTCATCAAAAAGCCACTTGGCAAAACATCTGATTCCGTTGCCGCACATTTCTGCACGCGATCCATCAGCATTCCAAATTTCCATTTTGAAGGGGTGCACTGCTCCTTTTCTGACTACGAGCAGTTGGTCAAACCCCACTCCAACGTGGCGGTCTGCCATGGATCTGGCAATGGGGCCAAGATCTTCGGCTAATGCCTGTCGTCCGTCGAGAAGTACAAAATCGTTACCGGCTCCATGCATCTTGGTGAAGGGGATATTCATGACTGGTAGGGGGCGTGCTCGCTGAGTAGTTACACGAATGACTACGATGGATGCCCCAGTTTACGGAACTGCATCGGTATACCTTCTGGATTAGCGGCGTTCCGGTTGCTGGGTTACGAAAGCAATGTTTGGGGAAGGTGTTTTGGGCCAACCAGCGATAGGGTTAATTGTGCGAAATGTCGAATTCGTCAGTCGATTAAACGTTTTGCCGCCACAGCAAGATCTTCGGCAGGCAGCCACTGTACGGAAAGCTGATGCCGGAACCATGTTCTTTGGCGGCGGGCATATTGGCGTGTTCGGATAATCGTTTGTTCAGAGGCTTCATCGCAAGACAGGGTGCCATCAAGGCAGGCTAACGCTTCTCGATAGCCAATCCCACTCATTGAGGCCAGATCATTGCCATAACCTGATTTGCGTAGTGATGCTGCTTCCTCAAGCAAGCCACTCGCATACATTTTAACGACTCGTACGGAGATTCGATCCCTGAGAGTCTGAGGTTTCACGGAAAGTCCGAAAACATGGGCCTGCAGCTTAGTTTCTTTGAATCGATTGTTGTGGCTTCTCACTTTCTTGCTTTGAGCAATTGCGATTTCCAAAGCTCTCAGGACTCGTCGAGGATTGTTTGCGTCGATGGAGGCTGCCCGGTTGGGATCAATAGCTTCAAGTTGTTTAACAAGAGTATCGAGTCCTCGAGTCTCCAATTGTTCGAGTAATTTGGCCCGGATTTCTGGGTCGGGCGGCGTTTCACCGAGCGGCAGGTCACCGAGGAGGGCTTTGATATAGAAGCCGGTTCCTCCAACCACGATTGGCGTGTTTCCGCGTGTCCGAATACTGGAGATTGCCTTGTCGGCCAACTTGGAAAAGCGATATGCGTTGAAGGTTTCGTCGGGGTCAACCACGTCGATGAGGTGATGTGGAACAGCCTCGCGTTCATGTGTTGTTGGTTTAGCCGTCCCGACATCCATGCCCCGATATATCTGTCGTGAATCAGCAGAAACAATCTCGACTGGCATGTGTTCCGCAAGGCGCAGTGCAGCAGCGGACTTTCCAGAAGCTGTTGGGCCGCAGAGGACAATCAGCGGGTTAGATGACATCAAAGCGACTGGCTCGCGATACCATGAGTACGATTTTGTTCACTCTATCGTGCTAAAGCGGTTGCACTTCAATATGCCATCCGACCCTTCAAAATCGAAAGCAATGATTTCTCCACAGAGCAATTTGCAGGCAGTTCTAGAGGCTGGCGAATTTGCCGTCACCTGTGAGTTGGGGCCGCCGCGTGGACCAGACAGTCAGGGTGTTCGAGAAAAGGTGAAACTGTTGCGTGGCTATGTGGATGCTGCCAGTTGCACTGACAACCAGGGGGCGGCTCTTAAGATGGGCAACTGGGGTGCGGCCCTGCTGTGTATTCAAGCTGGGCTAGAACCGATTATGCAGCTGTCATGTCGTGATAGGAATCGCCTTGCCATTCAGGCTGACGTGATCGCAGCTTCGGCTTTTGGCGTGAGAAATTTTATGTCCATCAGTGGCGATTCCTTGGTGCTTGGCGATCATCCAATGGCCAAGCCAGTGTTTGATCTCCAGGGGATCCAGCTCGTGCGGTTATTGCAACGTCTCCGGGATGACGGCATTACGGGAGCAGGTGATCCGATCAACGGAAACTTTCCATTCTTTATAGGTGGGGCGGCTAATCCGTTTGCTCCACCTTACGGATGGCGACCCTTGCGTTTACTCAAAAAGGCTGAGGCAGGCCAGCAGTTTGCGCTCACACAAATGATCTTCAATGTTGACCGATTTAAGGAGTGGATGTCGTATGTGCGCGATGAGGGGTTAGATGAGCGCGTCCATATTTTGGCGGGCGTGGGTCCGCTGAAGTCAGCTCGGATGGCCGAGTTTATGAAATTTAAGATCGCCGGAATGGAAGTTCCCGATGAGGTGATTGAGCGCATGCGGGCGGCAGAAAAGCCTCGACGCGAAGGTGTAAAAATTTGCGTGGAATTAATTGATCAGGTGCGCAACATCAAAGGAGTTCACGGTGTTCATATTATGGCGATTGATTGGGAGCAAGTCGTCCCTCGGATCGTAGAGCGAGCTGGCCTCCTGACGCCGCGACCAATTCCTGACCCTGATTTTGCGTTAACGCCAAACTCGTCTCTGGCCGCGATCTAGGTATGGCTGATGATGAGACTCTGCAGAACTTTCTTTCTGCGTTGGCATCATCTGCTTCGACACCGGGTGGTGGTGCCGGTGCAGCCCTGGCGGTTGGGATAGGTGCGGCGCTTGTGGCTATGACTGCTAGGTTATCTACAGGCGGACGATTTCATACGGTCGAAGAGGATATGCGTCGTGTCGCGGAACGTTGTGATGCGATTCGTCCCGAGGCATTGGGCTTAATGGAGGATGATGCTCAGGTGTATGACCGGGTAATGACGGCGTACAGCCTCCCGCGGGAGACAAAAAAGGCTCGTGAAGATCGTGCTCGGATGATTTCTCTTGCATCCGAGCAGGCGAGCAGGGTTCCGTTAAAAGTAGCTGGTCTAGCCTGCGAAGTGATTGAGCTCGCCCGGGAAGCGGCGATCAAGGGGAACCCAAACGTGTCTAGCGACGCCGGGGCGGGTGCCTCGTTTGCTCGGACTGCGATTCGAATCTGCGAGATGAATGTGCATGCGAATTTACCGGCTATCAAGGATCAAATCGTTCGAGGTGAACTTCTGGATGGACTGGAGGCTGCCGCTAAGTGTGGGGCCACAGCCGATAGCGTGGTCGAGGAACTCCTCCAGAACGGAAGTGCCTAGAGATGGCGAACATTCTTTTTGGCCGGGATCCGGCTCGGCTTCTTCGAAGGAACATGCGGGGGCGGGTGAAAGGCTTGGTTGGTCGAGGATTGACACCGTGCCTTAGAACTGTTCAGGTTGGAGTTGATGATGCGGCGGCGGGTTATGTTCGAGGGATAGGGCGCGCCGGTCAGCGTGTTGGTGTAAAGGTGGAGAACGATCTCCTGCCGTCCAACATATCGAGTGAAGAGGTCATGGAGCACCTGCGCAGGCTTAATACTGATGACTCGGTTCATGGGGTTTTCTTGGCACTCCCCTTTCCAGAGCAGATAGAAGAGACGGTGGTCGTAGATTCTCTGCTTGCCACCAAGGACGTAGATCGTGTTACCTCCTCGGCCTTAGGTGCGCTCATGACAGGTCGCGTGATGATTGGCCCAGCGACCGCGGCCGCGGTAGTCGAGATGCTTGATTTTGCTGGCGAAGAGATTGAGGGTCGGTCCGTAACGGTTGTCGGCCGTAGCAACGTCGTAGGTCGACCCTTATGGGCAATGTTGCTCGACCGTCATGCAACTGTGACCGTTTGTCACACCAGAACAGCTAATCTTGCGGCTGTCGCGGCAAGTGCAGAGATCCTCATTGTGGCTGCCGGTCATCCTGGCCTCATTGGTGCTGAACACGTTGGACCCGATGCGGTGGTTCTGGATGTTGGGACCAATTATGAAAATGGAAACTTGATAGGAGATGTGAGGTTTGATGAAGTCGAACCTCGTGTACGCCTGATCACCCCAGTGCCAGGAGGCATCGGGCCACTAACGAACTATTGTTTGATGCGAAATCTTGTTGAGTTGATCGAGCACACACTATAGGAGATGGATCGCTAATGAGCCTTAAGCAGCTTCCGGATATCGAAATTGCACAACAGGCGTCTTTGCGCCCCATTCAGGATGTTTCTCGTGAGCTAGGTCTAGGCATTGACGAGGTTGATACGTATGGCAATGCAAAGGCCAAGGTCACGGGCGCAGCTATTCGGACTCGGGAAGACCAAGTGGATGGTTCGCTTGTGCTGGTGACTGCGATCACACCGACTCCTGCAGGAGAGGGTAAGACGACAACGACAGTAGGCCTTACGCAAGCTCTGCAACGGATGGGGCATCGGGCGATTAGCGCTACTCGTGAGCCATCCCTTGGACCAGTATTTGGTGTGAAGGGAGGAGCGGCGGGAGGTGGTTTCGCGCAAGTTGTGCCCATGGAGGATATAAACCTTCATTTCACTGGTGACTTTGCGGCAGTTACGGCTGCGCACAACCTGCTGGCCGCGATGCTGGACAACCATTTGCACCAAGGGAACAAGCTTGGCATAGATGCGCGGCGTGTTCTCTGGCGACGTGTCATGGACATGAATGATCGATCCCTTTATCGGGTGGTCACCGGGCTCGGAGGCCGAAAGCGTGGGGTGCCACGGGAAACCGGATTTGACATTACGCCTGCGTCGGAAGTCATGGCTATTTTGTGTCTCGCGAGGGATCTACAGGATCTAAAGCAACGATTTTCAGAAATCGCGGTAGCGGATCTTGGCCGGGGAGAATATGTGAAAGCGGGCGATCTCAATGCGCAGGGCGCAATGGCGATATTGATGCGGGATGCCATCCTGCCAAACTTGGTTCAAAACCTAGAAGGGGGTCCGGCCTTAATTCATGGAGGACCGTTCGGAAATATTGCGCATGGGTGCAACTCCCTGATCTCTACGCGCCTTGGGTTGAAACTTGCGGACATCACAGTAACTGAAGCTGGATTTGGTGCTGATCTTGGAGCTGAGAAATTCTTCAATATCAAGTGCCCCGCGGGAGATCTCAACCCACGGGTTGCCGTGCTGGTCGCAACCGTGCGGGCGCTCAAATTACATGGCGGTGCCAATCGTCGTGATTTAGCTGTGGAGGATATCGAGTCCTTGCAACAGGGTTTTCCAAATATGAAAGGTCACGTGGAAAACATTCAGAAATTTGGGGTTCCTGTAGTAGTAGCCATTAATCGATTTCCAACGGACACCGATGCGGAAGTCGCTGCACTTGAAAGGTGCGCTGAGAGTATGGGCGTTTCGTGTGCGGTGTCTACGGTGTTTAGCGACGGCGGCAAAGGGGGGGAGGAGTTGGCGGGTCGGGTCCTTAAGGTGCTTGATAGCGGTGAGGGAGCGTTTCGTCCACTGTACGAGCCTGAGACTCCCCTTAGGGAAAAGATTGAAATCGTCGCCAATCAGATTTATGGCGCGGACGGCGTAGATTATTTGGGAGGAAGCGGGCGCGATTTGCAGCGGCTTGAACGCAGTCAGTGGCGGAACATGCCCGTATGTATGGCGAAAACACAATATTCGTTTTCCGATAACCCCAAGCTCTTGGGTCGACCGAAAAATTTTCGTATTTCGGTTCGAGATGTTCGGGTATCTGCAGGCGCAGGATTTTTAGTGCCTGTAACTGGGGACATCATGACAATGCCGGGCTTGCCGCGACGGCCTTTCGCGGAAGACATGGATATTGCGTCTGACGGTACTATTACCGGTCTTGCGTAGATCTCTAGAGCACATTGCCGACCGTGACTAAGTTTGGTCTTATATTCGACCAAATTGTTTGTCCAACATGGTGCGGGTCATAAGGACGATGGTAGGGCGTCCGTGAGGACACGTTAGTCCAAGATCGCAAGCTTGAAGCTTCTCGATGAGTTGGTCCATCTCTTCAGTCGAAAGCTTGTCACCAGACTTTATCGCTGCGCGGCAGGCCATGCTCCAGTGTGCCTGTTCGGTGGCTTCAAGCCGTCGAAACTCAGGCGAAAGAGCCTCTGCTATGACTTGGCGAAGGTATTCGGCAGCATCGCGCCGGCCGATGGCCAGAGGAACCGAACGGATCAGCCAACTGTCTGGTCCAAATAGAGAGATCATGAGGCCAAGTTTCTGCAGAGCGGCTTTGTGAGCTGACACCCATTCGCTTTCCTCTGCTGATAGGACGATTGTCAGGGGGTCAAGTAGTTGCTGTGTTGCTTCGCTAGATATGCTTTCGAATTGCTCGTAAAGCACTCGCTCGTGTGCGGCGTGCTGGTCGATTAGGTAGAGGCCGTCGGCGCTGATGGCGACGATGTAGGTTTGGTCAACCTGCCCGAGTGCACGCATTTCCGGGTTTTTTGAGATTGGTGATGAGCCTAACGTCTGAGAGTGTTCACGACTGGATGTCTTTATGGGTTCAGTCGAAAAGGTCCGCGTTGGTATGGGGGCGGTTTGTCGCCAGTCCACATTCGTATTGGGAAAAAAGAATTGATCAATAACTGGTTTGTCGAAGACCGCTGGTGTCGTTTTCCGCGTAGAACTTAAGGCTCTGCGTAATGTTGCTGAAACTTGACGAAAAACTTCGCTGCTTTGGCGAAATCGAATTTCAGCTTTTGCCGGGTGCACGTTTACATCAACTTCTTCGGGAGGTAAGGACAGGCGGAGAACAATGATTGGAAATCGGCCGCTTGGCACCATGCTTCGATAGGCATCGCTGACCGCAGCAGATAGAAGTCGGTCAGTAACCCAACGCCCATTCACGAAAAATGAGATCTCTGATCGAGATGGTCGATGGAGGTGCGGTTGCGAAATGAATCCATCAATCCCGAGCGTCTGACCCGGTGGGAGTTCGATCAGGTCATCAACAAGCTTTATTCCGTAGATGGAGGTAAGGGCATCACGCAAGTTTCCGGTTCCAGGCGTCTGGATGCGGATGCGCTCGTTATCTCGTAATTCAAAAGAGACATCAGGGTGGGCCAGCGCTGCCCGTGTAACGGTGTTTGCAACGTGGTTCGACTCGGTCCGGTTTGCTCTTAGAAATTCGAGACGAGCAGGGAGGGTTCGGAACAGGCCTCGCACAATGGCCCTTGTACCACGCGCCCCACCAACGGGTCGCTGGTGAACCAGAGAGTTGCCACGGGTCTGAATTTCTAGGCCGGCTTCACCTTGGGCATTTACGGAACGAAGACTTAATTCTGCAACTGCCACGATGCTTGCGAGTGCTTCCCCTCGGAATCCGAGTGTTTGTATATGGGTCAGATCATCGACAGATGAGAGCTTGCTAGTGCTGTGACGTTCAATTGCGAGGGGAAGTTGAGCGGGTGCAATGCCGGCACCATCGTCACCAACATCAATTAACGTCTTTCCTCCGTCCTCAATAACGATTCGAATGTTCGTGGCACCCGAGTCCAACGCATTGTCGATAAGTTCACGGGCAACAGAGGCTGGCCGTTCAATAACTTCCCCTGCTGCTATTTTGCTACTAACGTCTGAGGAAAGGCGCTGGATTGTCATTGTTCCATCGTTCGACGTAACTCATAGAGGGTGTTTAGTGCTTCCAGGGGCGTAAGTTCATCCAAATCAAGGGATCCAAGCATTTCCAGGACGGGGTTCTCGGTTGGAGCCAGAAAATCTAATTGTGCCGAGAGGCTCTTTGTTGATGACTCCTCCTCTAGTTCTCGAAGGATAGCTGTTGCCCGGCGAATAATTGTCGGTGGCAAGCCAGCCATCTCAGCGACGTGTACGCCGAAGCTCCGATCAGCTGACCCTGGCACAACTCTCCGCAGGAAGACTACATGGCCATCTTGTTCAGTGGCGGCCATGTTCAGGTTGTGAACTCGTGGAAGGGTTGCTGCAACCGCAGTGAGTTCATGGTAATGAGTTGCGAATATTGTTTTTGCACGAAGCCTGGGATGATTGTGGAGGTGCTCGATAAGAGCACGTGCAACCGAAATGCCGTCGTATGTGCTGGTGCCTCTCCCTATCTCGTCGAGGATTAGCAGGCTGCGTGGTGTTGCTTGCGCCAGAATGGCCGAAAGTTCCAACATTTCGACCATGAAGGTGCTTGCGCCTGCAGTGAGGTCGTCGCGAGCGCCCACACGAGTAAAGATTCTGTCAACGAGGCCTATCGAGGCACTGGTCGCCGGAACAAAGCTGCCAATCTGCGCCAATAACGTGATGAGGGCTACTTGACGAAGATAGGTGGATTTTCCTGCCATGTTTGGCCCCGTCAAGATTGCGATTTGTTGTTGTTCGATATCTAGATGCACATCGTTCGGGACAAAGGTCTCACTGTGATTCTTCTCAACAACCGGATGACGGCCAGCCTCGACTCGCAGCTCATCACCAGCATGGATCTCCGGGCGAACATAGCCGTGGCGCGCAGAGACGTCTGCAAGGCTGGCAGCAACATCAAGGGCGGCAAGGGCACGTGCTGTGCGCAATATGCGTTCGCCATCGTTGTGCAGTGAATCCAAGACTTCCTTGAAAAGCGAGTGTTCAAGGTCTGCTATACGTTCGTCGGCACCGAGAACAAGAGCCTCGTACTCCTTGAGATCAGGGGTTATGTATCGCTCGGTGTTGGCAAGGGTTTGCCGGCGCTGGAATCGCTCGGGGATAAGGTCCCCATGAGTGCGGCCTGCTTCAAGGTAGTAGCCGAAGACGCGGTTGTAGCCGACCTTGAGAGTTTTTATGCCTGTGGCTTCTCGTTCTCGGCGTTCAAGGCTTGCGATCCATTCCCTGGCCTCTGCTGCTTCTAAGGAGACCTTGTCTAGTTCTCGGCTGTACCCTAGTTTTATGACGCGTTCCCCTTGATCGGTTATCGCTCTAGCAATGAGCTCCCGGGCCTCCGTGCACGGATCAAGGCGTTTTCCAAGATCAGACAATGGTTCAGCGGCCGGAAGAAGTAGGTCGCTGATTTTAGTGACAGCATCCAACGCAGCAGCGAGATGACGAACACCGATCACACTTACCGACGTACGTAGAATCTGGTTGGCTAGTCGTTCCAGGTCTCCGACGTGAGCAAGATTTGTCTGAAGAGATTCTCGAAGTTTTGGGTCGTCGGTAAGCGAACCTAATCGGTCATGGCGTTTCTTGATTCTCTGGAGGTCAATTAATGGGCGGCCCAGCTGCTCTCGTAGACGACGTGCTCCCATAGGGGTGTGGGTTTGATCAAGCACGCCGAGTAAGCTGCCATCAGTCCGTTGATCGCGGCCAGCTAATTCGAGTTCAAGGTTGTTTCGTGTGAAGCCGTCCAGCTCCATAAATTCGGTGGTGCTGTAGACGTGAACGCCGGTTAACACGTGCAGTGAAGAGGCATCAGTGTCTTCGAGGTATCGCAAGAGGCTTCCGACAGCACGCGTGGCCAATGGTTTGCCGTCAAGCCCAAGTCCTTCAAGGCTTTGAACCGAAAAAATCCGTTTCAAGGTTTCGCTTCCGGCGATTGGATCCGTGAACCACGGAACGTCATCCTTCGGTGTTATACCGGCAATCTTGCCAGGTTCAACTCCGATCGTAAGGACTTCCCGGGCGTCAATTCTGGCCAACTCTCGCCTCGTTGCAGCGGCATCAGCTTCGCAACTTGCAAGGATGCCCGTTGAAATGTCGGCGTACGCGAGACCGAAGTCTTTGTCATCTTCAACCACAAAAGCGATGTAATTGTTGGAGTCTGGTTTTAGTAGGTTCTCGTCTATAACGGTGCCTGGCGTAATAACTCGTGTGACCTGTCGATCTACGAGTCCATTGCCTGGTTCTCCAACCTGGTCGCATATTGCGACATGCAGGCCAGCCTCGATCAGTCGCCCGATGTAGGTAGGGGCAGCATGATGAGGTATGCCACACATGGGTACACGGTGGCCCTTACCGAACTCTCGAGATGTGAGTACGATCTGAAGAACAGCAGCGGCACGCTCAGCGTCCTGACCAAACATTTCATAGAAGTCGCCAAGTCTGAAGAAAAGAATGGCGTCTTTATACTTGCTTTTTATGTCAAGATACTGGCGTCGAAGTGGAGTTGCTTGAGCCTCTTGTGTTGTGGCCGTCTGGTGCCTCCCGAAAGCCACGCTCGGACATCTGTCGAGCTTTCGTTAGCCTACCATTGGCTGTTCTGCGACCGGCTTCGACGGAGTTTTACGTAGCTCGGTCAAGTAATCCTTGTAAATAGTCGTGGGCTTGCTCGGCGTATTGCAGTGGATCCAGGCCGTCAAAATTTGGACTGTGCATAACGAGCCACCCCGCATACCCAAGGCTCTTTAATCCGGAGACTACTCCGGGGATATCGACCCCCCGTGAATCATCGACACGGATGTTCTGGTAGTGGACATACCCACCTTGGGCGGTGATAGGTATTCCGTCAGTGGCATCAACTAGCAACATGTTTTGAACTTCCGCATGACGGATATAGGGAGCGAGGGCTTGTAGGGCGCCGTCGCCATATTCTTGGCCTTCGATGTACAGGTTGGCCGCCTCGAACACCAGTCCTACATTTAGCCTGTTTACCCGACGCAGCATGTCTAAAGCCCCCTTCACAGAGTTAAAGGGAGTTCCATGGTGAGTGAATTGAACTAGTTCAATTCCAAAGGCTGCGGCACGGTCCGCAGCGTCTTGGACGAGCGGGATTTGCTCAATTGATCCAATGCTGGGGCGAATGCGCTTGGCTCCAATTTGGATGGCCATGTCAAGGTATTCGTCAAATCTCGGACTGAAGCGACCTTCGTGCGCAGAGTCAGCTACCAAGCAACAAGCTTCCAGGTTGTTTTCCTGGAGGGCCTGACGCACTGAATTGATTTGTGAGTGAGAAGCGCCTGTATCCAACTGCGAGTTTCGTATTTCAAGTGCCTTGTAGCCAATTCGTGCGGCTGCTTCAGCAAGACTGGGAAGGTCAATAAGGGTCTGTGTCTTTTCGTGCGGCGCTTCAGATATTCGGCCTGAGAGGGCAAGTTGCATGGTTTCACGACTCCTCAGACGGTGCTCGGAAGATTCTTAGCTAGCATTAGCTGTTTCAGCCATTTCAATCTCAAGCTTTCGTATTTCTTCAGTCAGCACGGGCAACATGTCAGCCTCGTCGACTGTCCGAAGTATCTCGCCTTTTCGAAAAATCACTCCTTTACCTTTGCCTCCCGCGACTCCAAGATCTGCATCCATTGCTTCGCCGGGTCCGTTCACCACACAACCCATAACTGCGACTTTCATCGGCTGTTTAGTGCCTTTCATCACATCTTCCACGGCATCGGCAAGACCATAAAGATCAATTTCGCAGCGACCACAGGAGGGGCAGGACACCATGGTAGGGCCGACCGTCTTGAGGCCGAGCACCTGAAGCATCTCGTTTGCGACACGCACCTCTTCAACCGGATCGGTGGTAAGTGATACTCGCATTGTGTCGCCATATCCGTCCCACAACAGAGTTCCCAGCCCTACTGAGGAACGAATAATGCCAGTGCTCGGTGGGCCTGATTCCGTAATGCCGATATGGAACGGGTACATCACATGTTGTGCCAATTCCTTGTAGGCATTGATGGTGATGTCCACTTCGAATGATTTCATCGAAATCTTTATTTGATCAAAGTTCATATCCTCAAGGATTTTCACGTGTTCAAGAGCATCTTCAACCATGGCTTCAACAAGCGCATCGCCTTCAGGCCGTCCTGCGGATGTTTTGGACCACGCCTCTTGGATTGACCCGGCATTGACTCCAATACGTATAGGGATATCGCGTTCTTTACAGGCTCTTACAACTTCTTGGACCCGTTCACGGCTTCCGATGTTTCCAGGATTTATCCGGAGACAGTCAATGCCAGCTTCAGCAGCCATGAGCGCAAGTCGATGGTCAAAATGAATGTCGGCTACTAGCGGGGCTTGAGTTCGCGTCCTGATCTCCTTGAGAGCAGCACCGGCATACTTGTCAGGGACAGCCACACGTACGATGTCACAACCGGCCTCCATAAGAGCGTTGATCTGAGCGACTGTAGCCTCCACATCCCGTGTGTCCGTAATTGTCATGGATTGCACGGTCACGGGCGCGCCGCCACCGATAGGAATGTCACGGACCTTTATCTGGTATGAACCTCTACGTTTAATCACGTTCAGGGGTGCCTTATGTCCATAAGGGAAGATGTCGGAATGACACTGCGAGCCTACCGTGAATGTCTAGTTGGACCAAGGTCAAGATGGATGCATCTCAGTTGCTCCCCAGTCGTTGAAGGTCGCCGATAGTGATGGCGACAACAAGAATTAGTAGCAACATGATTCCGATAAGGTGAAATGCAACCTCACGATCAGGTGGAACACGACGACCGGAAATTATTTCGATGGCAACGAAGATGAGCCGGCCGCCATCAAGGCCAGGCCATGGCAATAGGTTCAGAAGGCCTATTTGAGCCGTTAGGAACGCTGCCAGAATAAAGACGACTTCTGGGCCTTGACGGGCGGCTTCACCCACGGTTTGCACGATGCCCACAGGGCCCGCGAGTTCAAGGTCTTGATGGCCACTAATAGCTTCACCTATTGCGACAGGAAGGAGGACCAATGCATAGAGGCTTCGAGGAACGGCCCGTGAGAGAGCCGTGCTAACGGACCCTGGTCCAAAGTCAGGTTTGATTTGAATGCCGAGCGCCCCCTCAGATTCAGGTGGATCTTTCCGCGGAGTCATAATGACGGAGAAATTCTCAGTGCCACGTTGGATGGTCACTTGGGTTTGTTGGCCTACGGAAGCGTGTACTGCGGCCTGCACCGCAGCCAAGGAGTCAACATCTCTGTTACCAATACGTAAAAGCCGATCCTCAGCACGTAATCCAGCGACATGGGCTGGCCCGCCAGGTGCTACCGCGACAATTGAACTGCCGTTAATGTCCCAGATAAGGGCGGCAATAATGAACAGTATGGGAACGAGCAGGAGGTTCATCACTGGACCGGCCAGCAAGATAATGGCTCGTTTCCACGGTGACTGTGCCGCAAAGCTCTCAGGAGAATTGAATCGATCATTCTCTCCAGCCATACGAACGTAGCCACCGATTGGAATGCTGTTGATGGCGAATCGGGTAGCTCCAATTGTGACGCTGGCTAAATTGGGATCCCCTGTGCCATTAACGGGCTCAATTCGTGCAATGACGTCCGTGCTGGACCAATCCTGTTTGTCGATGACTGATGAAAAGTTCTTTGTGATGAGCACGGGTTGCTCAAGTGACCTTAAGTGGGGGAGGCAATGGTCAGGCGGCTTGCCGTGGATCAACACTGCAATAGGATTTGATCTTCTAGCTTGGCTAGCATGAAACTCTAATCGAGGGTCTTCGCCACGCAAGAGAAGGACGGCACCCTTCGGAAGGCTGTCTGTTCCATGAAGTTCCTGAGCTGTACGCAAAGGGCCTTCAATGGGTCCAGCTAGCCTCCTTATTGCGTGCGTCTCCGCTGTTACCCCGCCCCTCAGAGTTGACCATAGGCGGGGGGGGAACCCGATCGCAAATTCCTTGACATGGACACCGAATCGACGGGCGAAGAAAAAATGTCCTAATTCGTGGACAAAGACGATGACTGTGATCATGGCGAGAGCGAGCGGCAGCACTACAAGAATGCTCAGCTCGCCATTAAGCGCGTCAGAGAGGATTTGCATTACTGGTTGAGCAAACGCGCCGTGTAGTCGAACCCCTTTTGGTGGGCTTCAACCACTGTTTCAATGTCAGTGGCCAGTGTGGAAGAGGTTCTATCCATCACTGCCTGGATGGCATCTGTCATAGCGCCAAAGGTTCCACCTCCGTTTATGAACCACTCGGTGGCTGCATCATCAGCGCCACAGAGTGTCGCCGGGTGCGTTCCTCCAATTGTTGCTGCCAGGCGTGCCATAGCTAATAACGGGAACCGGCCTTCATCGGGCGGTTCAAAGGTGAGTTGAGAAAGTTTGTCGAGACTAAGGGGTGTATATGCATGATTGAGGCGTTCTGCATTCGCGATTCCATATTGGATAGGTAAGCGCATGTCTGGAGCTCCCAACTGCGCCTTTATCGATCCATCATGAAATTCCACCATGGAATGGATAATTGATTCTGGATGGACGATGACATCTATTGAGGGGTACCCGATTCGAAAGAGCCAGTGCGCTTCAATGACTTCCAAGCCCTTGTTCAACAAACTTGCAGAGTCAACGGTTACCTTCGGTCCCATCTCCCAATTTGGGTGCTGGAGCGCTGCGGCTGCCATGGCTGATCGAATCTTTGGTAACGGCCAAGTTCTGAACGGGCCGCCAGAGGCAGTGAGAATTAGACGCCGTATAGCGTTGTGATCTTCGCCCCTCAAGCATTGCCAGATCGCATTGTGCTCACTATCGATGGGCAGAATGTTTGCACCACTGGTTCCGGCTAAGCTACTTAGTATTTCCCCTCCCATAACGAGCATTTCCTTGCTCGCGAGAGCAACATCATTGCCAGTTTTGAGCGCAGCTACCGTAGGGTTAAACCCGGCCATGCCTACAGTTGCAACAACCACTACGTCGGCTTCCTCAAGTCCAGCCATAAGGCTTAGGCCTTCGGGATACGGGAGGCTCTCTGTCGTTTTTAAGGAACGGGTGCTACGAGCATCAAGATCTTGCGCACAAATGAGTCGGGGTTGAAATTCACTGGCTTGCTCAAGCAGTTTGGTTGAGTTTGAACGACAGGCTAGAGCGAGAACCTCAAATTCGTCTGGATGTGTTCGTACCACGTCCAATGTCTGAGTGCCGATGGATCCGGTCGATCCAAGGATGACGAGACGCTTACGAGTGCCCATCTTGTTTTGTGAAGAGTCGGAGTTCATCCTGAGAGGGTTGCAAAAGTGAAAACTATCGGTGCCACGAAGAGCAAGCTGTCAAGGCGGTCAAGCATGCCCCCGTGGCCAGGAATAACGGTCCCGCTATCTTTATGGCCAGTGTCTCGCTTGAGCATTGAGGCGACGAGGTCACCGAACACTGCTGCTAAGCTCACGCCTATTCCTAGGGCGAGGCCTTGCCACCAGCTATGACCGAGGAGTGCAAAAGCAGCACTAAGGAAGGTGCATGTCGCAACTGTTCCAGCAATGACCCCTTCCCAAGTCTTTTTTGGGGACACATGTGTCATGAAGCCGCGCTGACCTATAGTTTTCCCAACAGCATAAGCTGCTATGTCAAAGGCCCACGTTGCGCCAAAGGCTATGACCACCCATGAAAAGCCATTTGGAAGCCCACGAAGCAGGGCCATGAACCCTAAAAGACCGCCAGCATAAGCTGCGGCTACCATCGCTATACCCCAACTTGCAAAACGTCCGTACATCCGGTGATGCCAGAGTTGTCTAAGAAGGGTGTAAACAACAACCAAAATGATGGCCACATCAATCCAGGTATGGTCAACGGAATTGCGGATGACCAATCCGAGGGCAACTACAGCAGCAGCCCCTCTCGAGGTGCGTATGCCACTGGACCCATACATCGTGCCAATCTCAAACGCGATTACAGCGGCCGCAACTGCCATAGGGATTGCGAAGGCGATTGGATGCCACCAGGCGAGCGCCAGGACTGATGGTGCGAGGACTAGGGAGCTGGCGATGCGACGCGACAGCAGTGTTACTCGTCGCTTGGCTTAGGGTGAAGAGCCGACCCGGTTGGCACAAGACCGAATTTACGGCTCCGATTGCCAAAATCAGAGAGGGCGAGGTCAAGCTCGCTGGCTGTAAAGTCAGGCCAGAGGGTCGGTGTGAAGTAAAACTCGCTGTAAATCGATTGCCAAACTAGAAAGTTGCTAGAACGCTGGTCTCCGCCAGTTCTAATCAAGAGATCAGGATCCGGTTGGCCAGATGTATACATTGCGTCACTGACAACTTGTTCATCAACTGTGTCCGGGTCGACATTGGTAGTAAGTAGATACTTGATTGCGCGCACTATCTCTGCACGACCTCCGTAATTAAAGGCAATGTTCAAGTCGAGGGCTTCATGACCTGACGTGTCCTGAATGATTTCTTGAACCGCCAATCGGTCCAGAGTTGGGAGTTCTCCCAGGTCACCAAGTACCCGTATTCTGACTTGTTGAGAGAATATTGTTGATCGTTCAGCAGTTAGTTGTTCTGGAATTAGTTTCATGAGAAATCCAACCTCGTCAGGGGCCCTGCCCCAATTTTCGGTGGAAAACGCGTAAACAGTTAGGACCTGAACACCTCGGCTTATGCAAGCTTCGGCTATATCCCGCACTCTGCGCGCGCCCTCTTTATGACCGTCCTGACGCTCTAGGTTCCTTTGTTCGGCCCAGCGACCGTTGCCGTCCATGATTATGGCAACGTGCGCCGGTGTGGAAGGAGTCGCGGAGTTTTGCATGCTCAGACCTGCATTACCTCGGCTTCCTTTTGTTGGCCAAGGGTGTCTATGGCTCCGACATGCTTGTCTGTGGATTGCTGGAGCGCTCCTTCTGAGCGTCGAAATTCGTCTTCAGAGGCTTCTTTTTCAGCTACAAGTTCTCGAAGGTCGTCGTGAATGTCTCGGCGAATATTTCGCACGGCAATTCGTGCGTCTTCTGTCCGCTGCTTAACGAGCCGAACAATATCTCGCCTGCGATCTTCGCTGAGCTGAGGTATCGGCAAGTGGATAACATTCCCGTCATTTGACGGGGTGATACCTAGATCAGAAGCCACTATAGCTTTCTCTATATCCGGAAGCGCACCCTTGTCCCATGGCTGAATGAGTAGCAGTCGAGCTTCTGGCGCTGAAATGCCTGCGATTTGTTTGAGTGGAGTTGGCTGACCGTAATAATCAATGCTCAGGTCTTCGATTAAGAGCGGGGAGGCTCGGCCAGTTCTAATGCTAGTCAGCTCTCGACGCAGATGGTCAACAGCTTGATCCATCCGCCGGTCGCAATCGGTCAAAAATTCATCAATCATTTGGTTCTGCCGATACGAGGGTTCCTATGCGGGCTCCCTCCAGCACATGTACAAGACTGCCAGTATCCTCTAAGCGGAACACGACGATAGGCATATTGTTGTCCATGCAAAGACTAAACGCTGTTGCGTCTAAAACCTTGATTCCGTTATTAATTGCATCAAGATAAGTGATTTGTTTTATTCGGCTTGCGTTGGGATTGACCATGGGATCTTCTGTATAGATGCCATCCACCTTGGTGGCTTTGAGGAAGGCGTCGGCACCTATCTCCATTGCTCTTAGAGCGCCGGCAGTGTCAGTCGTGAAGTATGGATTTCCGGAGCCAGCGGCAAATATCACGATTCGACCATCTTGCAAATGGGCCATAGCTTTTCTGCGAATATAGGGTTCTGCGATTTCACGCATCTCTATAGCGGTTTGCACTCGGGTTGGGACGTCCAATCGTTCAATCGCCTCTTGTAGAGCCATAGCGTTCATCACAGTTCCAAGCATGCCGATGTAATCGGCGGTTGCCCTGTTTATGTGCTTGTTCTCGCCACCACGCCAAAAATTCCCACCGCCAACAACGACGGCAAGTTCCACGCCCAATTTGTGAGCCTCAACAACCCTTGTCGCTACGGAGGCCACGGCGTCCTGGTCGATTCCAAATGCATGCTCACCAGCGAGTGATTCGCCACCGAGCTTTAACAGTACTCGTTGGTACTGCATTTTGGAGGGTGCCATCGGTATTCCTAGCTTTGGGCTATATCAATGACTAAATTTCAAATCGGCTGAAACGACCAACCTTTACATTTTCCCCAAGCTTTCCTATTGCGGCCTGGATGACTTCTTCAACGGTGAGAGAGCCATCGCGGAACCATGCCTGAGACATGAGCGAGTCGCCTTCAGCAGTTGGGTCAGCTTCGTCATCACTAATCCGCTCTGGTTGCATGGCTGCAATATGCATGGCCAAGTCACGGGCAAGGGATTTGAACTCATCTGTACGGGCAACAAAATCGGTTTCGCAGTTCAATTCCAAAAGCGCGCCAAGCGGACGTCCAGGATGGATATATGCTTCTATCAAGCCTTCTTTCGTTTCTCTTTCCGATTTATTAGCGGACATTCGGGCACCGCGCTCAGTTAAAAGCTCACGCGCACCCTGAAGGTCTCCATTAGCCTCTTCGATCGCACGCTTTATATCCATCACACCGGCACCCGTCTCGTCTCGTATTGCGCGAATATCAGCGACAGAGGCTTTATTGGGCACTGTCGTTATCTTTCGCGATCACGTCATTGTCCGTTGGTGTGGTGCTTTCATCATTGGGGGATACCTCTTTAGCGGGTTCGCTCTTTGGTGTAGCTTTGGCCGTCGATTTCTGAGCTGGTTTGCGTCGTCCCCCGCGAGCTTTAGGAGCTGCTTTGGGTCGTGGCTTCGAAGGTTCCACAGGCCTTGCGTCCTCGGTGTTTTGTGCTGTTTCACCTACTTTGGCCTCTGTCGTGGATTGTTCAGCACCTTCCGATTGTTTCGCAGAGGTTTCGGCGGCTGCAGCCAGCATCGCTGCTTCTATATCGTCGGATTTTGCACCTTCGGCTTCCGCCGCAATAGCAGCTGCTAAAGCTGCCTCCGCCTCTTGAGCGAGTCGTGCTGCACGTTCAGCCTCGATCTTTTCATATTCTTCTCGTCCGGCAAGTATCGAGTCGGCAACGAGGGTGGTGACAGCACGAATCGAGCGAATGGCATCATCATTCCCGGGGATTGCATAGTCAATGACATCTGGATCACAGTTAGTGTCGACGATTGCTACGACCGGGATGTCGAGTTTCCGTGCTTCAGCCACAGCGTTGGCCTCACGTTTCGGGTCGACTACAAAGATCGCTGTTGGAAGCTCCGAAAGTTGACGGATGCCACCCATCCGTTTTTCAAGCCGGGCAAGCTCTATACGAAGTCGCTGTGCGTCTTTCTTGGTAAGTGCATCAAATTCACCTGCGGCTTCACGGGCTTGCAATTCACGAAGCCGTTGCAAACGGCCCTTCAGAGTGTCGTAGTTCGTCAGGGTTCCGCCAAGCCAACGTTGCTGAACATAGTGAGCCCCACATCGTTGGGCTTGTTCTTGGATGACGTCCTGCGCCTGGCGCTTTGTGCCAACAAGCACAACGTCTCCTCCATTCGCCGCTGTTGCCCGTAAGAAGGCAGTTGCTCGATCAAGGGCGCGCACAGTGTGCTGGAGGTCAATGATGTGCACACCACCGCGTTCACCAAAAATGAAACGCTGCATTTTGGGGTTCCAGCGGGGTGTACGGTGGCCGAAATGCACGCCCGCAGCAAGCAGCTCCCGCATTGAAGCAACAGCCATGCGTTGAAAACCTCTTTCTTTTTTCCTTGGGGTTCCTGCGTGTCCATCATTCGCGATTGGGACCGCTAACAGCGGCAGGGCCTCACGCGTCAAGACACGTATGAATTCACTCAACAACTTGAGCGTTAAATCATGATAGCGCAGCTAGCAATAGTCAGATGAGCAAGGTTTTTGGTGAAGCGGCATTTGAGGGCCGTGATACTGCTGGGCGAATAAGGTCTGCCGAGACGTTTGGTCCGTTATTGAACGGATATAGCCATCCAGCTTAGGCCGTGTCACCGGCCTTGCTTTTGGCCTTGCTTTTGGCCTTGCTTTTGGCCTTGCTTTTGGCCTTGCTTTTGGCCTTGCTCCCTTTTCTTGAGGATCTTCGGCCTCGAGACGCCCCTGCCTGCGCCGCTACCCGGTCGGCTCGGGCCGCTAGCAGTTCGACCGCATCATCGATTGTGATTGTGCTTGGGTCACGACCTTTCGGAATGCTCGCATTTAGATCGCCGTCCGTGACGTAGGGGCCAAATCTACCGTCGCGCACCACTACCGGTGCCCCTGAGCCAGGATGGCTTCCAAGGTCTGCAAGTTGCTGGCCGCCACGTCGTGATTCTTTAGGAGCGTTTAGCAGTGAGACGGCCTGATCAAGGTTGAATGTAGTGAGCGCCGTATACCTCTCATCACCAATGCCGGGCAAGCTGCGGTTTTCTGTGCCGGATCTGACATAGGGGCCGTAAGGTCCATCCTGCACCGTAACCGGGTCACCCGAGGTCGGATGTTCACCCAGTACCCGGGGGTATTGTAAAAGCTCAAGGGCCTGCTCTAGTGTTATCGATTCGACGGGAATCGTTGGCCAGATGCTTGCCGTTCGGGGTCTTTTGGCGCCGTCTCCCTGAGCCTCGCCGACTTGTAGATAGGGGCCGTTACGGCCGACTTTCACGAAGATTGGAAGACTGGACGCAGGCTCAACCCCTAGGGTTCTATCACCTTGGGACGCTTGTTCAAGCAATTCAGTTGCCACGGTGGTTGTTAGTTCGTCAGGTGCCATCTCCTCGGGAACCTGTGCTCGAATCGATTCGTCTGTTGGTGACTGAATAAATGGTCCGTAGCGACCGACTCTGACCGCCAAGCCTGACGTCGCACTGCCTAGCGGAATGGTTGAAACAGCTCGAGCATCGATCTGTTCACCGCTAGTTTCAATTCGGTGCTTAAGGCCGTCAGGAAACATGTGGCTGTCAGGATCTGCGGTGCTTGCACCAAAATAGAACTCGGATAGCCATGGCTGGGGGTCGAGTTCGCGACTTGCTACTTGGTCGAGGCTGGCCTCCATACGAGCTGTAAAGCCAGGGTCGATAAGTTCCGGGAAGTGAGCAGTCATTAGGTTTATGACGGCGAAGGCGGTCCAGCGTGGAACCAGCGCGGTTCCAGTTCGTTCAACGTAGCGGTCCTGGATCCGTTCAAGAATCGAGGCGTACGTTGAGGGTCTCCCGATACCAAGGCGTTCCAATTCACGGATCAGGCTTGCTTCAGTCCATCGATCAGGAGGACGTGTTTCATGCTCTGTTTGGTCAAGCGTAACCACCGTTGCCGAGTCATCCGACGTTAGGGGCGGCAGAAAGGTTTGGTCATCGTCCTTTCGGCCTTTTTGTTCATTGGTGATTCGCAAAAATCCGTCAAAGATCACGACCTGACCATTTGCTTGAAAAACAGCTTGGCCATCGTCCCCTGCAAGGCCCTCAAGAAGGATGCGAGTTCTTTCCAATTGGGCGTCCGGCATTTGCGATGCCAGGGTTCTCCTCCAAATGAGCTCATAGAGTCGACGAGCATCCTCGTTGATATCAGAGGAAAGATCTCTGGGGTCTGTGAACTTCTCTCCTGAAGGACGGATAGCTTCGTGGGCCTCCTGTGCGCGTGAATCACTCGTTTTGTAGCCGCGCGCTGCATCAGGGAGGTATTCGTCGCCGAAGCGTTTTTGTATTTCAAACCGAGCCGCAGTCAGGGCTTGGGTTGAGAGAGTCGCTGAGTCCGTTCGCATATAAGTTATGTATCCATTTTCATACAGCTGTTGTGCTGCGGCCATGGTTCGTCGTGGGCTAAATCGAAGCTGGCCGCTGGCTGCTTGTTGAAGAGTGGATGTGATGAAAGGTGGTCGTGGCCGTTGGGTTCTCGGTGTCTTTTCAACAGACCGCACGGCAAGGTCCGTATCGGTAAGCGCCTCATTTAAACGTAGGACATCTGCCTCCATCAGGTGTTGGACTTTTGATGTGGACGACAGTTCTCCGGAGGCAGGGTCAAAATCAGCAGCCTCAGCAATCTTTTGTTTGTTGAGGGTGATGAGCCGGGCCGAAAACAGAGGGTCGGATTCTCTGGGTGTCTTGAGCTCGACTGTCAATCCCCAGAACTTCGCTCGAACAAACGCCATGCGCTGCCGTTCACGGTCAACAATTAATCGAACTGCTGGCGACTGGACCCGGCCTGCAGAAAGGCCACTCCCCACTTTCTTCCATAGTACTGGCGAGACGAGGTAGCCGACCAAGCGATCAAGGACCCGTCGGGATTCTTGGGCCTGAACCAACTGGTCGTCGATGTTCCTTGTGTTTTTCAGGGCTTCTTCAATAGCGTTTTGAGTTATTTCGTGAAAGACCAGTCGCCGAACGGGAACCTCAGGCTTAAGCACCGCGACAAGGTGCGCAGCTATGGCTTCGCCTTCACGGTCCTCATCTGTTGCCAGAAGCAACTCACTAGACGTCTTTAAGAGATTCTTCAGTTCACGGACGACATTCTTTGATCGATCAGGGACGATGTACAGCGGGGTAAAGCCTTCGTCTACGTTTACGGCAAGGCGGGCCCAGTCCTCGCCCCGGACTCGTTCTGGGATATCTGCCGCGCTCTGTGGGAGATCACGGATGTGTCCAATTGAAGAAGCGACCGTATAGTCAGTGCCAAGGAACCGACTGATTGTTCTAGCTTTTGCCGGGGATTCAACAACCACTAAGGTGTTTGATGCGGCAGCGTGGGATTGGGTGGCCATCATTGGTTTATCTGAATCTTCGGGGCATTTCTAGAGTTGGCACAGCTTTTACCACAGCACTTGAGTTCGTACGGTCCGTACCAACGTAGCAATCATTGCCGTGGGATGTCACCACTTCCAGTTGCAACTGGTTGTTCCTCTGGTCTTCTGGGCCTATCCCACCGCAAAACACTGTCTAGCAGGGTCAGAAGCTGTTTTGGCCACTCTGGTGAGCCCTCAAAACCCTTCCAGGAAAGGCCGTGCTGACCCTGACGCATTTGCCTACCGACAGCCTTGGCAATAAGAGCCGAGTTAACACGTCGTCCCGGAGGTAGCTTAATGAGGAGTTCACGATCGTAAGTTGTGATGCTTTGAATACCAAGCTCGATAGCTCTGACTTTCACACGGAGAATCGTCGCCATATTGGCAACAGGTTCCGGCAATTCACCGAACCTGTCCCGAATATCCGCAATGGCTTCTTCCACTGAGCTTATTGTCCTTAGGCTGGCGAGTCGTTGGTACTCCCTAACCTTGGCACCATAAGACCCCATATATTCATCAGGAAGATACGCATCGAGCGGGAGGTCAACCACCACAGGTGATGACTCCTCTGCTTCTACATGCGTTCCTTGCAACTCTTGTACCGCGACTCTCAACATCCGTGTGTAGAGGTCGAAGCCGATGGTTGTGACATGGCCATGTTGGTCAGCACCCAACAAGTTACCCGCTCCACGAATCTCTAGATCACGCATCGCAATTCGAAATCCGGCTCCTAGCTCGGAGGCCTCAAGAATTGTTTGGAGGCGTTTTTCGGCTTCCTCTGTAAGTTTCTGGTCTTTTTGATAAAGAAAATATGCATAGGCTTGTGCTTCGGACCGCCCCACACGGCCACGAAGCTGGTACAGCTGTGCAAGACCGAATCTCCACGCATCATTAATGATGATGGTGTTCACATTGGGGATATCGAGGCCGTTTTCAATGATGGCGGTGGACAGAAGCACCTGAGCGTCGCCACGTGCAAACCGGTACATCACGTCTTCGAGTTCATTTGATGACATTTGGCCGTGCCCAACCAGGATGTTGACAGAAGGCAGCAGCGCCTTGAGGCGCTCTGCCCATGTGTTTATGGTCTGGATCCGGTTGTGCAGGAAATAGACCTGACCACCTCTGTCGATCTCATTCCGAATAGCGTTACTGACGATCTCATCGTGATAAATCGACACATACGTCTTTACCGCCAAACGACGTTCCGGTGGCGATTCAATAACACTGATCTCTCGAAGGCCGCTTAAGGCCATATGAAGGGTTCGGGGTATCGGCGTAGCGGTCAAGGTCACGACGTCAACATTGTGGCGAAGCGCTTTGAGTTGTTCCTTTTGCTGGACACCAAAGCGTTGCTCTTCATCGATTACTATCAGCCCGAGGTCCTCAAATACGACGTCCTTCTGGAGCACCCTATGTGTCCCAATAACGATGTTGATATCACCTGACGCGAGTCCGCAGATCGTGGCTTCTTGTTCGGATCTCTTTCGGAATCGGCTGAGCTGGGCAATCTTTAAAGGGAAGTCCCGCATGCGTGACACAAATGTGTCGTAGTGCTGTTGCGCCAAAACAGTTGTTGGCACAAGAATGGCCACCTGTTTTCCAGACATCGCGGCTTTGAAGGTGGCCCGAAGTGCGACTTCCGTTTTTCCATAGCCCACATCTCCAGCAATAAGACGGTCCATGGGCCGTGCTCGTTCCATGTCTCCTTTGACATCAGTGATTGCTCTTAATTGGTCTGGGGTTTCGATAAAGGGGAACTTGTCTTCAAACTCTCCCTGCCACGGCGAATCCTCTTCAAAGGCATGCCCCGTGGATGTTTCCCGTGCTGCGTAAATCTCAAGGAGCCCTGCTGCAATTTCTTCTGCAGACCGTTGTGCCTTTTGTTTCGCCTTTGTCCAGTCTGCTGTTCCGAGGCGGTTGAGTTTGGGTTCACGATCACTCATCCCCACGTATTTTTGGATTCGGCCGATCTGATCGACTGGTATGTAGAGGCGGTCGGTCCCCATGTACTCCAAGGCCAAGTACTCTCGTTGGCCACTGGACTCAGACATCTGAACAATGCCTTGGAATTTCCCGATTCCGTGTTCGACATGCACAACGTAATCACCGGTTTCAAGATCAGCCAAAAAAGTTCGATCTGTGCTGCTGGATCCCGCGCGAAGCCGCCGAAGAGTCTTTCGGCCAAAGAGTTCACTGTCTGTGATTAATGCGATTTTCGAATGGGGATGCCGCCATCCCTCAGCTAGATTCCCCTTTAGAACAGAGATTGATTTTGGGTCAGGGGTTTCAACAATTTCCTTGGTTAGAGTGCTGGTAACCCCCTGTTCTTCAAGGAGTCGCTGTAGTCGCTCGCCTTGATGGCTCACGATCACGATTCTATTGTTTTCGTTCTGAAGTTTTAGGAGGTCATCCGCCATGTGTTGCAGGCGGCCACCATAAGGTTTCTGAGCCTCAAAGCCAGAGACAATGCTTCGTGGTAATTCGGCGGTAGTGGGAAGTTTCGGAGCATATGTGAGGTGGAGCTGGGACTTCTCGAGCAGGGACAAAATGTGTGTCGAGCTAAAAAGTGGTGATGGAAATGCAGGTGGCAGTTGGCCTCCAGACACGAGTCGCTCACGATTAGTCTGGGCGGACTTTTCAGTGTCTCTTGCTGTAGCAGCTACATGGTCAACTTCATCGATGACTAAAAGGCTGGTGGGTGCGTAATCAAACAGCGCGGCCGTATCAGCCAGAAGGCTCATGCTGTAGAAAGCGGCATCGTCGAAGTGCTCAGAGTTGTGAAGTTGCTCGTGATGTCGTTTCCAAACACCCTTGTCCTCAGCACGCAGTTCCTCCAGGTCCATCTCGTCTAGTCGTATGCCCAAGCCAGGTCCAAGCCAGGTCGGAAATTCAGTTGCTGGAGTCAGCAGTAGCGGATGGGACGCGCCAAACGATCGTTGTGTTTTGGGGTCAAATTTTCGAATGGATTCCAGTTCGGAACCAAGGAAGTCAACTCTGACGGGCCACCGCTCATGAGGGGCGAAAATATCTATGATGCCGCCACGATGCGCAAATTCGCCGGGGTGCTCAACGAGGTGAGTTGACTGATAGCCTAGGGCAATCAACTTGCGTGTCACTTCGTTCAAGTCGGACCGGTTGCCTGGAGACAATGAAAGAGAGTGGGCCAAAAACTCCTTGAGTGGCATGAGATGTCGCATCGCGGCGCGTACCGATGTTGTGACGATCAGGGGCCCAGGGGAGGTGGGGGGCAGTTGCTGTTGCAGGTGTCCAAGGACTGAGATCCGCTGCGCTAGGAGGTCGTGGCTTATAGCAAGCAAGGAATACGGTGGAACATCAACATCGGGAAAGTGGAGCACTGTCGTATTGCGAGCCCACACGGCAATGTCATTAGCAAGCTCTGCAGCTCGGGGTTCTTCGGCCGTTACAACAATGATTGTGGCATTGCTGTTGGAAGCCAAGGCAGAAATAAATGCTGCCTTGGCCCCATCACGAACTTCAACGACTCGGCGAGAAGAGGGGGTGCCTCCTTCGCTCAACGCCCCGGAAAAACTGGCGTCCTCGCTGAGAAGGTTAAGAAGGCCGGTCAGCGACATCGATGACGTTAAATGCACTCATGGCAGTGAGCATGTCATTGGCCAGGATGGTCCGCACGGCAGTTGCAGCCTCATGGATAACAGTACGAACAACCGGTTGTTCGCTGGAGGAAAACTCGCTAAGGACATACGTGGCAGGGTCAACAGCTTCCGGGGGTCTACCAAGACCAATTTTCACTCTTGAAAACTGGTCGGTGTTCAAAGCTTGAATGATAGATCTGAGTCCATTGTGTCCACCGGTGCCTCCATCAGACCGGAGACGGAGACGCCCAAAACCCAGGTCCATATCGTCATGTACCACAATAATTTCTTCTGCGCCTAACGAAAAACCCTCAGCAGCAGCAAGAACAGCCTGTCCGGATTTGTTTACAAAGCTTCTTGGTTTGAGGAGGGCGACCGGCTGACCTTCAATATGCCCGAGCCACAGGTTGGCTCTGTACTTTGTTTTCACCCATTTTCCTACTCCAACCCCCGCGAGTTCGTCACAAACGCGAAAGCCAACATTATGTCGAGTTAACCGATATTCTGAGCCCGGGTTTCCAATGCCGACAATTAAATAGTCTGGTTGAATAGTCGATCCAGACAAGATCTGTCGAAAAGCGTTCAATCGCTTCATCGCAGATCACGGCCCCTCGTCGTCCGAACAGCCTCGGCTAACGCATCCCATTCCTTCAAGGTGATGGTTTGTGGTCGTCGGGACGGGTCAATGCTGGTCTCGAGCATTACTTGCTCGATCTCACTTTCCGAACACCTGAGTCCCGCAGCAAGTGAGTTCCTAAGTTTTTTTCTGGTCTGTGAGAAACCGTGGCGCGCAATTGCAATCCTGCTCTGTAGATCCGACCCGCAGAGAGCGTCGGGGTCAAGAGGTTGAATGCGAACGAGCGAAGACATGACTTTGGGACGCGGTCGAAAAGCATCGGGGGAAACGTCAAATAGGTGACGAACCTCAGCATGTGACTGCACGATCACGCTTAGGAGGCCCATCCGCCCTGGCTCAGCGATTAGCTTTTCGGCTACTTCCTTTTGCAATAGCACTGTCAAGCTTCGTGGTGGCTGTTCGGCCCTAAGCAGATCAATGATCAACCGAGTGCCCACACTGTAGGGAAGGTTTGCAATGACATGAAAAGAACCTCCAGCAATCTTGGTCATATTCATTTTCCGAGCATCACCGGAAATTATTTTTACGTGCTCATGACCAGCAAACCTCTTTTGGAGTTCGGATAAGAGAAAGTTGTCCACTTCTATCGCAAAAACTTTTAGCCCACGCGCAATCAAGGCATCAGTTAGATTTCCGGTTCCTGCACCAATTTCTACGACCGTCGTTCCTGGAGGCAAGGCAGCTGAAGCAGCAATGCGACGTTGGACGCCTCGGTCAACGAGAAAGTTTTGGCCGCGTCTGCGTGAGGGGCGAAAACTCGCCTTTGTAGGTTCGTGCACCCCTTAGTATCACATCGGGTGGGGCCTATACCGCGAGATAGCCTCCATCGGCATAAAGCGTTGTCCCGGTTATGTAGGTTGATCTATCCGAAAGCAGGAAGGCGATGCACGCCGCAATCTCGGAAGGCGCAGCGTAACGGCCAAGTGGCACCAAGTCCTCCCTCTGGGCACGGAGTGTGTCGTTGGACCAAATGTCCTCTGTCATCTTGGTTGTTGTCAGTCCAGGCCCTACGCAGTTCACTCTAATGTTGTGAGGTGCTAGTTCTTGGGCAATAGCCCGAGTGACCGTACGCAGCGCCCCTTTGGCGGCCGAGTAGTGGGCTTGGCCAGATTCTGCGACCTCGGACCTAATTGAGCTGACGTGCACGATCGAGCCTGGTTTTTTCTGCGCAATAAGGTGCTCCGCAACCGCCTTCGTCATGAACACCGGTCCTCGCACAAGCACGTTGCACATCGTTCTCCACGATGCTGTGTCAATCTCGAAGAGCGCCTGCCGATTGGTGTAGCCAGCGACATTTGCTAGGGCGTCGACCCTGCCGTGCATCTTCACAGTTTCGCTGACTAGTTGTTGGCCGGCTTCTACATCTGCAACGTCAAGCTTGTGTGCTGTTATGCCTTCATTAAGCGGGGATGAGTCGACCCACTGACGAAGCTCATCTATAGCAATGTCGCAGGCGACCACCCTGTACCCATCGGTTACCAGTCGTTCGACGCATGCACGGCCAATGCCACGTGCAGCTCCCGTGACTATCGCTACCTGAGACATCAGTGTGTCAATTCCCCCCCGTCAACCATAACCGTGACCCCTGTAATGTAACTGGCATCATCTGAAGCTAGAAAAGCCGCCAGATCAGCAATGTCAGAAGGCTGTCCGAGCCGGCCCATGGGTATGCGGTCAAGCTGGTCATTCAATGCGCCTGGGTTTTCAAGCAGCGATTCCGTGAGAGGGGTTTCGGCTACTCCTGGCCCAATGGCGCACACTCGAATTTTGTGGGGTGCTAACTCTACGGCCGCAGCCTTTGTCAGCATTCGGACGCCGCCCTTGGAGGCGCAATAGGAGGTATGAATAAACCCCGCCACGTCTTCACGCATGGAGGACATGTTAATAATCACCCCGCCAGAGGCCTGGCTCTTCATTTGTGTTGCGGCCGCGCGTACACCGTGAAACACGCCCATAAGGTTTACGGCCATGACAGCATCGAATGCGTCGACGGTGAGATCTAGGAACTGTTCGCGAATAGTTATACCCGCGTTATTAACCATGACATCCAGCCGACCCCATCGGTCCACAACTTGTGCAACCGCCGCTGTTACATCATCTAGACGGGTTACATCGGCTTCAACAATGACTGCATCTCCACCCATTTGTTCTATAAGTCGGAGTGTTTCCTGGGCAGCTTCACAGTCCTTATCTGCAAGCCCGATCTTTGCTCCATCTCGAGCCAAGTTTTGACTGATTGCTCGGCCAAAACCCGACGCGGCGCCAGTAACCACGGCCACTTTGCCGTTCAGTGGAGCCTGAGGATCTGTAGACGTAGTCATAAGGCTGCAGAGCGTAGCAAAATCGAGTCGATGTTGTGCCTCATTGGCCTCCCAGTCTTATACGGCAGAAAGTGGAGATGGTGGGTTTTTTAAAGAGAGTACTACCCCGATCCCTTCGAGGTACGCACGAGCTGCTCTGCCTGCCTTTCCGCGATGACTGATCTCATCCTTTTCGGTGTCGCTAAGCTCGGCCATCGTTTTGTGGCCGTCATCAACAAGAAATATGGGGTCATATCCAAACCCTTGGTGTCCCATAGTTTTCGTCGAGATCTGTCCCTCTACAGTGGACTCATGGGCGTACATGATCATTCCGGTTTGGTCAGCTACCGCGATCGCGCATCGATAGCGAGCAGACCGCAGCGTTTGGCATACGTCATCCAGCATAGTGAGAACCATTTTGTTGCGGTCCTCGTCAGTTGCGCCTGGACCAGCAAAACGACTTGAATAGATTCCGGGCGCTCCTTCAAGCGCGTCAATCTCGAGCCCAGAATCGTCTGAGATGGTCCAGCAACCATAGTGTTGTGCGTATCCGACAGCCTTTAGCGCTGCGTTTTGAGCAAACGTTGTTCCGGATTCCTCGACCACTATTGGTGGGCCAAGGTCGTTTGGGATGCACAACGAAACTGATGACCCGACAAAAATTCTTCGGAATTCTTCATGTTTGTGCTTGCTTGTTGACGCAATTAGCAATTTCATCTTCACTCCATAAGACTCATTTTTTGACTTCCGTTTGCCCCTTAGGACTGAGTCTTACTCCTCTAACGTCTCAATCCTAAGGGATTGCAGGAGAATCGACGTCGACTCACAAAGCCTCTATTTTCGTCCTCAAGCCCACACCATTTGGCCCCCAATTCACGCGCCTTGTGCAGTGATAGATGAAGGCCTTCTGTTTGACTCCTATAATTGTTATCTTGACCTACTCGTGGTTTGGTTGTTTTTGAACAATCAAGCCAGCCACTCCAAGCGTGCCTTGGTCTCTATTTGTGTTGTGTTGTGCGCGACTGGGATGTATGAAAGGGAATCATGTCAGTGATTGATGCCGAACAGTCATTTAAAGATTTAGGCAACGCAATAATTAAGGGTGAAGCCGAGGCTGTAGAAACTATCGTCCGCGATTGCCTTTCCGCAGGTATTGAAGCGTCAGCGATCATCAATGAGGGCATGATTCCGGGCATGGACGTCGTTGGTGAGCTTTTTCGCACCAACCAGTACTACGTACCTGAGGTTCTTATCTCGGCACGGGCAATGAAGGGTGGCATGGCCATTCTCCGGCCAATTCTGGCCGAAACTGGTGTAGAGCCAGTAGGCGAGGTGGTTATTGGCACGGTTCGGGGTGATCTGCACGACATTGGGAAGAATCTTGTTGCGATGATGTTGGAGGGTGCAGGCTTCTCGGTCCACGATACCGGCATTGATACGCACCCTGATGAGTATGTCCAGACATCTGTTCAGAACAATGCCAACATCATCGGCATGTCAGCTTTGCTGACGACAACGATGACTAATATGCGCAATACCATTGAAGCGGTAGAGGCTGCGGGGCTCGCAGAAAAGGTTCACTGCATTGTTGGAGGTGCCCCTGTTACCCAGCGTTATGCGGATGAGATCGGTGCGGATGGATATGCGGCAGATGCAGCTTCCGCCGTTATTTTGGCCAAGAGACTCCGAGGTGTTTTGGCCAGTGACGATGATGGGGACGACATGGGACGGTCCCTGTATCTCCAGGCTCGAGATGCATTACAAGTAGCAGTTCGTGAGGAGCCCGGAAGTGATTCTCATTCGGAAGGGTTGATGGAAGCCGAGGGGTTAGTAGAACAGGCTCGTGCGGCCGGTTATGAATTGACTCATATCGATCGAATCATGGCTGAGATTGATCGCGAGAAGCAGCGCACTGAATAACTTCGTTACGTTTTCGGCGAAACAAGACCAATGTTTGCCGCGGTGCTTCCCAAAAGGTTTTCAAGGTCAATGGGATTAAGGTTGCTGTTTTCGGCATGTCGCAACGCCTGTGCTTGGCCAATTAACGGGTAGTCGCTACCGAAGATGAGCTTTCCAGGTGCCAGTGAGGACATAACACGGAATATTTTCGGGTCGTAAACAAGATGACTGGCCGCAGAGTCATAGAAAACGTTTTCTGTCTTTTTGTTTATTTCGGGGATGAGTTCGTGGATGGCTAGTCCAATTCCCCAATGAGCCAGGATCACCGGTATAGCGCCCTCGGTTGCATCGATTAGATTCCAAATTGCAGGGGCTGTAGTGGTCCTGTCCTTGCCGGGATAGTTGTGGCCAATCAATTCACTGGTATGGACAAGCATAATCATTCGGAAGTGCTTCGCGATATCGACGAATAACCTAACGAGATTTCCATCCGAAAGGTTCCACCCCTGACCCTGGGGAAACAATTCCCCGATCCCGAGAGCGCCACGGGAGGAGCACCGTTCTACTTCCTGAACGCAGAAATCGATGTCGTTAGGAGGGGCTACACAGAACGGAATGATCCGACCGTTTGACGAAGCTGCAGTGTCCAAAACGTAATCGTTATGCATGCGGCACAGGCCCGCATCCCGCCATGCAAAGCCAAAAGCGACGCTTGCTTCAATACCTGCATCATCCATTGACGTTAGTAAGTCCTGGCCGTTGGCTAGTTTATGTCGACGGTTTAGGTAAAGGCGTCGAAACCAAAGATCTGCTCCAAGATAATGATTCCGATGTTTTGCAATGTCGGGCGGAAAGATATGCGTGTGAGTATCAATACGTGGAGTCGTCATGCGTTCATATGCTTCGGACAAAGGCTGCGTGGTTTTATCAATAATAATCCCGTTGCGCCGCCTGTCTTAAAGGGATTAGCCAACATTATTACTGGTTGCATTAATCATAAGCCTAAAGATGCAGGTGCTTAAGGGGTCAGCCGTGCTTCAAAAGAAGCCTGCAACTATAATTGATCGTAATGAGAGCATTCGTTGCCATTAGAATTCCATTACAGTTTCGAGAGGTGCTTGCTGGTGAGGCTGTGAGCCTTACCCAAATCAGTCGCCACACTCGACCGGCTACGGTTGGAAACCTCCATTTGACTCTAGCCTTTCTTGGCAATGTGGCCTCGCAAAGTACTGACAGTGTCATTTCAGCCATGGAGACGGCAGCTACCGGATTTAAACCCTTACGTCTTGGATTCGGCCCGGGTGGCACCTTTCCTTTATATGGGGAGCCTCGCATTGCCTGGGTGGGTGTCACTGGTGACTTGGAGCCTCTTAATAAGCTTCAGGGGTCGATCACTGAAAACATGCGAGGCATTGGCATCCGTGTCGACAAACGTCCGTTTAGCCCTCATATAACTCTTGCTCGTATTGGCCGACAAGCCACACCATCAGATCGAATTTCCATTAGGCGAGCATTAGAGGACCTAGACCTTAACCATCTTGGCCAGTTCGTAACCCACGGGATTAGCTTGATAGAAAGCGAGCTAACGATTGAGGGGGCGTCCCATCAAGAGTTGCTGGAGGTAGAGTTCAGGCAGGGTCGGTTTAAGAGAAAGCGGCGACGGTTCGGACTGTTCTAATTGTTTTGATCGGTCTTTTGAGGACAGCCCCATCCGCCGCCGCCTGGGGTGTCAACACGGATTCGGTCCCCGGATTCAAGGGGAAAAGTTGTCTTGCCTGGCAGCTTTTGGATCCTCGCTGCTTTTCGAATGACCTTGTTAACTCCACGCTTCCCAGGGCTTCCGCCGGCGGATCCCCATGGTGGTCGTAAGCGACGTTCAGTAATAACGGTGGCTACGGAAGGTACAAGTGCGACCAATTCACGGATGATGCCGTTGCCGCCAGAGTGGCGTCCCGCCCCCCCCGAACCGCGACGCAACTCATATCGCTTAGCCAACAACGGGTAGGTCAACTCCAAAGCTTCAATCGGGGTGTTTCTGGTGTTCGTCATAGCTACCTGAATGCCATCAACCCCCGGACCTAATGGACCACCCCCGGATCCTCCGCCAATTGTTTCGTAGTACGAAAATGGCCTGCCTCGAATAGAGTCATAACCACCAATGATTAGATTGTTCATCGTTCCCTGGCTAGCCGCAGGGGCTACATCTGGAAGTGCCCGGGCAAGAGCTCCCCATATCGTGTCAACGACTCGCTGTGACGTCTCTACATTTCCTGCAGCGACCGCGTGTGGCGGGCGAGGAGCCAATAACGAATCCCGTGGGATATTAAAGGTGAGTGCAGAAGCGACGCCCTCATTTGCAGGGACGTCTGCTCCCATTAGGCAACGCGCAATATAGATCGCAGCTGAATGTGTAACTGATTCAGGAGCATTCATTGCCCCGGCTACGGCTGGCGAAGTTCCTGAAAAGTCAAAGTGCAAACGCCCATTGTCCACAGAAAGCACGAGCGAGATTTGTGCTGCCTCGCCATCAAGACCATCGTCATCCAAGAAATCCGAAAAACTATACACCCCATTGGGAATGCGTTTGAGTCGGGACTGTGCAAGCCTTTGAGTGTATTCAAGTAGGGTTTTGGCTTTTTCAGTCAACGTTTGAGGGCCGTATCTATCAGCCAAGGCGGAAATACGGCGTTCGCCAATTTGGTGGGAAGCTATCTGTGCCGATAGATCGCCTAAACGTTCCTCGGGGGTCCTTACATTTCGGCAAATTATTTCGACGAGCTGCGTGTCAAGGATGCCTGCATCCACCAGCTTCAACGGGGGAATGACTAACCCCTCGTGGAATAGTTCTGTGCTTGGAGGCATCGAACCTGGAGCCATTCCACCGATGTCAGCATGGTGAGCACGAGTGGCAACCCAGCCCCAATGACTGGATGAGCTCTTTCGGCCAACGAAAACTGGAGAAACTGTTGTGATGTCAGGGAGGTGGGTGCCCCCCATGTAGGGATCGTTCAGAATCAGAACATCTCCTAAAGAAGGTTGGGCCTTCTCGTAACTTTCAATAGCGGCGGTGACGGAAGCAGGCATCGATCCCAGATGGACGGGTATATGAGCAGCTTGAGCAAGCATTTTCCCCGAACGATCAAAAATCGCGCAGGAGTGATCTAATCGCTCCTTAATGTTTGGTGAATATGCACTTTGCTGTACCGCAACACCCATTTCTTCAGCGACAGATGTGAAGAGATGGTTAAACACCTCGATGTCAAAGGTTTTGGAGTTCTCAATGCTCATGGGGTCAGCATACAGACATGGATCACGGAGATCGGCCAGAGAGGATACTCAACGTTATACTCACGTTTTAGGTAGAGTCGTATTGATGCCCAAGAGTTGGCAAGAAGAAGTTCAAGAAATCCTTGACGATTCGGCTCGCCGGCCTACACGGCCTTCCCCAAAAGTCCTGAAAAACATACAAGGGCCGACATCCTTTCTGGACCTCCTGGGTCGATGGGTGAGACGAAGATTCTCCACCACGGGTGAAACTTTGGTTACGGCCTCAGTGTTAATCGTGCTCGCCTTGTTCCTTTCAATCTTCATGCGACAGCTCGCATCAATCTTGGTGGTTGCCGGTGCGATGGTTTTTGCGGGTGCGTTGGTTCGGGGTATCTTCGAGAGTCGTAACAATCGCTATGCATCTCGGCCCGACAAAGGGCCAGTGCTGTGGCGCGGCCGAGTGATAGAGGCTCCACAACAGCAGGGCTCATTCCTGCATCGGACTTGGAATGCGATCCGTCGTGTGCGGAACCGCTAATCGAGGTGTTTCCTACATATGAATATTTCTGAAATTTCCCCCGGCGACCTTGTTCGCGGCGTCTTCCTTGTTGCTGACCTGGATGTGCGTGAGACGCGCAACGGGAATCCATATCTTCGGATGACCTTGCGGGACCGTGAGGGTGACAGCATCGACGGCTTATTCTTTGGGGTGTCCGAAAGTGATATTTCGGCCGTTACCAGCGGCAAACCATTTGACGTTGACGGGGAAGCCGACGAATACCGAAATCGTGTGAACGTAAAAATCACTAGCATGCGCATGTCAGAAGAGGTGTGGGACGCCGAAGCCTACTTGCCGCGATCAACAGAAGACCCTGAAGCTCTGCTTATCGCTGTGTCTGAAGCTGTCGACAGCATCACGTCATCAGATATCCGCAACGTCATGCGTACCGTTCTTTCAGACTCTGAAGTGAGTAATCGCCTGGCCCGGTGGCCTGCGGCGAAAATCCGGCATCACGCGTGGCTTGGTGGTCTACTAGAACACACCGTTGAGATGCTCAGGATTGCCGAAGCGGTTGCCGTAGCATTCCCCAAGCTTGACCGTGACCTTCTCGTTGCCGGAGTGGTCTTGCATGACCTAGGAAAGCTATATGAACTGGGCCTTGCTTCGGATATCGAGTACACAGTATCTGGGAATCTCGAGGGGCATATGGTGCAAGGTGTACAGATTCTGGACCGGGCTTTGTCCGAAAATGCCCCGCTCGAAGAGACGCAGACGCTTTTACGACATCTAGTGCTAAGCCATCAAGGCCAACTTGACTATGCGGCTGTTGTTGAACCGATGATCCCGGAAGCTATAGCGCTCCATTACATTGACCAACTTTCTTCTCAGGTCCGACCTGCGATAGAAGACATTCAGGCTGCCGAACAGCGAGGTGTCCGAGGCGCGTTCATTCGTGGTCAAACAGCAATGCGCTCACTTTATGTTCGTTCAGGATAGTTGATAGGACGTCAGTCGAAGCATTTCGGGCAATTTCTATCCTTTCAAGGCCTCGATTCGCTCCCTAATTTGCGCTACTCGATTGCGAGATTCTTCGGCCCGATTCTGCTCCTTTAAGATCACCGCTTCTGGTGCCCGCCCCATAAAGTTTTCGTTGCTGAGCAATTCCTCGGCACGTCCTAGCGTTTCTTGCGCCTCAGCCATTTCTCGGGCAAGACGCTTTTGCTCGGTAGCAAGATCAACCAAGCCTGAGATAGGAAGCGTGACTTCAGCACCGCTAGCCCGCACTGTGATTGCGGGCTCCCCGAATGTTGTGCCGGCGGGATGGAAGGTCAGAGGCCTAACACGAGACATTCGTTCAATCATTATTGCCTCTTGCTGCAATTCGACAGGGCCACCTGATATTCGGGCCTCGATCTCCCGTGCTGGATCGACATCAGCTTCATGTCGGGCGTTTCTAATGCCTTGAACAACCTCGATTACGCCGCGAATCTTCGTAATGGAGGCACCATCAATTTCTGTCGACGGCTCGCATATATTTTCCGCAATCAAGAGCTTTGATGCGTTTGGTTCACCGCCGGCCGCACGAAAATGCCTCCAAATCTCCTCAGTTACAAATGGCATGAAAGGGTGGAGCAGCCGCAACATACAACCGAGAACAGCTTCAAGGGTTGTGGCCACACGCGCAATCGCGGCATTATCTCCGCCGTACAATCGAATTTTTGCTGCTTCGACATACCAGTCGAAAAACTCGCTCCAGAGGAAATCCTGCAATGCTCTACCAGCTTCACCAAAACGGAAGCGGTCGATGTCATCCAATACTTCTGCGTGCACCTGGTGCATCCGACTAATTATCCAGCGATCAAGGGCCGTTGGATCTGCAGGGGATTCTTGGCCAGCCCGTTCCATCGCGGAAATAACGAATTTCGCCCCATTCCATAGTTTGTTGGCGAAATGGCCCGAACGTTCAATGCGTTCGAAATTAAGACGCATGTCGTTCCCGGCGGTGCTCCCAGTAACGAAAGCAAGCCGCATTGCATCAACCCCGTAACGATCGATAGTGTCAGCAGGGTCGTCGCCAGCTTGATAATTTGATTTCTGGACCTTGGTCCCGTCGCGATGGCGAACAAGGCCGTGAAGATATACGTCACGGAATGGGACGTCTCCCGTAAGTTCAAGGCCTAACATCACCATTCGGGCCACCCAGAAAAAAATGATGTCATACCCTGTTTCCAGCACATCTGTGGGGTAAAAACGACGCATATCGGCCGTGTCATCTGGCCAACCTAGTGTTGAGAAAGGCCAGAGTCCCGAACTAAACCATGTATCGAGGACGTCTTCATCTTGTTCAAGGTGTGCGCTTCCACACGCATGGCATGCATTTGGTTCTTCACGATCAACAATTACTTCAGCACACACCTGGCAATACCAGACAGGAAGACGATGGCCCAACCATAATTGCCGTGAAACGCACCATGGCTGAATGTCATCCATCCACCGTAGAAACTCATCCTTATATCGAGGAGGATGGAATTTGATTCTCCCATCAGTTACAGCCGCTGCTGCTGCCGCTGCCATCGATGCCACATCCACAAACCATTGTTCTGAAACAAGAGGCTCGATGACAGCACCGTCTCGGGAACAATGGCCAACCGAGTGTTCATGTGTTTCCTCTCGCTCAAGCAAACCTTCTTCTTTTAGAAATTCCAGATAGTCAGCCCGGGCGACAGTTCGTTCCTTTCCGGCCCACCGCCCTGCTTCTTCATTAAGGGATCCATCACCGTTCATAATGTTTATGACTGGCAGTTGGTGTCTCTGGCCAATTTCCCAGTCATTTGGATCATGCCCTGGTGTGACTTTCACAGCCCCTGACCCAAATTCAGGGTCCACAAAACTGTCAGCGATGACTGGGATCTTTCGTCCGATGCCTGGCACGATCGCCTGCTCGCCGACCACGGATGCATACTTCGCGTCATCTGGATGCACTGCTATCGCCGTATCACCGAGCATGGTCTCTGGCCGGGTAGTCGCTACCGTAACGTGCTTGCCGTTTGCTAAGGGGTAGCGGATATGCCAAAGGCTGCCAGGGACATCTTGGTATTCAACTTCAAGATCGCTTATTGCGGACTGGTCCTTTGGACACCAATTAACCAGGTATGCCCCTCGATAAACAAGCTTGCGTTCATAGAGTTGCACGAAGGCTTCACGAACAGCCCGTGAAAGTTGCGCGTCAAGAGTGAAGTGCTCGCGTGTCCAGTCCACTGACGCGCCAAGGCGGCGCAATTGATCATTGATCGTCCCGCCCACCGAAGCTTTCCATTGCCAGAATCTTTCTTCGAATGCTTTACGGCCAAGTTTGTGTCGCGTGGTTCCTTCTTCACTGAGGGTGCGTTCGATAACGTTTTGGGTCGCGATTGCAGCATGATCAGTGCCAGGAATCCAAAGGGCTGCTCGACCTCGCATCCGTTGCCACCTCGTCATTAAGTCCTGATAGGCGACAAAAAGCACATGTCCGTTGTGCAGCTGTCCAGTGATGTTTGGTGGCGGTATAGCGATCGTGAAGGGTTTGCAATCAGTCTTCTGTGATGGTTGAAAGTGGCCGGCTGCCTCCCATTCTGCGTACAGACGAGCCTCTACAGAGCTATGGTCAAATGGTCCATTCATGGCATCGAGCACTGAAGCTTTGTGCTCGGATGTCATTGGTGCCTCCTGGAAGTAGCGACCGGGAATAGGTCCAGAGACACACATCCTACCTGTGGCATAGGTCTAGACCTACATTTAGGCACCCTTGCCAAATCTTTGTCTGTTAGATCCGTGCTTGTGCAGTGTGCAGATCGTGATAGGCGCCTGGCTGTGATATTAGTTCATTGTGGGTTCCACGTTGCACGATTTGGCCATTCTCTAGAACCAAAATGACATCCGCATTGCGAATGGTCGAGAGTCGGTGTGCAATCACAAAACTCGTCCGATTTTCCAAAACGTTTACCAGAGCTTTTTGAATCTCATATTCGGACTCGGTATCAATATCCGATGTAGCTTCGTCAAGGATGAGGATGGCCGGATCAGCCACGATTGCTCGAGCTAGCGCGATTCGTTGCTGTTGGCCACGTGACAACCGTAGGCCGCCGTCGCCAACCGCAGTATCGATTCCTTCCTTCAATTCGCTAACAAAATCACTGGCGCTGGCCAAGGCTACGGCGTGTTGCACTTCCTCGTCAGAGGCCAGCGGATTTCCATAGCGAATGTTGTCAGCAATTGTCCCGGAAAATAGAAATGTTTCCTGGGGGACGTAGGCCAAACCGCTTCGAAGTGTATTGATGCGAAGATCGTTGAGGCTTATTCCATCAATCAATATTTCCCCGCGGTTGGGTTCATAGAATCTGGCAATGAGGCCTACCAGGGTAGTCTTGCCAGAACCTGTCGAGCCAACTAGCGCGATGGTCTCTCCAGCGTTTGCCACGAACGAGACATCTGTCAGGACCGGGGTGGTCTGATCGTAGCTGAAGTTTACTTGCTTAAATTCAACCTTGCCTCTGGGAGTGACAAGGTCCTGAGCATGCGGACGGTCGACAATGTCCTGGGGCACATCCATGAACTGAAAGATGCGATCCGCGGCAGCCAGACCTGACTGCACGACATAGTTCACGCGAACAAGCTCTGTTAGAGGTTGATGGAAAATCTGCAGGTAGGCGAGAAAGGCAATCAGGGTTCCAGGCGTCATTTCTCCCAGGGTGATCTGCCAGCCCCCATACCCAAGAATGGCGGCCACACTTAGTGCGCTTAAGCCTTCAATTAATGGGGTTGCTATTGATTCAAGAGTCGTCGTACGCAGATTCGCCTGTAGGTTTTCTCGATTTTCGCTCTGGAAGCGTTCCGTGTCGGCTTCTTCACGCGCAAATGCTCTACTCACCCTGACCCCACTAACATTTTCCTCTATTGCCGTATTGATATTGGCAATAGATTCCTGGAC
>MDTE01011879.1_pt1 | contig 59572 bp, 36 predicted proteins | sample 811231 | NCBI WGS metagenome assembly MDTE01 (sample SAMN05326651, study PRJNA326480) | marine metagenome | isolation source: seawater | place: Indian Ocean: Red Sea | collected 2010
CACCGCAGCCACCGCAGCCACAACTTCCAACGCGGCCCCCTCAACCGCCGCGAGCGCCAGAAAGTCGCTTTACGACATGGGGACACGGCGAGAGTTGTTTCTCGACGACTTTCTCGTCGACCGGACCGCCGGTTCGGTTCACTTTCTGTTGCACCATCCGGTGGCACAGGAAGAGGTGATTCGGCACACGCGGGACTGGGAGGGCACCTCGAGTGGCTACCACACCGTGATCCAGGACGGCGACATGTACCGCATGTTTTACCGGGGATCGAATTTCAACCTGGTCAACAACCAGATCGTCACCACCAATCGCGAGACGTGCTGTTACGCCGAGAGCACCGACGGCATCCACTGGAAGACGCCTGAGCTCGGGCTCTTTGACCACGACGGATCGAAGGCCAACAACATCGTCTGGCGTGGTCCCGGCAGCCACAACTTCAGCCCCTTCCTGGATCAACGCCCCGAGTGTCCACGGACCGAACGATTCAAGGCCCTGGGAGGACTCCCTTCCACCAGCCGCGGACTCCTGCTGTTCACCTCGCCAGACGGCATCCACTGGAAAAAAGCAAGAGAAAAGGCCGTCATCACCAACGGCGCGTTCGACTCGGCCAACATCGCCTTCTGGGACCCGACCATCAAGAAGTACCGAGCGTACTGGAGAGATTTCACCGAGGGACTTGAGAAGGCCAAGAAGGGGATTGGCAAGCGGATGATCCGGACCGCGGTCAGCGACGACATGGTCAAGTGGACCGATGAACATGACCTCCTCTACACCGACTCGCCGCTTCAGCAGATGTACACCAACAACGTGATGCCTTACTTCCGCGCACCGCACCTCCTTGTCGGGTTTCCCATGCGGTACATTGAAAGAGGTTGGAGCCCGTCGATGCGCGCGTTGCCGGATCTCGAGAATCGCAAGGTCCGCTCTGATGCACATCTCCGATATGGCACAGCCTTGACCGAAACCCAGATCATGGCCAGCCGGGATGGGGTGACGTTCAAGCGATGGAACGAGGCCTTTCTGCGCCCGGGAATCCAGCGTCATGACTCGTGGTACTATGCCCACCACGACGTCGCCTGGAATCTCGTCACGACGAAGTCACGTTGGAAGGATGCTCCCGACGAGATCTCGATTTACGCCAGTTCCGGCAAGTGGCACGGGCCGGGAGCCCGGATGACCCGATTCACTCTTCGACAAGATGGCTTCGTTTCCGCCAACTGCCCGTTCTCGGGTGGCGAGATCATCACACGTCCGCTCACATTCCAGGGTTCAAAACTCGAGACGAATTTCAGCACGTCCGCCGCCGGCACGATGAAATTCGAGATTCAGACTGCCGCCGGTGAGCCGATTCCCGGGTTCACCCTCGATGACGCTGACGAGACGTTCGGTGACGAACTCGACCGTGTGGTCACGTGGAAGGGATCGCCGGATGTCTCGCGATTGGCCGGCAAGCCGATTCGTCTGAGAATCACCATCAGCGATGGCGACCTGTACGCGATCAAGTTCAGTTAGCTCGCCGGGTCGGCAGTCCCGCCCCGGTCTCCTTCAGCCACTCCCCCAATTCCAGACGCAGCGATCGGGCGATGTCCTCGCGTACTGAGGCGAGGTTGCGCATTTCCCCGATATCGGCTTCGAGGTCAAAGAGCTCCAACGACTGGTCGTCGAACCTCAGGATCAGCTTGTGCCGGCCGCGACGGATTGCCGCCCCCGGTCGATTCGACTTGTGCCACGCAAAGTGCGGGTAATGAAAATGCAGCGAGCGTGACGGCAGGGGTTGGCCATTGAGCACCCCCTTGAGGCTGATTCCGTCCAGTCGTTCGTCCATTTTGCCCCGGACCCCCGCCGCCTCCACGATGGTGGCCGTGAGGTCCATGGACACAACCGGTGTCTTGAGCACCGTTCCCGGCCTCGTCACTCCAGGCCACCGCACGATCAGCGGCACCCGGATTCCTCCCTCGTAGAGATCTCCCTTGCCGGACCGCAGAGGTCGATTGTCGGTCGCGCCTGACCATCCCCCGTTGTCGCTGGTGAAGATCACCAGCGTCTCCTTTTCGAGTTCCAATCGCTTCAGCTCTTTCAGCACACGTCCGACGGCGCGATCCGTGGCTTCCAGTTGTGCTCCGTACACCGCGTTCCGCAGGCCTCGTCCTTCGCGCCCCTTGTATTTGGGCACAAGTTCGGCCGGTGCTTCAAACGGGTAGTGCGGGTTGTATGTCCACAGGCAGAGCAACATCGGTTGCTCATGAGCGCGTCGCATCCAGCCAATCGCCTCATCCGCCAACCGGTCGGTCAGGTATTCGCCTTTGCGCCGCGGCGTGATCGTGGGAATTCGGTACGGGTCGAAATACGTCGGCGGCCCCCCGTAGCCACATCCCCCCACGTTGATCTCAAACCCATGCCGATCCGGAAAGAACGCTCGCCCACCGGAGCTGGGATCGTCCTTGCGGACTCGCGTCCCCGACAGATGCCACTTCCCAAAGAAACCGGCCCGGTAGCCCGCGGCCACGAGTCGTTCGGCCAGCGTCACTTGCTTGTGCGGCAGGATGTCGGCTGTCGCCGGCGGCTGGATCACTCGGTCCCTGGGCCAGAATTGCGGACCATCGGCCCCATGCTGGGTGATTCCCAGTCTCGCTGGAGACAGGCCTGTGATCAGGGCAGCGCGGGTCGGTGAGCAGACCGGCGATGCGGCGTACGCGTCGGTAAACCGAGCCCCCTCGCGTGCGAGAGCATCGATATGCGGCGTGTGGAGCTTGTCGTTCCCCTGGCAACGTAAGTCGCGCCAGCCCATGTCGTCGGTCATGATCAGGAGCACGTGGGGACGATCGGCTGCCGCCGCCACGGGCAACAGTCCTTCACAACTCAGCAACGCGGCAATTGCAACATGCCAAAACACATGCACCGGGGTGATCTCCTCACAAGACAGCGTCTGACTCTACGTCTCTCTCCCGAGCCTGTCACGGCCGTAACGCTCCACCAGGCTCAATTCAGATCGTCGACCGGCTGCCCGAGGCCGCCACGGCCCTTGTCCAGGATCGCCCCAGCCACCAGTGGCCGAATCAACGAAAGCCCCTTGCGGGTCAGGTGATTGTGGTCACGGTAAAGCGACCTGCCGTCCAGAACGGCCAACACCCGGCGAGCCGCCCCATTTCCCTCGCCTTGTTCCACAAACAGCTCTGTGGGATCGAGGACCACGGTGCCGATTTCATCAAGACGTGCCAACACGCGATTCATGCTTGACTGTCGTTGCAGGTGCTCCGCTCTCGTCGTCGTAACCCACGGATTGTTATGCAGTCCACGTCGCATGGCGATCCACCAGGTACGGGCAGGCGTGAGGTCATTGACCTCAGGTGGTTGCGAGAGAATCGTCAGGCGAATGTCACGGTCACGGCAGAATTCGGCCAATCTCACCAGGTGCCGCGTCAGCACAGTCTCGGGACTCTCGGTGACTCGCCCGCTCGTGAAGTCATCGGTCAGCAAGTGCCGCCGGTCGGGGCCTCCCATGATCTCGTGCCACCCCATCGTGTAGAAACTCCAGCGTGCGACCAGGATCAGCTGCGACGGCCTGTGGACATCAAGCAGCGCCAAAGCCTGCTGCTGCCGCTGTCTCATCTGTTCAATATCATGCAAGTAAGGCAGGCACACTCCAGGAACCGGCACAACAGATGGGGTCACGATCGCTTTGCCAACGAGCCCCCTCTCCTTGGCAATATCGTCAATCAACCAACAGAAGCTCTTCGCATGACTGTCACCCCACACAACGATGTCCAAGTGGGGAAGCCGGCTGGCGTGGCCCAACGTCGGGAGCTTGTCGAAGTCCAGCGCGGCCTCCAGCTTGATGGCCACCCCCTTGTGACTCCACGTGGTGTCGCCAATCACCTCACGCATCGATTCTGAAAAACGACCTCGCATCCCCTCACCCAAGCGGTACATGCCCCCTATGGCACCCGTCGTCACGAGTGCCAGAGCCGCCAGGACAAAAACAGATCGCGGTTGTATCACGAACCGCCGTTCCATCGACTGGTTCCGACAAGGGGTCTCCACCCATTTCCAGGACGCCACGGACACCACAAAGGACGCCGCCAGCGCCAGCGCCATATCGCCGGGCCCCAACGGACCACGCGCCGCACGCAAGAACACAATGATGGGCCAGTGCCAGAGATAGAGTGAATACGAGATCAGGCCGACAAACGTGAGTGGCCGAATCGAAAGAATTCGCCCGACCAGGATGTCTGGCGTCCTGCCTGTCGCCCTGATAATTGCTGCTGTACCGAGCACCGGCGCCAGCGCTGCGAATCCGGGGAATGGAATTTTCTCGGTATACATCGCCATCGACGAGACGATCGCCAACAAGCCAGCCCACGCCAGCACCTCGTCCCGCCAGCGACGAGATGTGCTCCGTGGTGTAGGCCCCACGGCCAGCAGGCATCCCGTCAGAAGTTCCCACGCACGCGTCGGCAGCAGGAAAAACGTGGCATGAGGGTGTTTCACTACCCCGTAAGCACTGGCTGCCAGCGACACGCCTGCACAGACCGCCACACCGACAAACAGCCTCCTTCGACTGGCTCGTCGACACAGCACGAGCACGAGAGGCAGGACCAGATAGAACTGCTCTTCCACAGCCAGCGACCAGGTGTGGAGCAGTGGCTTGAAATCCGCGGGAGCGGCAAAGTAGCCCGTGTCGCCCCAGAAGTAGACGTTGGCTAACATCATCGCATGGGCCACGGCCGACTCGCCCAGCTCCTCGAGTTCACTCGGCAAGAGCACCAAGTAACCGACACACAGAGTCGCGGTCACCATGACAACCGCCGCTGGCAAGATCCTCCGGACGCGCCGCTCCCAGAACTGCGACATGGAAAATGTCGACTGTTCCAGGCCTCGCCGGATGATCCCTGTGATCAGGAAACCCGAGATCACAAAGAAGACATCGACTCCGACATAGCCGCCCTCAAGCCCCGCGCCTGCATGAAAGCCCACGACCCCCAGGACAGCCAACGCTCGCAGCCCATCGATTTCGGGACGGTATGTCATGGAGACACTTGATGATACCAGCCGGCGAAACCACAACATCCCTGCTCTTGCCATCCTAACCGATGGACCGACCCGACGTGGCGATGTGCTGCGGGGTCGGTTGGGCGAGTCCTGCTGCCGCTCGTCGCTCTTCCCGGCTCAGCTCTTCTGCAGGAGCCGTTTCACGCTCGGATCATGTTTGTTGATGTAGTCTTCACGCGCATTCCACGCCGCCGCCCGTGTCTGCTCCATCTCTCGGAACGCCTGGTCTCCTTTCAACTCCCTGCGTCGCTTGTCGCGATCGGCGTTGATCTGTTTGTCCGAGATGAACAAGTCGGGATATGCCTGATCGAGCCGCACCTCGGCCTCCTGGTGTGCTTCCACCAGGGCCTTGTAGCCGGAGTCACGGGCGAATTGCTGACGGAGTAGCTCGAGCGCCCGCTTCCGACGACTCTCAGGCAACCTCCCCACTTCCGGCCGGCGTTTCACAAGAAACTCGTCCTTGGCCCGTTCCGCCCGATAAGTGGCAAACAACAATTTCTTGTACCGGGGATCCTCGGCCAGCAACCGCTTGCGACGAGAGGCGTATCTCTGGTGGATCTCCTTATGGGTCACATAGATACGCGGGTACTTCTTGGCCCGAATCTTGTCGAGCTCCTTCACTCGTAACACCAGCCGACGGTAGGTGGCGTCGGTCTGATACAGCCGATCGTGGGCCGTCCGGCGGGCTCTCAGCAGCCTCACCTTCGGTGGCAGGGTCACGGGAAACCGACCTGATCTGTCGGCAGCTTGTGCCCAGGCCTCGTCGGACTCGACCACGCGAGACGCCTGGAACATCTGGACGTTGTCGATTGCTGCCGGCTTGTCGTCGACCTGGAATGCGAAGTATGTGCGGGTGCGATCAAGGATCGGGTGCTGGGCGACAGCGACATGTTCGCGATCGACGTGGGCGGCCAGCCGGTCTCCGCTGAATTCCACGGTCATCGTGTACCAGCGATTTGGCTGAAAGCGATAGGCACACTCCCCGTGCCAATGCTGAAAGTAGGGTCCTCGCTTGTCCTGGCCAGTCTCGATGCAAAAGTGCTCCGGCGTGATGTGGACGACGGCGTTGTACGCCCCGCCTCCGCCGGTAACAAGTCGGATCTCGTTGGACGCTTGGAGTTGAAAGTCGAACCGGATCAGGCAATCCGAGTACTTCAGATCGCGGGCAAAAATCCGGGTGTTCCTGCTACCCGAATCTGCCCGCTGCAACCGCCCCTCGATGGCCTCCCAGTCCGCATTGAAAAACCACCGCTTGCTCACCTGACCATCCGAGAAGTGATCGGCGAACACCAATCGACTGGGTCGAACGAGCATGGGAGGTGATGCTCGACGAGCCCCCACTGACTCTCTCCACCTGGCCAGAGCCCCACGCAATTCCGCCACGAGCTCCGGCCTGGCTCGGGCCATGTTGCGAGACTCTGAAACATCGGTAGCCACCGGATAGAGCTCAACCTCGCCGGTGTCGAAGAACTCGATCAGCTTCCAGGGGCCACGCCGAATCGCACCAGCGGACCGGCCGCCCAGGAAGTGAGGTCGATCAAGTGGGTAATGCCAGTGGATCGCCTCACGCTCAATCGGTGTTCTGGGACTGTGCCAGCTCGCCAGGGTAGACACGCCGTCGAGGATATGGGACTTGTCCGGCTCAATTCCGGCAGCCTCCAGCAGCGTGGGATAGAAATCCAGGTTGACGGTCGGCTGGTCGCATTGCGACGACGCCGGCGTGTGGCCCGGCCACTGGACGATCATCGGAACACGGACTCCTCCTTCATACAACTGGCTCTTTCCGCCGCGGAGTGGCGCGTTGGACGTGACATTCGTCTCGCCGCCATTGTCGCTGGTGAAGACAAGAATCGTGTTGTCCAGCAGGCCGAGTTCGTCGAGCTTGGACTGGATCAGACCGATTCCCTCATCAATGCTCTCGAGCATCGCCGCCAGGTGAGGATTGTGATCCGCCGCCCAATGATGCAGAGCATCCCCCTCGTGTCCGGCATCCTGGCACAGGTAGCAGCGGGTACGGGTACTTGGCCCCGGCTTGTGCTTCTGGCGATACTTGTCGACCAGCTTGGGCTTGCCATTGAGAATCGAATGTGTGGCGTAGTGGCTCAGGTAGAGAAAAAACGGGCGATCCTTGTTACGTGCGATGAACTCGACCGCCTCGAGATTCATGCGGTCGACCAGGTATTCCCGCTCACCCAGCCGGTTCTTGCTGAGATCGAGCCAGCGGATCGGCTGCTTGCGAAATACGAACGGCCAGAAGTTGGCCCCGTTGCCCACCCCCTTGACCTCCCGGGCCGTGTCCCAGGCAAACCCATGACTGGCCGGTTTGACCTCATGCTCGGCCCCGTGATGCGCGTAGCCGGTCAGGTGCCATTTGCCGATCATCCCGGTCCGATAGCCATGCCGAGCGAGCATCTCGGGCAGTGTCACATGCGCTGTCGACAACGCGTTGGCCGAGTTGGGCCGCAGGTAGTCGATGATCCCCACCCGGGCGGGATGCTGGCCGGTCAGCAACGCCGCGCGATACGGCGAGCAGACCGGAGCGGCGGCATACGCCTGAGTGAACCGCATGCCGCGTCTCGCCATCGCGTCGAGATGCCGCGTCTCATGGAAGCGGTTGCCGTAACAGCCCAGCTCACTCCATCCGAGATCGTCCGCCAGGACGAAGATGATGTTGGGGCGAGGCTTCTCCGCCGCCTCGACCGGGCCGCCGAGTAAGCACACGGCCACCACACCCATCGTTCCCCACCACGCCTGAAGGTCGGCAGATGGCCTGACAACACGATCGCACACCACGTCAACGATCTCCCTTGCTTCCGCCACGCGACTCTTTCGAGGCCGCCAGCAGCTCGATCAACTCGGCTCTTGCCTTCCGCGGGAGGTCGGCCGCATCGCGGCTCGCCACCACCTGTTTGACCAGTCGCTGCACCGCCTCGACGTGTCCGGCTCGCTTGGCCATGTCGAGCAACAGCCAGTCTTCGAGGCCCATTCTCAGCAACTCCCATCTCCGCGACGGCACAACGCCGCCGTTGCCCGCAAACACCATGCCCCCATCCCACGATCGCCCCTGCCAGGCATCGCGACTGAGCCAGGTCCAGATGAACATCCCGCTGGCTTGTTGCTCATAAAGACGCCATGCCCAGGCCCGGTACATCTGTGATGGCCAAAACCGCTTGTTCTCGGCACAGATGTAGGGAACCACCGGTTTTCGGGTCGATTTCAGAAAGGCAGTCACCTCCGGTTGATTCTCATAGAGCTCCGCATGAGGGCACCAGACATCGACTCCACGATTCAACCGGCGCACATCGTCCAACGTGATCTGTGGCGTGACAGTCATCGTGACCCGCACCCGCGGATCAGCCTCTCGAACCACCTCGCGAGCAGCCAAGAACGTGTCGATCCCCTCCCCGGACACCTCGTCAAAAATGTGCAACGTGAACGCGTCGTAGCCAAGCCCCAGTTCCTTGTGGACGAATCGAGCCCATCGACGAATTCCGTCGACCCAGGCCTTTCGGTTCTTCGGCTTCTTCCAGGAGTTATCTGTCCGGAAGTGCCAGTGTTCAAAGAACACCTGCCTGGCCCCCGGAAAGTCCATTTCACGGCGTAGAGCAGACGCCAGGCTCCGAAAATCTGCTGTCGCGCTGGCCGGATGAGGGATCAGGCAATTGTGGTACCAATTGACATAGTGACTCGAAAGATCGTCGCGCATGCCAGGACGCTTGATGTCGTATTCGCACAAGAAGATATCCAGGGGATGGCGAGAGGGCAGGACCACGTCGGCGACGGTGACGTCGATATCTACCCACTGCGGAACGCATCTCCCGGGTGCGTTGAGTGGTTGCAGCTTGAGACGCGTCGAATATTGACCGGCTTTCAACCCGGTCGTATTCACGCTCACCCACAATTGTCTCGTCTCACCAGCCGGCAGGAGTACCAGACCGGCTCCATCCAGCTTCGGCAATGCATCCGCCAACTGATCCTTGCGGGGCGCCGGCAGTGGCACGGCGTGCCGCAGTGTCACCGAATCACCAGGCAGAGCCGGGAGCGCGTCCTTGCCGCGATCGAGATCGTCGCGACTGGCTCGCAACAACATGGGACGCTCGAGCCAATTGGTCACGTTGACCACCACCGCACCGTGCTGATTGACGCAGGCCGACAGGCCGAGTTGTTTGACCGGTTCGACATGCGCAGGTTGGGCCGTCGGAGGACAGTTGCTCTCGACCGTCCCTGCCCACGCCGTGAATCCCTGGAATCGTTTTTTCTGATCGACGCTGAGCAGCGACAGATCACGTGGGGTCTCCTGGCCAAACGGAGGTGTTTTGCCAGGCGTGTACGACATGTCGCTTGTCAGAAGAAACGTGTCCCACCGACCAAATTGCCAATCGGCAGAAAACACGAGCGTGTGAAGCCCCTGCTTCAATTCACCGACATCACCGGTGATCCATGCCCAGTTGGATTCATCCGAGCCGTAGAGCACGGTTCCCGGCACCAGGCGCAATGCGACGGGACGACCATCCACGAGAACCCGATAGGCCGTCTTGCCCTTCACGCCCGAAGTGTGGTCAGCGGCGTAACCCGACCGGACCCTCAGAAACAGTCGATAGCTGGCCTGCCTCACGATCACATCCCAGGTCGCCCGACCGCCGTATGTCCAGACGTTTGATCCACTCGCCTGGGCGGCTCCCGCCAGGCTGGTGTGTTCAGCCTCCACGAGATGCCGGTTCTCGTCACGCTTCTCCGCGGCCGGGTCAGCGTCCGCACCTCGCTGGACCAGGACACTCGTCAGAAACGCAACCACAAAAGCGGTCCATGCCCCGGATCGGATTCTCAGAGCGGTATTCATCGTCTCACCTGGTTGCATCACCTGTGTTGCACGCCACTTGACGGAGCCGTCTCAGCGGGTGGCCCGTTCACATCATAAGGGAACAATCCACGCGATGTGGTGGCCTGGTCGGCCACAACCATGAGCCTCCAGACCCGCCCTTCGCCAAAGAGTTGCACAGGTTGAACCGCAGCACGCCGATCGCAACACTGCAGATCGTCTCAAGGGGAACCCCGTGTTCACAGTCCGACAAGTCACGTCTGCTGTCCTGGCAACATGCGTCACGCTCTGCGCCCGCCCGGCCGATCTGCAAGACAAGCCCCCCCACCGCAAGCCCGCAACTCCACGTCTTATCCCGTTGCCTCGCGTCTCACCATCACCAAAGGGCAACAAACCGACAGCCGCCAAGATCGCACTCGGAAAACAACTCTTTTTTGACCCGCGACTTTCCGGGAACAACAAGATGAGCTGTGCCACCTGTCACCTGCCTCAAAAGGCCTTTGCAGACGGCAAGTCCCGCTCGACCGGGTCTCAAGGCGATCGACTGACTCGTAACACCCCCACGACCTTGAACGTCGGTTTTTGGGGATCTCTGTTCTGGGACGGCCGCGCTTCATCACTCGAACAGCAGGCCCTCGCTCCGATCCAGTCACCTCGTGAGATGAACCAGGATCTCGGACTGCTTGAGCGAGAGCTCACGGCGGTCCCTGGCTACGTCAAGGCGTTTCATGAGGTGTTTGGGACCGGGATCTCTCGTCAACAGATCGCCAGGGCTCTGGCGGCGTTTCAGCGGAGCCTCGTGTCCGGCCCCAGCCCGTTGGATCGGTATCTGAAGGGCGACAAGTCAGCGTTGTCTGAGTCTGCCGTGCGCGGCCTCGAGTTGTTTCGCGGCACGGCGGGGTGCATCCGATGTCATCACGGCCCGCTCCTGAGTGACGGCAAATTTTATCGCCTGGGAATCTCACGACGTGATCGGGGACGTCAGGCGGTGACAAAAAAGCCCTCGGACGCATACCGGTTCCGGACGCCGGCATTGCGCGATGTGGCCCGCACCGGCCCGTACATGCACGACGGGTCGCTCGGTTCACTCGAAGACGTGGTGACGTTCTATTATCGCGGTGTGCCGACAACCGCACCGCCGGGATTGAGATGGGATGTCGAGCCGTTGCTGGACAGCAGTTTCTCGGAAATCCCCGACCTGGTCGAGTTTCTCAAGTCGCTCAACAGTACGCTGCCGGTCATCTCGCCTCCCCGTCTGCCATGACGCACTCGGGCGTGACGCTGGCATCGTTGACACCCGAGCGCGCGGACGGATGAAATGGCCCCACCAGTTTCCCCTTCCCATTGCCCGGGACGGCTCACATGCCTCGCTTGATGAGACTCACGGTCGTCGCCTTCGTGCTGGCCGGCGCCGTCTCACCGGCCCAGGCCGCCAGCCAGGCAGATCGACCGAACGACCAGACGCCAACCGTTGAACGCACGTTTCCGGCGTTCAAGCCACTGTCCCGACCGACCGTCCCGATGGCGACATCCGTTCACGGTCCACCACGCACTCCGATAGACGCCTTCGTCCTGCGAGCCCTGTCCCGCAAGGGACTCGATCTCTCACCCCAGGCCCAGCGGGCACAGCTCATCCGTCGCGCGTCCTTTGACGTCGTGGGGCTGCCGCCGTCTCCAACCGAAACCGCCGCATTTCTCGGAGACATCCGACCTGGTGCATACGTCCGACTGGTCGACCGGCTACTCGCCTCACCCCATTTTGGCGAGCGCTGGGGACGTCACTGGCTGGACGTTGTTGGTTACACCGACCTCGTCAGTTACGACGGCGACACGACCGGCATCTTTGGGTTCATCAAGGGACGGTGGCGCTACCGCGACTACGTCATCGACGCCTTCAATGACGACCGGCCCTACGACTCGTTTCTCACCGAGCAAATGGCCGGCGATGAACTGGTCGATTGGCGCAACGCCCGGAGATTCACCCCGCGAACGGTCCAGTTGCTGGCTGCAACAGGATTCTGGCGCAATGCCGAGGATCGCAGTGAGTCAGCCAAGGAACTCGAATACAAGTGGTCGTTCCTGCACAACACGATGCAGACGTTTGGCACAGGCGTGCTGGGGCTCACGTTGCGTTGTGCTCGTTGCCATGACCACAGGCACGAACCGATCCCTCAACGCGACTACTACCGGCTCCTCGCCCTGATCACACCCGCTTTCAATATCGACACTTGGAAGAACCCGAAGGAGCGGGCGATTCCATCGATTTCTGCGGCGGAAAAAACACAGCTCGATGCAGAAAACGCAGCCATCAACAAGAAGATCGCGTCCCTCGAGGCGTCGATCGCGACCGTCAAGAGCCAGCGGCGCGCCAGCGTGATCGAAGCACGCCTGGCGGAGATCCCCGAGCCGATCCGCGCCGACACCCGGGTCGCCATGGCATTGGCCACCGACAAGCGATCTCCGGTGCAGCAGTACCTGTTCTCCAAGTTTGGTGCACATCTGACACTCACCGACAAACAGCTCCAGACCGTCCTCACACCAGGTGACCGCACGGCGATCGAAGGCCACTCGACCGAGATCGCCACACTCAACAGCCAGCTCCGCACACATGGATGGATCCAGGCCGTTTACGACGTCGGAGCACCGCCGAAGACTCGCTTGCTGGATCGGGGAGATTTCAAGACGCCCGGCGAAGAGGTCGAGCCTGGTTTTCTGTCGATCCTCACTGGCAATTCCACACGTTTCCGGGACCTGGTTCGCCGCCTCCCCCACAGCAGTGGACGCCGCACGGCGCTGGCCCGCTGGCTGACGCAATCGAACAGCCCGGCTTCCGGGCTGGTGGCCCGCGTCGTCGTCAACCGAATCTGGCAACATCTCACCGGGATGGGCATCGTCGCGACTTCAGAGAATCTCGGTCACTCCGGCGCGCCTCCCACGCACCCGGACCTTCTGGAATGGCTGGCTTCCGAACTCGTCGAAAACGGCTGGCGGATCAAACCCCTGATCCGCACGATCCTCCTCTCATCCACGTACCGGCAGGCTTCACGTCGAACCGGACAGACGACCCGGCTTCCACATCCCGAGACGGTCGACCCGGACAATCGGCTGTTGTGGAAGGCTCGTCTCCGCCGTCTCGAATCCGAGATCATCCGGGACGCCATGCTGTCAGCGTCCAACCGATTCAACACCACGATGCGAGGCACTCCCGTACCACTCACCTACCGGCGAGACGGTGTGGCGAGCTTTGACACCAAGAAACTCGCCTCACCCGCAGCACCGTGGCGGCGCAGCATCTACCTGTTCCAGCGTCGCGTGTATCACCTGACCATGCAGGGCGTGTTCGACCAGCCGACCGTCGCCGGGAGTGTCTGCCACCGTTCCTCCTCAGCCGTGGTCCTCCAGTCGCTCAGCATGTTCAACGACGCACTGGCTCTCGAGCAGGCCGAGGCGTTCTCGGAACGGCTGTGGTCAGAGGCAGGACAGTCCCAACGTCTTCAGGTCGTACACGCCTTCCGCATCGCGTTGTCCCGTGAGCCCTCGCAGTCCGAGCTGAAGTTGTGTGTTGACCTGCTGAGCCGCCATACGCGGCGTTACGAGCGAGGCGGATCGAGTCGTCCGGCCGCGGCCCGGCAGGCGGTGGTGCATCTCTGCCGAGTCCTTTTCAATTCCAGCGAGTTTCTTTACGTCGAGTGACACGGCCTCATTCATCACCTGGCACGATCATGAACACGTCTTTGCCCCACGGCTCATCAACTGCCGTCCCGACACGCCGCCAGTTCCTCAGCCAGACCGGTCACGGCCTGGGCACCCTGGCTCTCGCATCGCTTCTCGATCACCAGGGCCTGCTGGGGCCAAAAGCGTCGGCCGGTCCCACGGCGACTCGCGTCTCACTGGCGGCACGTGATGGGCACTTCCCGGCTCGGGCCAGGAGCGTCGTGATGCTGTTCCAGTCGGGTGCCCCCAGCCAGATGGACCTGTTTGACCCGAAGCCGGAATTGATACGCCAGCACGGCAAGGATGTCGGCATTGACAGCCTGCAGGGACGTCCCCGCGAGCCGCTGATGGCCAGCCCATTTCACTTTCGGCCACGCGGGGAATCGGGAATCGCGTTTTCCGAGTTGGTGCCGCACCTGGGAGGCGTCGCCGATGAGCTCTGCGTGATCCGATCGATGTACACCTTTGACCCCTGTCACGCCGGTGCTCCCCTGATCTTCCTGACCGGCAAGCTCGCATTCGGACGTCCCACGCTCGGCACCTGGGTATCCTACGCACTGGGTACCGAGAACCAGAACCTGCCAGCCTACGTCGTACTCCACGACATCGAGGGCCACAACACGGCCGGAGCGGCCCTGTGGGACAACGGCTGGCTGCCACCGCTGTACCGCGGAACCGAGTTCCGACCCAAGGGCTCTCCCGTATTGAACCTGCGGTCTGCCAAGTCGTTTCCGCCCGGGGCCGACCGCGACGACCTCGACCTGATCGGACGCCTCAACCGGAAATACGCAGATCGATTCCCGACCGCCACCGACCTCGAAACGCGGATCAAGAACTACGAACTGGCTGCCCGCATGCAACTGGCCGCCGAATCTCACCTGGACCTCTCGACCGAGACGCCCTCGACGAGATCCCTGTACGGACTCGATGATCCAGTTACGGCAGAGTACGGCACCCAGTGCCTGATGGCCAGGAGGCTGGTCGAGGCCGGTGTGCGTTTCATCCAGATCATGAACAAGCCCCACAATCCATGGGACCATCACTCCAATCTCAAGACGCGGTTGCCTCAGACGTGCCGAGCCACAGACCAGCCGTCGGCGGCGTTGATTGCCGACCTCAAGCAACGCGGGCTGCTCGAAGACACCCTGGTCATCTGGGTCGGAGAATTCGGGCGATTGCCCACTTCGCAGGGTGGCACCGGTCGAGACCACAACATGCACGCTTTTACCGCGGTTGCGGCGGGAGGCGGCCTGAAGCGGGGATACGTGCACGGATCGACTGACGAATTCGGTCACCGCGCCCAGGACGATCCCGTCAGCGTTTACGATCTCCTCGCGACAATCCTCCACCAGGTCGGGCTGGACCACACTCGCTTGACCTACAGACATAACAACCTCGACGAGTCACTGACCGACGCCCGAACGACCGACGCGTCGGTCGTCGGTCCACTGTTACAGGGACCGGTCCTCGTTTGATGCGCCAGGTCGCCTGGTTCGCCGCCTCACGCTTCTGAAAGGAACCTCCGATGTCTCGTCGCTCGCTCATGACCTGCCTGGCAGCGGTCCTGCCGCTTGGCGCTCTCGTCCTGGCGGCGTCAGCCCAGACACCCAGGAAGAAGACGTCTGCCCCCGTCGTCACGACGGCTGATGTCGAACAGATGATGACGTCACTCTCCAACTGGGGACGCTGGGGGAAGAGTGACGAATTGGGAACGCTGAACCTGATCACCCCGAAGAAACGGATCCAGGCCGCACGCCTGGTCCGCTCGGGCGTCTCGGTCTCGATGGCCCACGATGTCGTCAAGGTGGAAATGGACGATTCGAAGCCCTTTGAGCACGAGGTCATGCGAGGTGCGGATTCCGGAGATGTGGGGGGTGCCGGAGACCGCTATGCCGTGCAATACCATGGTTTCACGCACACTCACATCGATGCTCTGTGCCACATCTTCTACAAGGGCAAGATGTACAACGGCTTCTCCTCCGACCTCGTCAAGCGGACCGGAGTCGGCAGACTCTCGATCAATCGGGTCAAGAGCGGCATATTCACCCGTGCGATCCTGATTGACATGCCGGCCCTCTTTGGGACCCGATTCCTTTCGGGCAAGCAGGCGATCCTTCCGCGTCACCTGGAGGCCTGGGAGAAAAAGGCCGGCATCAAGGTGCAGCCCGGTGACGCCCTTCTGATTCACACCGGACGCTGGACGCGTCGAGAGGTGGAGGGACCATGGAAGATCATGCAAGACTCCGCCGGCCTGCATGCCTCGTGCCTCCCCTGGCTGAAGAAGCGGGACGTGGCCATCATCGGCAGTGACCTGGCACTCGACGTGATGCCCTCCGGGATCGAAAAGTTTGAGCTACCGGTTCATTGCGTCGTGATCGTCAGTATGGGGATGTGCATTCTCGACGTGCTCGACTTTCGCGCCGTCGCTGCCGAGTGCCGACAGCGCAAGAGATGGGAATTCCTGCTGACGGTTTCACCACTGGCCGTTGAAGGTGGGACCGGCTCACCGATCAATCCGATCGCGACCTTTTAGGCAGCCCATACGGCACAACGACAACACGCACACTCCTCCGTGTCTCACGCTCGGGCCTTTTGACCAGACAACATGAATCCCCATCGCCCCACCAGCCTTCTTGTGATCGTCGTCCTGGCAGCCTGCCTCGTCACGTCTCGCAGCGAAGCCCTGGCAGAGCAACCAGATGTGTTCACGAAACCCGTGCGGCTCGGTTATGGCGACCCGTCCACAGTCGCCCCCATGATGGCCCCCGTGATGACTGTCGACTGGGACCGCGACGGACGACTCGACCTCGTCGGACGCAATTACTGGTGGCCCGAACCGCCGAAATGGTGGCGCAACACCGGTGAGCTTCACGAGGGGATGCCGTTATTCGAACGAGGAGGCGCCGGCGGCATCGACGAGCAACGGTACGGCGACCCCACTTGCACCATGATTGGTGATCTCGATCGCGACGGCCGAGGCGACGCCATCGTCGCGACACCTCACGGGTTTGAATGGCACAAGGAAGTCGACAACAAGGGCATCAGACGTTTCACTCGCGTCGGCATGCTCGAATCGGCCGTGAAGGGCATACTGCCGCCTCCGGAGAGGGGCGAAGAGCCTCCGTGTTGCTGGCTCGCTGACTTCGATGGAGATGGCCGCACCGACCTGCTGACCGGCACACGGTCAGTGGGTATGGACCGTTATTTTCCCACCGGTGGGATCGGATTTGGCAAGGGCTGGCGAGACGGTTCGTGGCTGCCGCGTGGCCTGACTGCCACCGTCTGGTTGCACCGAAACGTCGGAACCCCCAGCAAGCCCCGGTTCACTCATGGGACACTCATCACCGCAGGGCCCGGACGCCGAGCCATCACGTTTTTCGACCACGCAGAACCCGTCGTCCTGGACGTCGACGGTGACGGGCGACGAGACCTCCTGGTCGGCACGTCCGAGCACGTGGTCGTGTTTCGCAACACCGGAAAGGCCAATGGGCCGATGCGGCTCGACGGAGGGCACACGCTGACATTTGACGGTGATGAGGATTTGCCATTTGCCAGCCGATCCTTCTTTGCCTTTCGAGACGCCTCGGGACAGGTGCGACTGAGAATTGGCGGACCGCTGGCTAGTGAAGCGGTGCAACTGAACAAGTCCAGGCCGTTTGCGTTTGGGCCGATGAGACGCATCCCATTCCGCAATCCGGAATTGAGACTCGACGACTTTGCCGTGCCCGATGCCGCCGACTGGGATGGCGACGGGCGGATCGACCTCGTCGTCGGAGGACAGGATGGGTTCATCTGGTTCTTCAAAAACCTGGATCCCCGTGGAGGCACCGGCCGATGGGCGGCACCGGTGTTTCTCAAGGCGGACAACCAGGTCATCCGTCTCTCCGGACACGAGTGCCTGCAGGGTCCCGTGGAAAGACACTGGGGATATTCGAACCCGACAGTGGCCGACTGGGACCTCGACGGAGACCTGGACCTCATCTGTGGCTCGATGATCGACACGTATCTGCTGTTCGAAAACGTGGGGACTCGCACCCAACCGCGTCTGGAATCACGAGGCCCATTGCGGATCAACGGAGATCGAAAACGGCCGGTCTCTTCCGGCTGGCGAAGTCGTCCGGGAATCGGCGACCTCGACGGCAACGGTCTGCCGGATCTTATCGGAGTGGACGGCAAGAGCCGTCTGTGCTGGTGGCCGCGCTACCGTGACAAGCAGGGCCGACTCAGACTACATGCTCCCCGCCTGCCGTCCGACCTCAATGGGAACCCGTTTGTCGTTGCCGGAGAGGGGCGCCACATCGGGCGCACGAAAGTCGCCGTCTGTGACTGGGATCACGACGGCCGAGACGACATCCTGTGTTCGCCTCCGATCGCTCAGAACGGGGGACGGCAGTTTTTCTTTCACAACGTCAGTCACCAGGACGGCCGTCTCATCATGAAAGCCAACCCGAGACGGGTCTCTTTGAACAACGTCAGCACGCCACCCTTCACGCACTACAACATGTGCGAACCCGTCGACTTCGACGGCGACGGAACCTGGGAGGTTCTCGCCGGCTTCGATCGAGGGCACATCTACTACTGGAAACATTGACCCCCTGGCATCGAGATACTCCTGCGTCTCGCTGTCGGCACCTGAGAGAGTCCCCGGATGAGTCGAATTGTCACCGTCTTCTGCGTTCTGCTTTGTGCCACCTCCGCGATCAACGCGAGCCAGGCCCAGGCTGCCATCAAGACGGCCTCACTTCGAGACTGGGTGATCGTGGTCGACGAAAAGGCCAAACCGTGCCTGCATTACGCGGCCGAAGAGCTGCAGACGTTTATTCACCAAGCCACGCAGCAAAAGCTCCCAATCAAGTTTGTTTTGCAGGGCCCCACGAAAAACCTGTTCGTCGGCCCGAGTGCTCCGCTCGCTCACAGTGCGCTCAAGAGAGTCCTGTCGCAGGAGTACCGGGAGGAACAACTGCGGATCGTCGTGGAGAAAGACAACATTGCCATCATCGGTGGGCACCGAGGCACGCTGTACGGTGTCTACTCGTTTCTCGAGGATCACCTGGGCATTCGATTTCTCACGGCCGAGGTCACGCATGTCCCTCGAATTGGCCCTGGCCACACGATCCGGCTGGGCGACCGGACCTTCACCCCGCCACTGGAATACCGCCACTACCTGAAGCCCGAAGTGATCTCGAATCCAGTCTTCGCGGTCCGCCGGCGACAAAACTCGGTTTCGCAGAACGCCCCGAAGTCTCATCAGATTGGAGAGCGTCTCGGAGGAACCGTCAGCGGTGGTGTGTTCCTGCACAACAATTTTCTTTTGTCAGCATCATTCGCTGATCACCCGGAGTATTTCTCGCTGCGCGACGGAAAACGGTCCACTCACCAGCCTTGCCTGACCCATCCCGAGGTGCGCCGGATTGTCACCGGCCAGATCCTCACCAATCTCGACGGTTTCGGAATCGGGTCGACGATACCGCTGGCACAAAATGACAACGGACGCCCATGCCTCTGCCCTCGCTGTTCGAACGTGCAACGTGAAGGCGATCCACCCGGTGCGATTCGATTGCCGGACGAGGTGACAGGCGAGCAACGAAAGAACCAGCAGAACGGTCCGCCGTCGGCCGTGGTGATTGACTTCGTCAACCACGTTGCCGAAACGGTGACCCGCGAGCGTCCGGATCTCTGGATCGGCACCGAGGCATACGCGTATTCGGTGGCCCCACCTCGCAAGACTCGCGTCCATCCTCGGGTCAAGGTGCAGGTTGCCACCTATCACTGTGCAGTTCTGTTTGCACTCGATGATCCGCGCAGCAAAATCAACCAGGAGTTCAACCGTCAATTGACGGGTTGGCGAAGGGCGTGCGACCACATCCTGATCTGGTCCTACGACATGAATCCTCGGGAATTGTGGTTGCCGTTTCCCAACCTGCTGGCACAGCCCCGCAACATTCGGTCCTTCGTCCGCAATAACGGGCGAGGCCTCTTCATGCAGGGTGGATCCAAGAACACGGAGTTCAGCGACCTCCGTTCGTACGTCATCACGTCGTTGATCTGGGATCCGTCACAGGATGCCAACACCCTGATCGACGAGTTTCTCACCTTGTATTACGGCAAGGCCGCCGGACCGATTCGAGATTGGATCGACCTGTTTCACAAGCAGGCCATCGCCTCGGGCAGCGAGTCCAACATCAACGCCCCTGCCCGCTCCTATGGACTCGATGCCAGCTTGGGCGAACAGGGACTTCGGCTGTTCGAGAGAGCCATCGAGCAGGCGGACAACGAGGTCATCAGGAATCGTGTCGAAAAAGTCTCGATAACAGCTCTGCGGCTGGCCCTGGAGCCCGCCTGGTGGAACGCCATCGAGGCCCCGCGACGCACCCGCATCTTGAAGACCACGCTCGACCAGGAGCGGGTGAAGATTTCGCGAGAGGACTTGCCCCGTTATCGCCAGATGGCACGCCAACTGTTCGACCTGGCAGCGAGGCACAAGCTGGGGACCTACAAGGAGGGCGGACGAACTGAAATGGCCAGGAAGCTGGTCTTTGATTATCTCGGAATCAAGGCCGACACCGACCGGAAATCATCTCGATGAACTCACTCAACTCATCACCGCCGCCACGTCGTTTTTGCTCGAGGATCGCCACGAGCTTCATCCTGGCGTGCCTGGCCATTCTCTCACCCCGCATACAGACCGAAGCAGCACCGCCCAATCTTGTTCCTGACCCCACCTTTCAGAAGCTATCCGAGGCCATTGGCAAGCCGGACCAGGGGGGATGGCAGTGGCACCGGATTGTCGATCCCTGCCAGGCCCGGAGACATGGGCAACGCGGCGCGGCCTTACAGGGTGGTCGGGTGTTTCTGCATTCCACGCAATTCCCAGTCGACAACGGCACCTTCTACGATTTCTCGGTGAGAGTCTCTGGAAATGCCATGCTGTCCGCCGAGATTCTTTGGTGGACCAGGCGTGGCCTGCCGTCAGCCAGGCACCGAAGCGTGCTGATCGGACCGTCTCAACTCCAACCGGAATCGTCACGGCTCACCGCCACGATTCGGTCCCCCGGGGATGCGGCCACCGCCTATGTCCGTCTGATCGGAGAATCCGGACAGGCCATTGTCCATGAGCCCTCGCTGGTCGTCGCGCCGGGGCGGCTCATGTTGAAACTGGATGCCGCCGCGCCGGGCCCGAAACCCCAGGTCGAGTGGCTCGGCCTGCTCGAACCGCGCCGTCGTTTTAGAGTCGTGGGTGCGAAGCACGATGTGAAACAGAAGAGTTACGTCTTTGCGACCCCGGGCGCGACGTGCATTGGCGACGTCAAGGATGCGCCGATTTTTGACTTTGACACAGACTTCGGCATTGGGCCGGGACGCGGCCAGGCCTTCACGGTTGTGCTGTTCGCCAGGCTGACCGGCCGATCCGGCACGGGGATCATCAACAAGATGCAGGCATCAACGGGAGCCGGATGGGCGATTGGCCTGGAATCGGACGAGTTCGGTCTCGACCGGATCACCACGCTGCAACAGATCGACGGTCGACAACGCAAGATCAACGGCTCGCCGGGCCTGGCCCTCGACGGCAAGAACGCCAGTCTCAAGGCCCGCGACGGCACGTTCCACCTCTACGTGATTCACATCACCGGGAGCGGTCACCACGACGGATCCGTGTTTTTCGATGGCAATGACAAGCCACTCACGCTCAGGCCCTGGCCGTTTGGCGCGCTGAGCCAAGGGTCCATCCGAAACGACGGGCCATTGGCGATCGGTGCGTTCAACGAACGAGGCTTCCGCGGCGAAATCGGCTTTGTCGAGATCTGGTCGGGCACACGCGTCCTGAAAGGGATGACCCCTGGCCAGTATTCCAGGTACCGATATCGCGACGGCCATCCAGTGCGTGCCAGGCAATGACGCCGCGCTGCGACAGACGCTGCAACGCAGCTTCGGCGCAGCCTGGACGCCGATCGCTCACTTGGCACTGGGCACAAACCGGTACGAATAGAGGTCGGCGTCACGCAACTCAAAGAGGAGCCGGACCGGCTTGCCGGACATCCTGGACAGGGTCTTCCCGCCCGACCATTTGACCCGGTGAGCCACCGTGTCTCCAAAAATCGGCGGACAATCATCGAGAGCCAAACCGGGGATCGTCTCTCCTGCCGCAGTCTGCAGTGCCACCCTCAGAGAACCGGCCGCTGATGTCGCCATATTGACCTCGAGTTCTTCACCGGCAAACACCAGCGGTTTGGTCAACAACCGGCCTCCCTTCCAACCAGCCGAGGCCGACACGAATCCGTCCAGCCTCAGCGTGTACCGCCGCAGGACACCACCGGGCCCCTGCCAATAGCGCTCTGGAGCGTATATGGAAAGCTCTGGGGGCGCCCCTTTCAAAGACGAACGCGTCTCGACGATCTGCCAGGCGGCGTGCTGACATCCGTATTGCCAGGTTCCCGGTCGCTGGATGCCAGGCCGCAGGAATCCCTCGTTCCAGCGTTTGAATCGCACACCGTCGCGACTGGCCATCAGCAGCGTCTCGGTCAGGGCGGTACCGAATCGCTCGCTGATCCGTGATCGCTCCTCGCGGTCCGCCTGGTCGGGCAAGGCTCGCATCGCCGGCCCCCGCTGACGCTCGAGATACCGGGTCGGGAGCCCCAGCAGAACATGAGGGGCCCGGTGGTAGGGAAACACCTTGCTCTCGTACAACTGCTCCTTGGGTGAATCCACATAGCTGAGATCCCGGGGATCGTTCCAGGTCACCATGTCCCGCGACCAGGCAGTGCGGATTGCGCGACGGCCATCAAGAACCCATCGTCTGTAAGCTCGGTATCTCTGAGCCGTCGGATCCCAAAATGCCAGGTTGATGGCATCAAATGGCCCGTCGGTCATGACGGGGTGGTCCACGAGCTTCGACCAGCTGAGACCGTCTGATGACCTCAAAGCAAACATGCCGCCGTCAGCCCGTACTCCAGCGGTGGCCTTGTACCGTGCGCCAGGTGCACAGTCCGGATTCTCGTCCACGAAGGGGGCAAAATTCAGCGTCCCCATACCGGTGCGGATGATGTTGTTCTTTTTCGAACCACCGAACTCGACCAATCCGAGTTCCGGTTTCACCCAGTGAATCCCATCTCGACTCTCGGCATAGCAGGTCACCGCCTTGTTGAAATGCAGCATCCCGGTCGCAAACCAGAAATTCCATCCGCGGTAGTACATCCGATAGCGCTCGCCGTCGCGAAACACCGTGTGAGAACCCGAGGCCGTCCCTTCCCACGGTGCGTCATGCACCAACGACACCTCTCGAGGAACCGGATGATGAAGCCGTAATTCGGCCTGCCCGTAGAGTCGCTCGACCAAAGTGTCATCGACGAAGAGCTCGCGGCGGGAGCCGATCTGCACAGGCTCGGACGCCACAACGCAACACGACAGTACCAACAGGGCGACGACCAGCAAGGACGGGCGACTCGTGAGGATCAGTTGCATAACATCAACTCTGAAGCTCTAGACGACAGGGCCATATCAGGCAGCTGCTCTCGCAACTGCCTGTTGTAGCCCCAGGTTGTGTGCAAGATGTCTTATCATGTGCCTGCCACCCGATAACATCAACGCGATGTGAACCACGTCGATTGCACCGGCCCGGCACGCCATTTCATTCCTCGTCCGCCTAGGAACGGTCCATGCCTTTCTCAACAACACCCCCCCGGACTCTCGTCCCGGTAACCGCCGTCTTCGCCTGCTGCCTCGCCGTCACGATCGTCTCAGCTCGCCCTGCAGTTTCCCCCGTTCATCCCGCATCCGTACCCGGACGTGTCATCATCATCGCGCGACCGTCCGGTGACGATACGCAGCGGATCCAGTCCGCGATCGACGAGGTGGCGAAGTCAGGCGGCGTGGTGTTGTTCGGAGCCGGTCACTACCGCCACACCGGTCTCATCGGTCGAGCCAACGTGCACCTCCGTGGCGTGCAGATGGGCGCGGTGAAATTGGACCACACGCCAAAAGCCGGAGACGGGATCACGCTGGTGCCGCACCCCGACAACTTCATGATCTCCGACATCACGGTCACCTCAAGCGGCCGTTCCACCGGCTGGGCCATCCGTGCACGCGAGGGCTCACAGCGATCCCTGCGGATCGAACGGACACGGATCGGTGGCTTTGTCAACGGGATCGAGATCCGGGATGCGCTCTGCGTGTCGATCCGCCAATGCAAGATCGGACACACTTATCCCACCAATCCCCGCGGGATCGGTGTCTTGATTGGCGACGGCCGGAAACATGGTGGAAACGGGGTCACCATCGAGGACTGTTACTTCAACAGCCTCGACAAGGCAGTGGTGACACACGCCCAGGCCTGCCTCGTGTCGCGTCCGATCATCGAGCTGTGCCACACCGGCGTCGAAACCCACGGCATCACGACTGTCGTGAGCCCCTGGGTTGATGGCACCACGGACAAGGCACATTTCAGCGTCCAGCAGAACACGATCGGCGGCGGCCGTTCCGGCACCGGCGTTCTGCTTTTCGGGTACGGTTCCAGCAGTTGGAAGCTCGACTTCGCCACCGAGGCGGAACGGCAACGCTCGATCATCCTCCCCGAAAGGCTCGACTTTGCCCCGGGAGCGGATCCTTCGAAGCCCAGGGGGGTCAGCCTAGGCCGAGTCGTGATCGACCGGGACGGAGTGATCCACGCCAACGGGTTCAAGACACTTCCCAAACAGCCCAAACCGGGCAAGGCCCGGTGAGCACCCCGTGCAGGCCCCGGACCACGCATTCCCCCACGACGTCAGGACATGCCTCGATGACCGACAGCCGCTGCGCCCCCAAGGTCAACCTCGCAGAGAAGCTTGAGCGTTTCACCGAACTCTGGGCTCCGCGCGTTGTTGGAGAACTCAATGGGCAGCACGTGAAGCTGGCCAAGCTCGCAGGCGACTTTGTCTGGCACCACCATGAACACGAGGACGAGCTGTTCCTGGTGCTGAAGGGACACCTGGCCATTCATCTCCGGGACCGGGTCATCGAACTCGACGAGGGCGAGTTCTACATCGTGCCTCGTGGCGTCGACCACAAGCCGGTGGCCGATGGTGAGACGCACGTCCTGTTGCTCGAGCCCGCTTCGACGCTCAACACAGGCAACATCCGGAACGAGCGAACCATCGACAACCTCGAACGCCTCTGAACAACAGGACCTGGTGATTTGAGCACTTCCCCGTGCGTCACGCTCCCTCTTCTGTCGTCAATGGAGACCATTCAAATCGGTATGCCTCGCCCAGTTGCTGTCTCGTCAAGTTGACGATCTCCTGGACGTGCCCACCCAGGTGTGGAATTGAATCAAAGACCGCTCCCAACGCTGTCAATTCAAACCCCTGGATTCTGCGAGGCCGCAGGAGATCTTCCGCGTTGACCTCGGACATCACCCGCTTGGCATCACTGATGGTGTCTTCCAGGAGCGTGAGCAGTTCCTCACGAGGAATCGGACCGCGTTCGGAGAATTCCGAGGGGCGGTCCCTCACATCAGCAGCGTCACCCACGCCGGCCACGATCCACTGCCGGAGATTGCCCGAGAGGTGCAGCAAGAGATTGGCCACACTGTTCATCGACGGCTTCGGCCGCCACCAGAGCTGCTCGTCGGTCAGTTGAACCACACAGTGCCGAATCTTCACCAAGCTCGCATCGAGCCTGGCCGAGGTCTCATCTGCAATCGCAGCGGCCAGCCGTTCGTCTGCCATCAGGGCTTGGCCTTGGCCAGGTTGACAACCCGGATTCGATTGTCGAAATGGGCGATCGCGATTCGCGATCCATCCGGGTGCATCGCGAGATCCCGACCGGCGCTGGGAAGGCTCATCGTGTGAAACGGCTTGTCAGCGTCCGGCTTCAGGAAATACAGGTGTTTGGCATCTCGCCCACCGCTGACGGCCGCGTGAAAAGCCCCCGACTGGTGAAACGTCACGCCCCAGGCCACGCCCTTTTCGTTGCCCCGACTGCGTTGCACCCGTGCCTGTTTGCCGGACGCCCAATCAAGCACCACGACAGCCGGATGCACGACCTGGCCAAACGTGTCGGTCGCCTCGGTCAGTCCGCATCCCGCCAGCCATCGACCGTCGGGACTGAAGCCCAGGCCCCGCACTCCGCCAGCGGCCGCTCGATACCCCTTGTGCCACGTGTAGAGGGGACTCGCATCGAGTTGACGCCTCTCTTTGCCACTGGTGACCACCCACTCGCGAATGATCCCAAGGTGGTCTGCGGACACCAGGGACATTCCTCCCGGATGGAAGGCGACACTGTAGACGTGACAGGTGTGGCCGGCGAGTTCCTGCACCAATTCCCGAGTCGCCGTCGACCAGACCTTGACCAGGTGGTCATTCCCACACGTGGCCAACCACTTGCCGTCGGGGCTGAGCGTCATCGACCGAATCCAGCCCTTGTGGGCATCGACTGCCGCCTGCGGCTTGCTCGCAGGCCCCTCCAGGTCCCACCACAATAGCCGACCGTCATAGCCACCCGAGATCACGGTCCCGCCGTCGGAGGGAAACGCGAAACTCAGCACCCAGCTCTCATGTCCCTCGTAAGTCTCGTGCTCGTTGTTCTTCAAATCCCAACGTCGAACCAGGTTGTCGTCGCCGCCTGAGAACAGGAATCGCCCGGAGCGATCGAAGCGGCATGCACGACGCGGGCGGTCGTACGCATGCTCGCCTACCACCCTGGCGTTCTTCGGGTCGACCGACACCACCGCCTGGGATTTCATGCGAGGACCTCCCGGATCGGTTCACCCCCCTCTTCTGCAATCTTCAACGGTTGATCTCCGTTGAGCAGCTCCAGATGCGGGTCGATCCCCAATGCCGAGTAGAACGTCTGGAACAGATGTCCAAACTTCGCCTGGCCCTTTATCACCTCGGTCCCGTTGGCGTTCGTCGCCCCATGAATCACGCCCGGCTTGATACCGCAACCACCAATCGCGATCGACCACGCTGCCGACCAGTGGTCGCGGCCGATGCTGCTGTTGAGTTTCGGCGTGCGGCCAAACTCACCAGTCACAATCACCAGTGTGCTCTCGAGCAACCCACGGTCCGCGAGATCCTCGATCAGCGCGGCAAAGGGTCGATCGAATTCATCGAGTCGGTGCAGGTGGTGATTGAAATTCTCAAAGTGCGTGTCGTAGTTGCCGTGATTCAACTTGACGAACGTGGTGTCCGCTTCGAGCAGCTTCCGGGCGATCAGGCACCGCCGCCCGAAAGCGTGCGGACCATACCGCTCCCGGTCCTTCTCGGACGCCTCACCGACATCAAAGAGCTGACGTTTGGCCACCAACTGCCGAGCCCGTGCAAACGAAGACTCGTAGGCAGCAATCCGAGCGGAAACCCGCCCCCGGGAAAACCGCAGGTTGAGCCGTTCCCGGATCCCACGTCGCCTGGCAGACCTGGCCGGAGTGAGCACCTCCGGCGGCACCGAATTGTCCGGAGGCAATTCGTCGAAAGAGACGACCGGAGCACTCGCCGGACCGAGATACGACGAGTCCAGCAAGGGCTTGAGATGCCACTGATCACGTTGGGCGAGGACCACAAAGGACGGCTGCGGTCTCTCATCCCCCAACAGGTGAGTACAGACAGCTCCCATGGACGGATACTCGCCGCCAAACATTCCCTGCCGCCATCCGGTCAGCATGGTGACCCGAGCGGTGTCATGATTGCTGTCGCCGGTCTTGACCCCTCGCAGCAGCGACAGATGGTGCATCTGTCTTGAGGTGTGAGGCATCAGCTCCGAGACCTGCGTCCCGGCCTGGGATGTGGAAATCGCACGGAATGGACCTCCGGTGTCCGTGCCCGGTTTGGGGTCCCAACTCTCCAGTTGGCTCAATCCACCATGCTGAAAGACCAACAGCACTCGCTTTTGCTGCTTTTTCAGTGACTGGGCAGCAACCGGTGCAGCCAGCCCCATGATGCCTGCCGCGCCCACACGACCGAGAAACGTCCGGCGAGACGGCAGTTGCTGCTCAGTGAATGAACGCGAGGGCATGATGGGCCAGTCTGCAACGCTAGTGATTGAAACGAAATTCCGAAGACGACATCAGCGCCCAGGCCAGGTCGGACAACGCAGCACTCCGATCATCTCCTGCCTCGGCAAGTACCTCGCGAACCAGCGACACATCCGAATCGGTTGGCTTCCTGGAGAGCACTCTGACAAACAGGTGGTCGGCAATCTCCTCCGGTTTGTCCAGTTTCACCAGGCTGTCGATGAGGTTTCCGGGAGTGGGCTTGAGCCAATTCCTCACCGTCTTCGCATGCAACAGGAACAGGGCCTGTTCCGGTACGGAGTCGCTACGTGACGTCTCACCCGGGATACTGGTCACAAATCGTGAGATGACGGCTTTCACGTCCTCACCCACCCGCTCTTCGAGCAGACGCAATTGCCCCTCTCGCGTCTCAATCACCTCGAATTCCTTGGGATCGCTCCGTTTCACGACAGCGGCGATTTCCGAGTCGAGCCGCCCCGAGGCACGGAGCCAGCTCCAGGCAAGTTGCTCGGGGCTCAGAGGCTTCACCCTCGCTGTCGCCAACCGGGCCAGCGCCGATTCGGCCCGGCCCCCTTCCGTTCGAGTGGATCGGGCGTAGAGCCTGGTCAACATCAGCTCGCGGATAATCGACTTGATGTCATAGTCCTGCGCCGCCACCTCATCGGCGAGCAACGCCATGAGCTTGGGATGTGATGCGGGATTGCCGGCATGCTCCAGGTCGAGTGGCATCACCAACCCACGGCCCATCACGAGAGCCCAGAGCCGATTGGCAATGTTCCGACGAAAGGCGGGGTGATTCATCACCATCGGAGCCATATTGGCACGGCGGCTGAAGACGGGAATCGGTCTCACGTTCTTCGACGGAGGAATGATGAATAGCGCCGCCTCGGCCGCCACCAGTTTGCGTTCCACCTTTTTCTGCTCCGCCTCAGCAACTGTCACCGCAACTTGAGCCGCCTCGGCTGTCTTGGCATCGCCGGGAGGAGCCTTCTTGGCTTCAGCCAGGGCCATCCTCGCCGACCGAACTGCATCTCCAGCCAACTTGGCACGCGACCTGGCCTGACGGAGCCTGGCCTGCAGGGCCTTGATCGCATCAGGCTCGACAAGCTCCGGTCCGTCGAATACGCGTGGCAGGCTGGTCCCGGATACTGAAGTCAGTGTCGAGGTGAACGTCGTCTTGCCCAGGACCGACTCGACCAGCACCGGCTTGCCATCGACCTCGGCTCGGCTGGTCCGGTCAAAGAACGCCGCCAGTCCGAAAAAGTCAGCCTGCCGGTATGTGTCGACCACCGGATGGTCATGACACTGGGCACATCGCAGGTTGCGCCCCAACAGAACCGAGCTGACGTCCGACACGAGCTGGCCCATGTCGCCTTTACGAGAGAAATAAAACCGCAGTGCCGGACGGCTGGCCGCGTCGGTGCCATCAGCCCCGAGCATCTCCGAAACCAGCTGGCTCCAGGACTTGTTCTCAGAAAACGACGTCCGCAGGTACGTGCGCCAGGCCGCCGCCTTGATCACATCGTCCTCTCGTTCTCGCATTCGCTGATCAAGCCAGATGTCAAACACGCGGCTCATGTGCCACGCGTATTCCGGTTGGGCCAACAACCGGTCTACGAGCTTGGTCCGCTTGCTGCCGTCTTGATCGGCGAGGAATTGACGCACGTTGTCGACGGGCGGAATGATTCCTGCCAGGTCGAGCCACGCACGACGAAGGAATGTGGCATCGTCCACCTGAGGCGAGAGTCGGCCCGGCGGTTGGCTTGCGATCCGATCAACCAGTCGATCCACGCGGACATGCAGCGGATCGGCACCCGAGACAGGCTGCACCCACAGCATGCCAAGACAGACAATGACCGAGCCGAACCGAGCGGGCAGCCGCACGCTCCATCCTCCAGTACGACAATCTGCGGCAGTATACTCTCGAGTCATCTCTCTGGAGAATCTCATACTGCTCCGGGTGACCACAAGTGACCTTGAACAAACCGCAGGACTCCTGACATGCCGACCACCGCGCACATCAGCGCCTTTCTCGTTGTCCTTTGCAGTTCCATCCTTGCTCCCACCTGGGCACAGGCAGAGAAGGTGGACCTCCGGCCGACTGTGGACGGCGACAGGATCGCGGTCGTGTCGAAAGACCATGTGACTTATCTCCCGGCCCGGCGGATCGAGTTGGTCAAGAAAGTCCCGGGCGCCGGCCATGCTCGTTACATCCGCCGCACGTCCCGTGGCGACCTGTATGTCATGGGGGCGGGACTGGAGGGAACCCTGCTGCATTCCAGCGACGGTGGGACGACCTGGAAGTCGCGTTCGTATTCGATCGAGAACATGCGGTTTCTATCCGCCTTCACCATCCTCCGGGACGACACATTCGTCATCGCATTCATGCCATCCGGCCGGCACAGGGTCTTCATCGCTCACTCCACGGACCTGGGACGCAGTTGGACTGTCTGCAAGCCAACATTCGACCTGAGGCCATACACCGAGGCCTATGCCTACAACTCAGCTCTCCTGGAACGGCCTGACGGCGAGTTGCTGCTGACGCTCGATCTCCGCGCCGGACCGGACACTCTCAACGACAAGGACGGCAAACCGCTGCCGCTTGCGATGAAGGGCTCCATTCCCCACCTGTTTCGATCCGGGGACAAAGGCAGGACGTGGCACAAGAAGTCCATGATCACCATGTATGGTGGCGAGGCCCACCTGCTGGAGTTGCCCGGTGGGGAGCTGTTGCAGTGCGTCCGAAAGCAGCGTTGGCACCGACTGCCAGGAGACCCTGTCCGGCCATTCGATGCCAAGCTTCAAAGCGGCTACCAACCCCAATTCGATAGCGAGGAACGACGCAACGAGAACAGCGAGGACACCAATCGCGTCAAGAACATGTACCTCTCCGCGTCACGTGACGGAGGACGCACCTGGACCGACGAACGACAAGTGACCTCGTTTCTGCAGTGTTCCGGCGACATGGCGCTGCTACCAGGCGGCACGCTTGTCTTGGAGTTTCTGCACCGCTATCCCGACGACGTGGCGAACACCGGCATCCGGGCACGAATCAGCGACGACTCCGGGCGTTCCTGGCGCGACGAATTCTACGTGCTCAGCCAGGGGAACAGCACAGACATTGATAGCGGCTCCTGTTACCCCGGCACGATCGCCATGCTCGATGGCAGCCTGATCAGCATCTGTGCCAACTGGGTCGACGGCCGAACCCGGCTCGAAGCCGTCCACTGGAAGCCGCGAGCAGCAAAAACCGGCACGCCCAGTCCTCTGACACGGAACAGGCCCCCGACCTTCGTCAACTCACTGGGGATGAAGATGATCCAGGTCCAGGCGAAACCGTTTGACACCTGGACACCGGACATGGCTCGCTACAGCCGCATGCCTCTGACCGGAAAGGCGCCAGACGTTGCCTTTGCCCTGAACCGGCCTCGAGTTCCGGTCCGGGTCCAGATGAAGGGTGACTACTTCCTGGGCGAATTCCCGGTGACCAACGGCATGTACCGCCAGTTCGTGAAAGACACCGGTCACAGGAAGCCGGCGGGCCGTCTTGTCGACTTCTTCTGGCTCCGCAAGAGCGGTGCTCCGTGGGACATGAAGGACTTCAACGGCGATCGCCTGCCGGTGACCGGTGTCAACAACCAGGATGCCGTGGCGTTTTGCGAATGGTTGTCCGAGCGAGAGAGACGCACCTACCGGGTGCCACGCTACTACGAATTCGAATTCGCGAACCGGGCGGGGACCAACAAGCGGTTCTGGTGGGGCGAACAACCCGATGTGAGGATGATGAATTATGGTCCGTCCATGATCGGACATCCGACTCCGGTTGGGACCTACCCTCCCAATCCGTGGGGATTCTATGACCTGCACGGCAACGTGTGGGAATTCTGTGTCAACGATGGACCGACTGATCCCCAGGGCCGAGGCCGATGGGGCGGTTGGGGCAGCGCATTCAATTCTCCGGCCCGACTGACAGGTGCCGACGCCTGGAGCAACTTCAATGAAGGCCCCAACCTGATGAGGCTGCTCAGTGCCGGGTTCCGCCTGGCTTGCGACGCCGACCAGGGGAAGCCGCGACCCGGTGATCTGAAGGAACCCACCATTCTGCCGGCCCAGGAACATCGGCCGAAGAGTCCAGAGCTCAAGATCTCGGTCGGAAAACGGATCGACATGGGCGAGATCCCGACAAATGCCGCGTTTTTCATGGCCACCAGGAATGGCACCTGGGTCCTCAACAATCGGCGTTCGACGGATCAGGGCAAGACGTGGACACCATGCACCCAAATCGGCGAGGCGTTTTGCCAGTTGCGAGATGGCACGATCATCTCGATGCCCAGCGTTGATTCGGGAGGCACGCTGGTGAAATTTCCCGACCCGCTCTCAGGAAAGTCCTCGATCCTCGTTCGCGTGTCAGAAGACGACTGGAAGACCGTCAAGTCGTTTCGGGCCAACATCCACGTTCCACTGGCCGAGTTTTTCTACCCGGTGAGGGGTCTGATCGAACTCGAGGATGGTCGACTGCTGATGACAATGTACGGGCGCATGAATGGCGACCGAATCCGTGAGAACTCACCCGTCGGCTTCGAGTTGAGCATTCCCTGGATCAAGACGCGGGTCATTGTCGTGCAGTCCAGGGATCGTGGCAAACACTGGGAGTACCTTTCGACAGTGAGCTACAACCCGCAGTTGGGCTTCGAGGGGCAGAATGAGAGCGACCTGATTCGTCTGTCCAATGGACTGCTGGCGGTCTTCATGAGGACCGGCATACACGGCTACGTCGACAAGCATGGGCGGAAGAACCTGGACCAGCCGCTGCTGGTGGCCTGGTCGGCAGACAGCGGTGTCAACTGGAGCACCCCGCAGCGGATGCACGTGGGCGACCGGCTGGTCGCCGGCATCTATCCCCGCGCCGTGTTGACTCAGCAGGAGGTGTTGGCTGTGCTGCGTTGCCGACCGGATGGCAGCGTCATCTTCAGCCCGTCAGGCGACGGAGCATTCTGGAGCAACGAACAACTTCACTACACGATCGGCGAAGGCCGCAACCACGCCGGCATGCAGGACATGGCCCTGATCGGCCCCAACACGATCCTTGTCACCGACGTCGTCCGGAAAAACGGCTGGAGAGTCGAGGGCGTCCCGATCACGGTTCGCAAGCGACAATGACCCCACCCGAATTTCATTGGCCTGAGGACATCAACACCATCTCGTTGAAGACCGCGTGGCAGGCGTTCGCCATCGCCAGAACGGGGGGGTAGTCCGCCAGGCACTTCAGCCGATTCCGGGGAGGTGGGTCGGGTCGGAAGAACATCGCCAGAGAAAAGACGACCTCTGCAGTGTGGACAACCCCCACCTCAACCCGACACGCGCCGTAGCCGGTCTTGTTGGCAATCCACGTCTTCGCCTCTCCCCAGTCTTCACCCACGGGAATGTACCGCGGCAACATGTCGTTGCACCGCTGAGCCCGCATGATCCTGATGATCTCGTTGCACGACTTCGGTGTCAGCACCTCGTGCCGGTAGATACGCGTCATCAGGGAACACAGATCGTGGGCACTGCTGACCGGTTGCTGCATCTGTGACGCCTTTTTGCCACCCGGCAACCCCCTGTGGATGTCGGTGGCCATGAGGCCCCACGACTTCATCGTCCGGTTCACATTGTCTGGCCCGACACGATCGATCAACGTGGCCGTCGCGATGTTGTCGCTGACGATCATCATCAACACGGCCATGTTGTGAATCGACAACTCCTGGCCGGGAACCATGGCTCGCAACACGCCGTCACCTCCACGGTGAAACTCCGGCTTCCACGTGATCGGTGCCGACAGATCGATCATCCTCTGTTCCGCCTGACGAAACAGCTCGCACAGCACAAACAGTTTGCACGTGCTGGCAGTGGGAAGCACCGTCTTCGGGCGAAGGGCAAAGTGTCCCTCCCCGTCCAGGCGATGGGCCTCGATGGAAAACCGACCCCGGAAGCGACGCTCCAGCAGCGCCAACTGCTCAGCCAAACCCATGCCAGTCGGTGGGGCTTCCGCCGCCTCGCTCTCGCTCGCACCAAGTCCAGAGACTGCGAGTGCCCCGAGGCCCAACACGCGGCGGCGCGACACCGAAAGCGACGGCGATTTGTCCCGGACACCTTCTGGCATTATCCTTGCCTTTCTACTTCTGAGATTCTCGTCGGAGTCACATGAACATGCGACAGACCCACCGGCTGACGATTGGACTGAGCCTCTTGTTCCTCTGCCAGTGTCCCATTGCGGGTATGGCCGAGGATGTTGATTTGCTTCCGAAGGGCGCCTTCACGTTTGCCGTGCTGCCCGACACACAAGCGTATGTCTCTGCAAAATCCGAAGCAACATTCGCCGCCGAGATCGACTGGATCCTCAAACACCGAGATTCGCAGAATATCCGTTTTGTCAGCCACGTGGGCGACATAGTCGGAGACTACGGATCTGACTCCGAGTGGAAAGTCGCGCAACGCCAAATGTCAAAGCTGAAGGGCCACATCCCCTTTGCCATCTCGCCGGGCAATCACGACATGCGGTCCAGCGGTGACTCCACCACGTTTCAGAAGGTCTTCCCCGCCGCCCACTTCAACTCATTCAAGTGGTACGCGGGGCAGATCAAGAACAATGCCAACAGCTTTCAGCTGTTTTCCGTCGGTCGTTTCCGTTTCGTCTGGCTGCACATGGAATGCAACGCGCCGGATGACGTCCTCCACTGGGCCAATGGTGTGCTCGCCCAACACGCCGACAGACGGGCTCTCATCACCACCCACATGTACCTGGGGCCTCGCGATCGACCGCAGAAGGCCAGCGACTATTACGATGCCCCCAAGGGGCGGATGCTGTGGCACAAGACGCACGGCACGAAGGGCAACACCCCCGAACAACTCTGGGAGAAGTGCTTCTCACAACACCGCAACATCTTCTTGGTCTGTTGCGGCGACCAGAGCCGAACCCAGACGATGCATCTTCCAGCCAAGGGGAAACATGGCAACGTCGTGCACGCATGCCTGTCGGACTATCGAGGCGGGAACTTTCGGCTCTACAGATTTTTACCGGGCAGCAACAAGATTCGTGTGATCACATACAGTGCCACCGCCAGGGCCCTTTGCCGCGGAACTCGCATCGCGCCCGACGCCAGCTCGCATCAGTTTGAATTCTCATACGCCATGGAAGAGCAGCGCGTACCCGCCACCCCGCATCAACGAAGAGACAGTCGATGACTGGGGCATTCCGCCTTGTCATCGGCCGCTAAAACAGGAAGTACTTTTGCGCCAACGGCAGTTCTTCTGCTGGTTCGCAGGTGAGTGGCTTCCCGTCGGCCGTCACCTCGTATGTCTCGGGATCCACGGTGAGAGCGGGCGTCGATCCGTTGAGCTTCATGTCGGCCTTGCCGATGGACCGGCAGTTCTTGACAGCCGTGAGAGTTTTGCCAAGGCCGTAGTCTTCAGCGACCCGGTTCTCGAGACACGCCTGGCTGACAAATGCGAGTGACGTGGTCGCCGCGGCACGACCGAGGGCACCAAACATCCGTCGGGTCACGACGGGCTGAGGTGTCGGGATCGAGGCGTTGGGATCCCCCATCTGACTCGAAGCAATAAACCCTCCCTTGATGACCAACTCGGGCTTCGCCCCAAACAGGGCCGGATGCCAGAGCACGAGATCGGCCAACTTGCCGACTTCCACCGATCCAATCTCATGGCTCATTCCGTGGGCGATGGCTGGATTGATCGTGTACTTGGCGACATAGCGACGGATCCTGAAATTGTCGTTGTCGCCATTTTCTTCAGGCAACCGGCCAAGCTGGGACCGCATCTTGTCGGCGGTCTGCCAGGTCCGGGTGATCACTTCACCGACGCGTCCCATGGCCTGAGAGTCGGACCCCATGACACTGATGGCCCCCATGTCGTGGAGGATATCCTCCGCGGCAATCGTCTCGCCGCGGATCCGGCTCTCGGCAAATGCCACATCCTCAGGTAGGTTCTTGTCCAGATGGTGACACACCATCAGCATGTCGAGGTGTTCGTCGATCGTGTTTCTGGTGAACGGACGCGTGGGATTGGTCGAACTGGGCAGGACGTTGGGTTCGCCACAGACCGTGAGAATGTCTGGAGCATGGCCACCGCCGGCCCCCTCGGAGTGATACGTGTGGATGGTCCGTCCGGCGAACGCGGAAATGGACGCCTCGACAAATCCCGACTCGTTCAGCGTATCGGTGTGGATACAGACCTGCACATCGTGTTCTTCGGCCACACCCAGGCAGCAATCGATGGCCGCCGGTGTGGTCCCCCAATCCTCGTGGAGCTTCAACCCGACAGCGCCTCCGACTATCTGTTCGGCGATCCCCTCGGGCTTGGCCGTGTTTCCTTTTCCCAGGAAGCCGAAGTTCAGCGGCAGGTCATCGGTCGCCTGGAGCATCATGCGGATATGAGGAGCACCGGGGGTGCAGGTCGTGGCGCAGGTGCCTGTGGCGGGCCCCGTTCCGCCGCCCAGCATCGTTGTTAGACCGCTGGCAATTGCCTCGTCGGCCTGTTGCGGGCAGATGAAGTGGATATGCGTATCGATACCGCCGGCCGTGAGAATCTTGCCCTCTCCCGCCACCACCTCGGTCGTCACACCGACGACCATATTCGGATCGACGTTGGCCATGACATCGGGATTGCCGGCCTTGCCGATCCCGACGATGCGCCCCGCCTTGATCCCAATGTCCGCCTTGAAGATCCCGGTGTAGTCAACGACGAGCGCGTTGGTGATCAAGAGGTCAAGGGCGATATCGGGTGAGACGCCGGTCGCCTGCCCCATCCCTTCACGCAGGACCTTACCGCCGCCGAACTTGCACTCGTCTCCGTAACAGGCGTGATCATGTTCGACCTCCAGAACAAGACCGGTGTCACCCAGCCTCACACGGTCGCCAGTGGTTGGCCCGTAGATTTCCGCATAGGTGGTGCGAGGGATTTCGTATGCCATGAGTGGGTCTTCTTTTCAGACAATCTGGCCAACAGCCGCGGGTTGTTGATGAGGGCAGAATGTCAGGAGGTATGAGAGAAATTGCGATCGCCGACCCGTTGCAACGTGGCCGCCCGCCCCTCGTCATCGACCGGTCCGTCGGCGAGGTTGTTGCCTCCCCGGATGATCTGTTCGCCAGCAATGGCCACCAGGGTCACCGTGCGTGATTCACCGGGTTCGAAGCGGACGGCCGTCCCCGCCGGGATGTCGAGCCGCTTGCCATAAGCAGCGTCTCGATTGAACGAGAGACTCGCGTTGGTTTCGACAAAATGATAGTGGCTGCCCACCTGGATCGGCCTGTCGCCCAGATTGGTCACCTCCACATCAACAGTCTCACGGTTGGCATTGAGCACCAGCGTGCCTTCGGCCGGGAGGCAGGCTCCTGGCGTCACCTGCTGCAACTCTTCGGAGGCAGCTCCGAAGACGTCGAGACTCGGTACCGGCAAGCCGCTTCCGTAGAGGGCCAGTTCGAGTTGACCATCGAGATGAGCAATTGGTGAGTGCACGGTGACGAGCTTGGATCCGTCGGGAAAGGTCCCCTCCACCTGGACCTCGACAACCATTTCCGCGACGCCATCCATCACCTGCCGACGCCCCAGGAACTGGCGTCCCAGGTCCATCAGGTCGGCCACGGTGCGCCCCTCACGGATGAACTCGAGAAGTTGCGCGGCAATCAACGCGACGGTCTCTGGCTGATTTAACTTCAGGCCGCGGGCCAGGCGCTTTTGGGCGACAGCGCCGGCGTTGTGCAGCATCAGTTTTTCGATTTCTCTTGGACTCAAATGCATCCGCAGGCTCTCCTTGGTGTCGAGTCATACGTTACCGGGTTCAAGCCCCGCCAACGATGTCACCACTTTCTCTCCCAGGGGGTTTCTTCCAGGAAGGTCTTGAGGAAGGCCAGCCGCCGCCTGAGGCACTCTCCCACCGCTTGCGTGGAAGGACCGACAAGCCGCCAGATGATTCCTTCAGCCTTTCTGCTAACCGATTCACAGCACGTCTCCACGTCGAGCTCTTCCTCCGCGACCTCGGCGTGAAGAGACGCCGCCTCTTCTGCCAGACGTTCTCCCAGCAACACGACACTCGCCAGGCAGTGGTGCGTCCCCATCCTGAGCGGATTGGTCATTTCCATCTCGTTGGGAAGGAGGCTCAGCGAATCAACCAGCAAGAGCCGACGGTCCCTGTAGACTTCAAGCCGCGTCTTCAACTGCTGAAACTGCCAACGCTCCCCGCGTGCCGCGCGTCCGCTGGTCAACCAGTCGATGTGGACAAGGTTCGCTTGCGGTTCGAGATGAATCTGATTGTGTTGACGGTAGACGGCGCCGCGGTAACAGACCAGCGGATCCGGGGCCACCGCGAGCAACGCTCCGTTTTCGACACGTGCGTGCAATTGCTGACTGCACTCGTGGTCCTCCAGCGTCCGGAAGACCTTGGTGGAGGACTGGGTGGTGAAGACCGTGGTGGTGTTGGGCCCCAGTTCCATGTCCACGTGCACACTGTCCCCACTGACGAGCCCTCCACCGAACGTGGTGGCATAGATCCAGGCGGCGGCTCCCGGGCGGCGAGGGACCCAGAGTTTCAGTGGGCTTGTGGACCTGTGGCTTGTCACCCGACTCTGTCGGGCGATGTGTGCCACCTGCAACTCGCCCCGCCCTGGAGCCAGCGCGGCAGCAGCACCCAGACGCGTTCCGGGTCGCGGTGGCGACACGGACTCCCGGGAGCGGGCGGCAGGACGACTCGATGTGTGGCTCAAGGTGCTCACGCTGTGAAGAATCAGACCCCGAGGAACTCCGAGATGAGTTCCTGGGTCAGGTTGGCCGTTTCACCCTCGGCAGTGATCCGGCCGCGGTTCATGATATAGAAGTCATCCCCGAATTCCTTGACAAAGTCGAGGTACTGTTCCACGAGCACTACCGTCATGTTCTCTTCGTTCACCAGCCCACTGAGCACCTCGCCGATGTGCTGGATGATATTGGGTTGAATGCCCTCGGTGGGCTCATCGAGTAGCAACACCCGTGGCCCGGTGACCAGGGCACGCGCGATGGCCAACTGCTGCTGCATGCCTCCCGACAGGTTGCCGCCTGGCCGCTGCCGGTTGTCCCAAAGAATCGGAAACAGGTCATACACCCTCTGGGGAACTTTCCGCAGCCGGGGTCGGGTGGCTTCGAGGCCGATGCGCAGGTTGTCTTCGACCGAGAGCTTGGGAAAGATCTGACGGCCTTGCGGAACCAGTGCGATGCCAGAGCGGGCCCGCTGGCTGGCCGAGAGCCCGGTCACGTCGTCTTCGCCGAGGTGCAACGCACCCCCATCCGCCTTGAGAATCCCCATCACCACCTTCAGCAACGTGGTCTTGCCCACCCCATTGCGCCCGATAACACACGTGACACGCCCTGCGGCCATCCGCGCGGTGATGCCGTGCAAAGTCTGGATGGCCCCGTAGGAAAATCGAAGATCGTCTAGATGCAGCATGCGGATGGATCAGATCGCGTGAAAAAGGCGAGTGAGTTGACAAACACCCTGGTGGAATCGGAGTCGCGAATCAGCGACCGAGGTATGCCTCGATCACCTCGGGATCCTGCTTGACTTCGTCGATGGTCCCCTGGGCGATCATCTTCCCCTCGTTCAGGACGGTGACACGGGAATTCAGCAGGCGGACGAATTCCATATCGTGCTCGATTACGATGATGCTGTGTTCGTCCTGTAGTTCCAGGAGCAATTCGGCAGTCAGGACAGTCTCTTCGTCAGTCAGACCCGCAGCGGGTTCGTCAACCAGCAGCAACTGGGGACGCGACAGAATCAACATGCTGATTCCCAGCCACTGGCGCTGGCCGTGGCTGAGGTACCTGACCGGGCGATCGACATCGTCCAGGAGGTTGACCCGTTCGAGTATCTGGTCGATTTTCTCCAGCTCATCGGCGGTCGAACGCATCTGCAGGTTTGCGGTGAGGCTCTGTCGACCGGGCAAGGCCAATTCCATATTGCGTCTCACATCGAGACCATCGAAAACGGTGGGAGTCTGGAACTTGCGGCCCACGCCCTTGCGGGCAATGTCCACTTCGGCTTCCCACGTGATGTCCTCGCCGGCGAACTCGACCCGGCCCTGCTGGACACGGGTCTTGCCGCTGATCACATCGCACAAGGTCGTCTTGCCGGCACCGTTTGGACCGATGATCACGTTCAGAGCGTAGTACGGTACGCTGTAGTGTTCGATATCCAGGGCGCGAAAGCCGTCGAATTCCACCTGGACGTTGCTGACAGTCAGCAAGGGACTGTCCAGCGAACTGGCCACGGTGTCGGTCCGTTGCCGCATGGCCAGGGCCTGCAGACGATCGGTAATCGGGAGCGACCTTTCTCCGCCCACCCCCGTCCCTTCGGACACTGAGGAGTCCGTCGCTGGCGGGAGGGCCCATCGGGCCAACAGAGAATGCCAGAATCCCATCAACCCGTCCGGCATGAACAACACGACAACGACAAACAGGCCTCCGAGCAGAAACGGCCACGATTCGGGTGACCATCCTGTCAAGTAGAAATACAGCAGGTTCACCAGCAGCGCCCCGGTGATGGGGCCACTGAGCGTGCCACGCCCGCCGAGGGCCACCCAGACGACCACCAGGATCGACTCCTTCGGCTCCAGATTCGTCGGCGTGAAAATCTGCATCTGCGGAGCGTAGAGCATGCCAGCCAGCCCGGCGATCATGGCCGAGATCGCAAACACGCTCATCTTGAAGACATAGGGCCGATAGCCGGCAAACCGCAACCGCGTCTCGTTGTCCCGAATGGCAATCAGCACTCGACCAAATCTCGACCGAATCAGGACACGACAACCGAGAAACACGACGACCAGAACGATCAACGTCACCACGTACAGGCCAAACTTGACGTTGGCATCGCTCAGGCGCCAGCCCGCCACCTCAAACCTGGCGATGTCGCCCATTTTCACGGCTGGTCCCGAGGAGGTCGGCACGGGGATCGATGCAAAGTCGGCATCGACGTTTTGGAATTGACGCAGCGTCACCGTGAATCCCGCCGTCGAGGCTTCTACCGCTCCCCGCTTCTGCGCGACATTCCCCTCAAGCAGCGCCTTCACCGCAGACAGTTCGATGCCTCGATCGGACATCGCGTCGCGGTCCATTTCGACCGTGACAACTTCCGAGAACCCCGTCGGGATGCGGTCAAATCGGGTCAGGCCATTGGTACCACAGAACATCATCTGGTTCATCGAGAACACGAGCCAGGCTGCCAGGGTGACCGCCTGCGTCAGAATGGCAAAAAACACGCCTCGGACGCGACTGCGGAAGACGCCAAACCCGATGGCCGCTGCAACAACACCCGGGATCAGCATCCCCAGGATCAACGTGGCCGGAAGGCTCCAGAAGGGCTTCCAGAAAAACGGCAGCACAGCGTCTTCGGGAGCCTGGCCCACCTCGTAGGGATAAACCACGTAGAGGCAGGCCGGCAGTTTCCAGCCATGGGCATCAATGATCCCCTCAGGCCCACCGTGGTGTGCCAGGAACATGCCCATCGCGTAACCGCCCAGGGAAAAGAAAAAACTCTGGCACAGGCAGAGCATGCCGCCATAGCCCCAGATCAGGTCGAGACTGAGAGCCAGCAGGGCGAAACAGAGGTAGCGGCCCAGCATGTTGACGGTCTCAACACCGATCTGCCCTCCGAAATAAAGGCCGGGCACCACGACCAGGCCAATCGCCAGGAGGAGAATCGAGACCGCCAGGTTGATCCTCCGGCTGCGACGCCGGTCGGATGACAGGACCGGAGAATCAGACATCCGCCAGTCTCCCCTTCGGAGGGAAGAGCCCGGCCGGCCGCCATTGGATAAAGACGATGACGACCAATAACAATAGCACCTTGGCCCAGATGGCCGACCCCAGGGCCGGTTCAATCAGCTTGTTCAGGACGCCGAGCCCCAACCCTGCCATGACGCTGCCTACCAGCTCCCCGACACCGCCAGTCACCACCACCAGGAAGGCGTCGACGATGTGATTCTGGCCCATGTCGGGAGTCACACCCCCAATCAAGGTCCAGGCGTAGCCGGCCACACCGGCCAGCCCGGCCCCCAGCGCAAACGTCAGTCCATCGGTCTTTCTCGTGTTGACCCCCAGGCTCTCTGCGGTCTCCCGATTCTGAACAGTCGCCCGAATCAGCAAACCACTTCGTGTGCGGTTCATGATGGCCGAGATGGCCAGCACGCAACTACCACACAACGCCAGGATGAAGACGCGATTAAATGAGATTCTCAGGTCCTGGACAGGTTCGAAGCTTCCGACCAGCCAGGTGGGGCTATTGACCCCGATATTGTCGCCGTACCGGAGTCGAACGGCCTGGATCAGGATCAGCCCGACACCGTAGGTCGCCAGGAGCGTCTCCAGGGGCCGACCGTAGAGATGGCGTACGACGAGACGTTCGATGAGCCATCCGACCAGGGCAGCGGTGAGGAAGGATATCGGCAACGCGGCGACGAAAAAGAGATTGACCGGATGGTCAGGCGTGTGACCAAACAGACGCTGGGTTTCATAGGTGGCGTAGGCACCGATCATCATCAGCTCACCATGGGCCATGTTGATCACACCCATCTGGCCAAAAATGATCGCCAGTCCCAGCGCGATCAGAATCAGGACGCTGCCCAGCGAGAGTCCGTAGAACAGATCCTGGAGGCGCATGACCTTCCACTGGTACGACTCGATCGACTCGAGCGCCGTGGAGAATGCAGCCTGTTCGTCCTCCGAAAGGCTCTCAGGGCTGTCGAGCAGGTCCTTCAGAATCGGAACCCCTCGGGAACTGGCCATCTCACCCAGCGTCCTCGCTGCGGCGATCCTCTGTGCGGCCTTCGAAGTGAATTCCTGGGCCCCCAACTCAATCAGCGCCACACTCTCTCGCGCCTTCGTCTTGACCGATTCGGGGACGTCGGCCGCAACCAGTTCACTGAGTGGTTCGAGAAACTCTGCTTTCCGGCTGTCGCCGAAACGGCGGATGGCAGCCAGACGGGTCTCCAGATCCGGCGACCAGATTTCCAGCATGCGAATCGCATCGGCCACCTCGCGCCTCTCGCGTCCACTTGGACCGAAGGCGGTGAGTGCCGATTCCGGGACGACCTGTGGTTTGCCGTCTGTGGAGGTGAGAGTCTTGCCGCTCACGGGGTCCACCAGCGTTCCCCGCTTGCCGCCATCGGAGTCTTCCAATGCGCGACACAGGACAACCCGGCCCTCATGCAGGTAGGCATTGCCCTGCTGGTAGTCCTTGAGAAACGCAACCAGACGCCCGTCCCGCGACCGCCCCAGGGTCTTGAGCGCCTCCCGCCGACTGGCACGGTCGGGCTCGGCCAACTGACGGAGCACGACGTCGAAATTGTCGGCGGCCTCCGCTGAGACGCAAACGGTCATCAGCGCGAGTGTGAACCATGCTACGGCCGGACGCCCCGTAGCGAATACCACTTTCAACATCATTCGGACATTCAGTAGCACAACGCCTCAGCCGTTTCAACCGGCCCACGAGACGCGCACGCCGATATGACGCGCGGTGGAAAACCAGAGACCCGGTGTCCCGTTGGAACACCGGGCCCCTGGCGCAGACTGACAAGTTTTGGGGAGTTCGTCAGTCTTATTTCAGGTTGTTCTTCTTGCAGAACTCCTGAAAGCCTGCCACGAATGCCTTGTTCGCGGGGGAATCGATGCTCTGGTAGTAATTCCAGCAGGCCAGGTGCCCCACCAGCGGCGGCACGTCCATGGCACGCAACTCGTCTTCCGCCACAGAAAAGGCCATGATCGGACAGTCAGCGGCTGTCAGCCCCTGGTTGGCAAATTCCTTGTAAAAAGGCACGTTGCTGTCACCGTTGATGGTGGAAAGAATGCACGCATCGCCGCCAGCGGCAAACGTCTTGATCTTCTGGACATACGTCTGATAGTCCTGGTGATGGAACGGCGTGTACTCCTCGATGATGTTCTCATCGGCCACGCCCTTGGACTTCAGGAACGCCTTGAGCACCTTGTTGGCCGTTCTCGGGAACACGTAGTCGGTTCCCAGCAGGTAGAACTTCTTGTAACCCTCATCCAGCATGTGCTGGGCTGCGGGTACCAGCTGCTGGTTGGGAGTGGCCGCCGTGTAGAAGACGTTTTTCGACTGCTCTTCACCCTCGTATTGCACCGGGTAAAACAACAGATGGTTGTACTCTTCAAACACCGGCAACACGCTCTTGCGGCTCACCGAAGTCCAGCAACCGAAGATGACGGAGACCTTGTCGGTCGTGATCATCTTCCGAGCTTTTTCGGCAAACAGGTCCCAATCGCTGGCCGGGTCCTCGACCACGACCTCGATTTTACGCCCCAGCACGCCCCCCGCCTGGTTGATCTCTTCCACCGCGTAAAGGACCACGTCCTTGAGCGAGGTTTCCGAGATGGCCATCGTGCCCGACAGTGAGTGCAGGATCCCGATCTTGACCGTTTGCTCGGTCACCTCGGGCTTGGGGTAAGTCTTGCCCTCTTGCGGGCCACCGGTCGGCGCGGGAGCTTCGCCCTTCTTGTGCAGGTAGCTGCTGTAGGAATCGGGCACGACGAGCTTGCCGTCATTGAAGGCCTTGACGATCTTGAATTGTCCGTCCTTGAGAATCTCGCCGATGTAGACCGGCTTGAGCGTGTGCTGGTTCGACTCGTGCATCCGCTTCTTGCCGCCTGGGGCATCAAACTCAAGCCCGTAAACCGCTTCACGCACCTTGTCGATCTCGAAGCTCTGTGCCTTCTCGACGGCGGCCTTCCAGACATACACACCGAAATAGGCGGCCTCGATCGGGTCGTCGGTGACCCTGCCACCACTGGCAGAAGGTACCCCGTCACCAGCCTTCGTGTCGCTTGCGGCCTGGGTGTCACCCGAGTGTCCATTTCCATTCGCCGACGCACCGTCCTCACCGGAGTCGCCCGAGTTCGCGCATCCGGCCAGGGACAGCGACGCAGCCAACCCCAAAAACACTGTTGCCCATGTCTTCTGCATCATCTTCCTTCGATACCTTTCTGCAACTGGACCTCCCGATCCAGCCCTCGCGAGCCGCTGCTCCCTGCCCGTCGCCTCGCCCTTGTGTGAGTCGGACCGGTTTCTTCCTGAAACACTCCCCACGACCCCCTGTCCATCTCGGGAATCGCCTGTCAATGTCCGCCTGACGTTGCAAAGTGAGTGCCAAGAACGGCAATTCGTGATGAAGTCCTCAATGGTCCGGACCGGCAAGCCCGGACCATAGAGATCCACACATGTCCGGGAAGATCGCCTCCCAAAGCAGTGCCATCGAAAGATGCAGCGCTGCGTGATCTTCGAGCACCGGAGAATGGGCGCATGAAAATGCCCCGGCTTCACGAGATCGCGAAGCCGGGGCTCAAGCTGCTGAGATCAACAGTGGACAAGAGGCCTAGAAGCGGATTTGACCACCGATGATGAGGTTTTGCTGATCTTCGACACCGCCCGAGAGCTTGATATCCTGGAAGATCAGGGACACGCGGCACTTATGTCCATGAATGACATAATTCAGAGAGTAATCAACCTGGTGCTCTCTGTTACCCGCACCGGGATTGCTCCGGTCCGATTCCTGGTAGCGGATCGAGGGCTGCAAACGGCCCTCAATACTCCCGATGCTGATGCTGTCAGCCATCAGGTAACTGCCGAGGATGAAATAGCCTTCGCCCTGCAGGTGATCGAGGGTGGCGAAACCATCGTGGTCGCGATCGTAGTACGCAGCCTCGCCCGTGATGACGCCACCGCTCTCGAGTTTGCGTTCATAGAGAAAGTCCATGCTCCACGCGGTGTAGTCCAGTCCAGCACCGTGAGCATCGCTCTGGTTGGAGAAGGTCACGCCGACGGCGGCAATGTCCTTGGCTCCGTAGTAAGTGCTGTCGTTGAAGTAGACATGCTCACGGTCGAGCAGGTTCAAGACGACTCGACCGAGAAGCCAGAGATTGTCGTCCCCCCCAACGTTGTTCGTGTCATAGCCTTCCATGACAGCGAAAGACCACTTCAACTGAACATCTTCACCGGTTTCACCGTAGAGCGCCACTCCGTCGTCACGGCCCTGGAAGATGTCGTAGTACCCGTTGGTGTATTGGACGAACGGGAATTCCCAGGCATTGATGAAAAACGGTCCACTGAGGTTGGAACGGTCAGTCGGAGGCAGGAAACGCCCCATTTTGACTGCCACTCCATCCGTAATCTGGTAGTCGATGGCGGCATCCAGGATCCTGATGCCATCACCAAGGCCGTCATCGCCCCCGAATCCCTGGGCGTTGTTGATGTCGGTGTGCAGATAAGCTGAGATTCGGTCTCCCATCTTTCCACTGAGAAAGATCCGCGCGTTGTCGAGATTAAAGTTACGGGCACGTCCGCCATTGGATACCGCCCCGTCTTCAAAGCTGCGAAAACTCGGCCGAATCCCAAAACCGACCGAGATGCTGTTCGCGGCTGCCTGCATTTCCGGGTTCAGCCACGAAGTATCGCTTTCATCACAGCCTGCCTTATTGACGGCATCTTTGCCGCAATTGTCCTTGGTGGTAAGGACATTCAACAGCGGCGTGGTGACATCCTGGGCAACAACCGGTGCGCCCATGGCCATCACGACCGCGGCCAACATCATGAGGCTCTTCTTGAACAACATTCCCGTTTTCTCCTCTTCGCGGGTTTTTTGGAGCAGTACCTGCCAGAAATGGCAACCCTGTGCTTCCCTCCCCTGAAAGCGACGCACGGACAAGACGGCGCCCAGTTGCAACGGTGGCACCAGTTGTCCGTTGAACCTGTATCGGTTAGCCGGTTGGCCCACTTCGGGTGATCGGATCGATTCGACCGGCCCGCCGCTTTGTGCCACCGGTTGAATCGAATGTGTCTGTCCTGACAATCTGGTAAAATGGGCGGGAGATGCGGGTCGTACCGGCCAGCGAGCACTTCAACTCTTCCACGACGTCCCAAAACGTGGGATCACACCCCATGGACAGGCAGGACTGGACTTTCTGGCAGTTGGCCGACTCGGCGTTTCCTGCTGGTGGTTTCGCCCATTCCGCCGGCCTGGAGTCGGCCTGGCGACACGGTCGCGTGACGTCGCCAGCCACGTTAGCCCAGTTTCTCGACGCGCTGGTCCAGGATTCGGCTCGAGGCCTTCTACCACTGATGCTCGCTGTCCATTCCGGGTCTGAGTCCCTTGCACAGGCAGACGAGTGGGCCGACGCTTTCCTGGTCAATGAGGTGGCCAACCGGGCAAGCCGTGTTCAGGGACGGAGTTTCCTGGCCGCCTCGGAAGCCGCGTTTCAGCACGAGGAGATACAGTCTTTGCGAGACCGTATCAACGAACACACACTCCATGGACACCACGCCCCCCTGGCCGGCTGGGTGACCGGTCTGGTCGCATTGCCACGGAAGAAGTCCGCAGCCTGGTACTTGTTCGCCCAGGTACGTGACGTGGTATCGGCCGCCACCCGGTTGAACATCGTCGGCCCACTGGCGGGTCAGTCACTGCTCACGCGGATGTCCCGTTTCGTCCTCCAAGAGGCCGAAAAGGCACTCGACCGTCCGGGGTTCGACATGGAGGCCACGAGCCCGCTGCTGGAGATTGTTGCCACGCGACACGACCGGCTTTACAGTCGTCTCTTTCAGAGTTAGCGGTTCGGCGAGTCCACCGACCCCTGTACGGCGGAAGGAACTGACGGTGTTTCACGACCATCACCACGATCACGATCACGACAGTCTCGAGCACCCCGGGTATTTTGCCGAGCGGGCCATGCCACTGGTCGATCGGGACTACACCCGCAGGTCATTCACCGTCGGCGTGGGAGGCCCGGTGGGAACCGGCAAGAGCGCCCTGGTACTGGCGTTGTGCCAGCAGTTACGGGACAGGCTCAACCTGGCCGTGGTCACCAACGATATCTTCACTCGTGAGGATGCGGAATTCCTGATCCGTAACGAGGCCCTGACCCCCGAACGGATCCAGGCTGTCGAAACAGGTGGCTGCCCCCACGCCGCCATTCGTGAAGACATCACGATGAACCTGGCCGCAGTCGAGGAACTCAGCCACCAGTTCCAGCCGGACATCGTCTTGCTGGAATCGGGCGGCGACAACCTGGCCGCGGACTTCAGCCGCGAGCTGGCCGATTTCACGATCTATGTCATCGACGTCTCGGGCGGCGACAAGATCCCCAGGAAGGGGGGCCCCGGAACGACCCAGTCGGACCTCCTCGTGATCAACAAGACCGACCTGGCTGAGGCTGTGGGAGCGGACCTGGAGGTGATGGATCGCGACAGCCGAAAGATGCGTGGCGATGGCCCATTCATCTTTGCCCAGGTCCGCAATGGTCCCGGGGTGGACGACATCGCCGATCACGTCGTCTCCGCCTGGAAAAATGCGACCGGAGCCGAATAACGTCTCCAGCCCCGCGCGTGTCCCATCGGAGGTCGTCGCTGGCTCCAGGATCATGTGATACGAGGCGCCACTGACTCACCGAGGCACCGCGCGGCAGTCCGGTTCGGCAACGAGCCGCAGGACGAGCATCGTGTGGTAGCGAAATGGGGGAACCGCCACGGTGAGATCAGCCCCGCCATCCTGGACCGACAGTTTCTGCTGAACGACCTGTTGTGGCTCCTCGTAGTGATAGGCCCGGCACGCCTGGGCCATGCTCAGTCGCTCTCCGGGCGCCTTCCAGGTGAGTTTCACATTCTTGAGAAGCGTGGGTTCATCGGCCCAGGCGTAGTCGACCTTGGGAGTCGAGGGAATCCGCACCAGGTGGATGATGACATCGCGCCCGGCAGCCGTCTTGCGGGTGTAGACGAGTCGCTTCCACCACAGGTCCTCATCCGCCGTCACGCTCACCAGGGACTGAGCCTGCTCGGGCGACACGGCGCGAATATCCCGGGCCCAGAGAAACCTCGAGTAGCGGGTCATGAACTGCATACCCGGCCGGTGGCTGGGAACAAAGGACGAGGCCAGGTGCGACTGTGTCGCGATCAGCAACGACATCACGTGATTCCACGCCGGCCAACCCCACCGGGTAGGCCCCGGCTCCTTCACGTCCACGCCCACGTTGGCATAACCGATGATGTGATTCGCGCCATACTTCTGCACGTAATGATCTCGACTCCGCAGCCGATCGCGAAGCAACTTGCGGTAGTCCTCACCCGAGAATCCCTGGTGCTCATCAAGCAGCATGACATTCCTCGCGTCAGTGGCCGCGCGGATATTGTCGTCGAGAGGATCATCGCCGATCCCGGTCCCGCGCCAGATCGTGATCCCGTGTCGCTTGGCAAAATCTCCCGTTGTCCCTTCGATCCCCCAGTTCAACCACGTGCCAAAGTCGGGATCGTCGGCCTTGAGAATGCGGTTCCAGTGCCGATGGTTGCGAGCATTGAGCTTCACATAATCCTCGTACTTGCCCGAAGGGACGTTGGGCTTGCCCTCGTGGTCCAGCCCCGCCCACACCCCGAGACAACCGTCCCAGTACACCCCGCCAAAGTCCCAGTGCTTGGCGTAGGCCTTGATCCGGTTGACGGCGTACAGCACCGCATCCTCACGAGCCAGGTTCACGCTGACGTGCTGCCAGGGACGGATCTCGCGATCCAGGTAGGGCTTGATCTTCATCGTCTTCCGCTTGGGTCCCACCTCGAGCGGCGAAGCCAGCTCCATCGGATTGGGATATCCGCCATACAGGGGGTCGACGGCAGGCTGCCCGTTCGGGTCATACAGCATGAATTCCGGATGCTGCCGGGCCTGCTCATACCCCATCTGCCCGTCGAACGCCCCAATGGCGTAAAACGTGCTCAGGATTCCCTGTGACTTGTTGAATGCCGCCTGTGCGCGTCGGAACTTCTGGTTGATCCGGTACCCCGTCTGCCCCGTGATGTAGACCTCAGCATCAAACGGCTCCACCCCCAGGCCGGTCGGTTCATGAGCAAAGTAATGTGACTGGTTGAAATAGAAGATGTGCGGATCTTCGGCCCAGTACTTCGACCGCACCTGGTAGGAATGCTGGTGCACCCGGAAGAACTCGCGGGCCACGGCGTAGTATTCCTGCCACCGGTCGAGCCTCTTGCCGGCCGAGTCCACCAATTCGACCTCGATCCCGCGACCATATGTCTCTGGACCGACGTTGTACGCAAACGTCCACTTGCGGGTTTCGCCCGACTTGATCGTGAACGCCTGCGCCTCGGCCAGCGAACGTGAGGCATCGAGGTCCACGAGCATCTTCGCCCGCAATGTTCCGGTGACCGCCTTCTCCGTGTGATTGACCAGTGTCGCCGTCGTGCTGGCAGACTCTCGTTCGTCGTATCGCAGCTTGTTGGACCGGACATCCACGATCGTGACCTGGCTGGGCCGCGGATCGCGCTTGCCGGGGAAATAGGGTTCCCCGCTTGCCTGGACTCCGCTCACATTCAGAGCCGCCGCCGATCCGAGCGGCTTGCCCGCCAGCCGATTCAACACGCGGGTCAGGACGATCATCTCGTTGTAGTGATTGGCCTGGATCGTCTTGAGCCCGGTCGCTTCCACGTACGGTCGCAGGTCCTTGATGTGCTCCTGCATCGGCTTGAGCAGGTGGGCCGACACGCGCGTCCTGGCAGCCGCGAACGCCACCAGCGCGGCACGGTACGCCTTCAGACGAGTCGAAAAGGACTCGTCGACCCGCGCCCGGCTCAGCGATTCCAGGAGCGCCTTCTTGCCGTACAACCGGTTCTCTTCGGCGACGATTTCGTCGAGGGCGGGGTTCGAATCCATGATGTCGACATCATCAATGTCGATCACTCCCGCGAGAGCCTGGAAGTTCGGATGTCCGGTCAATTCGTAGGAGGGCTTCATCATCAGGTAGCGGAACCGCACCCACTCCCTGGAGTCGATCTTGACCTCCAGCGGCGCCATCCGGCCTCCGGGCAGAATCCGCTTGTGGTCGTCGGACAGCTTGTAGGCCATCAAACCCGCGCGCAGGGTCCCTTTTCCCCTCGCCCAGAAGACCAGGACTTGTGACGGCTTGAATGGCTTGCCCCAGTAACCGTTCACGTAACCGTGACGGCTGGCCGACAGACGACAGAACGAGTCGTTGCGGCGGCCCCCGGTGCGAGGGAACTCCACGGTGACGCGATCGCCCTGCCCGCCCCACGATGTGGGCCAGTCCTTCGCGTCCGGGCACTGCCACCCGCGTTTGCGCATCGCGGCCACCGTCTCGGCTGACAACGTCGTGCCTTGGCGCTGCTGGAAGCTGCTGTTGCGGACCTCGGCCGTTGACGCAGACCCGGCGGCCCACGACAGGGACAAGCAGAACGCCACCCCCAACGACCAACGACAACGTCGGGACAAGGTGCTCGTCACGGCTGCTTCTCCTTCAGCCAACCCAACAGGTTTCTGACCAGCGGAAACCACCCATCCCAGTCCCACCAGGCGACTTCGCCCGGCCCCTCCAGCCCGGTCGGGCTGAGTGTCAGCGCGGCGACGCGCCCTCGCCCATAGCGACCGAGAATGAGCGTTGGCTCCGAGCCGGCGGCCAAGACCACCGTCGCAGCGGGCTTCGGTGTCACAAAGTGATGCCAGTACACCCGCGGAGACTGATCGAAGCTGATCCCGTTGAGCACGTCGTGTTTGGGGGCCTTGGCAGCGAGACGCCACGACTTGCCTTTGCCGGACCACTTGAGATCAAAGGGGCCACGCAATCGGACAGGCAACACGTCCAGGAATCTCGATCCTCCGAATTCACCGTTGCCATAGGCATACGGTCCTCCGGCCACCAGCAGGCTGCCTCCCTGTTCGACATAGTCGCAGATCATCTCCATCGCGACGTCTCCGAGTGCCCGGTAATTCACGTCCGACAGGACGACGACGTCGTACTCAAACAACTCGCCATACGTCCCCGGAAATGTCTCGACCCCGTTGGGTGGGCAATTGGCCCATGTGAATTCGACCGGTGTCGTGCCCCCGGGACGCTTCCACCCTTCCACGGCGTCGTCGAGATTCAGGATATGGGTGTAGAGTCCGAAGACGACCAGGCACCGCAGCCGCCTGGGATCTCGACGGGGCATCGTCGCAAAGTCCGGCTTGTCAAACTGCTTGCGCTTGCGTGGCTGGGGCCGGAAATACCGATCCCCCCGCGCGCTGGGCAAACCACCCCCCTTGGTGGCGAACAGATTGGTGCGAGCCTGTGCCTCGGCACGATCCCCGGCGTAGAAACGCTCGTACCGTTCTTCCGCCGAACCGCGGCGCGCGATGGCTGAGATCAACACACCTTCCGCGAGTGATCGGGGCTTGACCACCAGTTCGTGGCGCAATCTCTTGTTGTTGGACAACCGGGCCCGTGGAAACACCTTCGAAGCCAGCAGCTTCTTGCTCTTCCACCCTATGACCTGCAATTCGATGACGACATCGTCCTGGTCACCGCCGACGGCAACAGCCTCGTGGGTGATCTTGACCTGTCCGCTGCCGACCTCATCGGCCTGGATATCGGAGACCATCGTTCGAGAGCCATGGACGAAGTCCTCAAACCCGGTGACGGGCTTGATGATGTAACGCGTAAGAAAGGACTTGCCGGGCCCGATCGGAACCGGCTCCAGGAACCATTCACCCGTCGCGCCGCTCGTGTAGGTCTTGCTCAGGTAGTTGTAATCAAACGCAAAGACCATCCCGTGCCGGGTCTTGCGGTCCTTCACGGCCATCCAGCCGGCCACGGGAGTGCGGATCCAATCCGGGCCAATCGCACGGCCCCCACGATGATCCGGCTGCAGATGGACCTGCACGCCACTGGTCGACGGCAAGTACCAGTTGTCCCTGAAATGACTGCCGCTCATCCGCAGGTTTTGCTGGATGTACAGGGCGGCCGCTCGAGATTCGTCGGTCGTGTTGACCAATTCCTGGTCGACCTCGATCGTGTCGTTGTCGGCATTCAACCAGATGGTCTTCCGAACCGTCAGGCCGACGAGGTCTGGTGACGTTGCCATCTTCAGAGACGTGCTCCGGCCTCGAGATCCTTGCCCGCCCCCGAGCTTCGGCACTCGCACCCACAACCGGACTCCCGCTCGGCTGGGGCCGTCCTTGACCATTTCGTACTGGTACGGCAAATGCATCAGGCCGCTGGGCCACGAGTACTTGGCCCAGTGATCGAGGAACAGGCCCGAGACATCTTCATCACCAACCACCTGCTCGCCGGTCGATCGCACCAGCATGCTGCTGCAGCGTCCGCCGCGAGCCGGGTCAAAGATCAGCTCCAGGTGACGGTTGGCAAGGCGGACACGTGCTTGTTCACCCTCCCCCTGTCTCTCAACAACCACTTCAGCGGGGCTCTGGCCGATGCCACAGGAGAGCAAGAGCCACAGCGCCAGACCGGCTTGGCGACTGGCATGACGGCGGCCTGTCATCTGTATTTGCTCCGGCTACACGAACGACGCGTTGGCAGCGAAAGGCCACCGACTCGAAGACGCCATGATCACTGCGCGCCAGGAGCCGTTCAAGGCAGGCACAACGCCCCAATCACAATCGGCGTGGTTTGCAGTACTGTCCTTCGTTCCACGTGCGCAAGTTTGACCGACATCGCTGCCCCTTGATACGTTGCTCGCCGAATCATCGCCTCGCCCTGGCCCAACAAGCGGCAACGGCAATCACGCCAATCACGGCAAACCGAGTTCCCACCCCGATCCTGGTTTTGACCGTCCTGGCAAAACACTCAAGTCATTCTCCTCCTCGACCAACTTCACCCCCGACCAACTCCTCCAGGCCCGCATCGTTGGAATTCCCCATGAAGCTCCTCTCCGTAGCGGTACTACTCCTCCCGTTCGCCACGCCGGCAGCCGCCGGCGAGCCGATTGACATTGGTTCCAGACGGGAATTGATGATCGATGACCATTTGATTCAGTCCCAGTCCGAGTCGTTGCATCTCAAGCTGCACAGACCCGTACGTCGCAATGTGGCCCTGGTCACCGATGCGCCGTGGGAGGGCAATGCCTGCCTCTACAGCTCCCTGTTTCATGACGGCAAACGTTTCCGCATCTATTACACCGCCGCCCAATACGTGAACCGGAAGGGGCGGCTCGAGATGCCGCACGGGCGACTGCTGTGCTACGCAGAAAGCACCGATGGGATCCACTTCACCAAGCCCAAGCTCAACCTGGTCGAATTCGAAGGATCAAGAGCCAACAACATCGTTCTGAAACCGGGTGAGTTGGACGGAGTCGTGATCGATCCCGGGCACACGACGATCCTCAGGGACACCAATCCGGATTGTCCGCCCGATGCACGGTTCAAGGCGATCGTGCGATCCGGCGCCAGGGGGGTTGTCGGACTGCATGCTCTCAAGTCATCCGATGGATTCCGCTTCCAACCCATGACCACAAAGCTGATCATTACTGATGGCCATTTTGACTCCGAAAACCTCGCCTTCTGGGACTCACAGCGCCGCGAGTACCGCGCATACTATCGGGCATTTTTCCAGGGCCGCCCTGGCAGCGGAATCCGCGGCATCAAGACGGCGACTTCCAAGGACTTCATCCATTGGACCAAGGGCGAGTGGTTGGCCTACCCCGGTGGGACCGATGTCCACCTGTACACCAACCAGGTGTCGCCCTACTCCCGCGCGCCACATATCTTCATCGGATTCCCGATGCGGTACACCGACCGGGGATGGGTGGACGCAACCGGCAAGTTGCCCGGGCTGGCCGAGCGTCGGGCCCGCGCCGCAGCATCACCTCGTTACGGCAGCGCCGTCACCGACAGTCTGCTGATGACCAGCCGCGATGGCCGGACCTTCAAACGGTGGAATGAAGCCCTCATCCGACCAGGGCTCTCACGCACCAATTCATGGACCTACGGAGACAACCTCATCGCGTGGGGTCTGCTCCGGACGAAATCACATCTGCCCCAGGCCCCCGATGAGTTGTCGATCTACGTCATCGAGGGTTACTGGAACGGTCGCAGCCAGAACTTCCGTCGCTACACATTCCGCGTCGACGGCTTCGTATCAATACGAGCTCCGTTTCGAGGCGGAGAATTCGTGACGAAACCGATCGTCTTCCAGGGAGATCGACTGGAGATCAATTACTCGACCTCCGGAGCCGGAGGACTCCGCGTGGAGATCCAGGACGCCCAGGGCAACCCGATTCCGGGACACGCTCTCACGGATTGCCACGAGGTATTTGGAGACGAGGTGGACCGCGTGGTCACTTGGAAGGACGGTGCCAGTGTCGAAAAACTGGCCGGACAGGCGATCCGTCTCCGGTTCGTCCTCAGAGATGCCGACCTGTTCTCACTCCGGTTCAAGTCAACACGCGACGATTGACGTGCCGGCTCGCGGCACTGTCGCGAGGTCACTTGATCTTCTTGACGCCATATCCCCGCCACACCCACTCGATCGCGTGAGGCAGGAACTGGGCCTTGGCGTTACGGATTCCGTGGCCGGAATTGCGACAGAACAGGTACTGGTACTCGTAGCCTTTGGCTTTGAGCACCTTGGCCATCTGGTGATTCGCTTCCACCCAGTCGTGCATGCCATCGCGCATGACATTCGGGTTGAGCAGATCGCGGTCCCCGACAGAGATAAACAGCCGGATGGGCTTCTTGGGGCTGTTGGGGATGATCGTCTTGTGAAACCCCCAGGCTCCGTCCGGATACTTGGGGTCAAAGGGCCACGCCTGGTTCACAAATGTCCCGGAAGTGGTCAACACCCGGCGATACAGGTCCGTACGGAACCAGGCCATGATCAGTGCGGCAGAGCCTCCAGAACTTGACCCCATCGCGGCACGACCCTCGGGATCCCTGGTCAGCTTGACCTGGCAGTTCTTTTCGACTCGAGGCAGCACCTCGGTCTCGATGTACTTGGCAAACAGGCCGGACATGTTGTCGTATTCCTTGCCACGCTGATGCCCCTGGGCATCACCACCACCGTTGGCGATCTGGACGAGGATGATCGGTGGGATCCTCTTCTGGGCGATCAGGTTGTCGAGAATTCTGGGCAGATTCATTCTCGGTTTGCCCTTCGGCCCATCGTGACTGACCATGAACGGCGACACGCTTCCGGGCTTGTGATGGGCGGGGATATAGACGGTGATCTGCCGCTTGTAGTCGATCTCGTGCGTGTCGACGATCAGCGTCTTGGGATTCTTCGGATCCACAGTGCCGAACTTCTTCCGGGCAATCCCCGGGTTGTAGATCTTGGTCTCCCGCGAATCGATCGTGAATTGCTGCACCCGTCCCCTGGGCACACCCTCGACCACCCGGTTTTCAGGCGCCCCGACATACTTCGGGCCGATCACGAAATTGTCATAGGCGTCCAGCGGAGGGCTCTCGCCGGGCTTGAGTACCTTGAAGCGAGGGGCCCCGTTCGCATCAAACTTGCGGATCGGCGGCGCGGCCTCCGCTGCCGTCAGCCCGGCAAACACCCAGACACAAATCGTGATCAGAACTCTCGACATGACACACTCTCGCCATACGTGGGGACGGGATTCCTCAAGCACCGGTCGTCGGTCCAAGTCGAGTCGGACCGCGGCGGCCGGCTTGCATCCTATTCGTTCGCAATGACTGGCGCAACTCTGGGACAAGCGTACGCACAGTCGGTCAAGCTCTCATCGTTCAAGACCATTGTCCTGGCAAGTGCGAGCGCCTCCGAGAACGAGAGTGCGGCCGTGTGTCGGTGTTCCATTGTGCATTCGCCAACTCCGTTGCACGATGTCAACCGCGACAGGGAAACTACCGAAGGAGACAGCCGCCATGATCTCGACACGCCCGAACGCCGCCTGGCTTTGCCTCTTGGCATGCACCGTCATTTCAACGTCCACGCCGATGCAAGCCGCAGAACCGATCAGGGTGGGCGTCATCGGCCTCGACAATTACCAGGCCGTTGCCTTCACGAGCCTGTTCCATCGTGCCAAGGCAGGCGAAGACCTCGCCGGTCTCCGGGTGGTTTGTGCCGTCCCGCAGCACAGCCCGGACATCAAGGAGAGCGTCGACTCACTGCCTCGCTGGGTCGCGCAGTTCAAGAAGATGAACATCGACCTGGTCGAGTCGATCGACGTGCTGCTGGAACGCGTCGACGCGGTCCTGGTCATGAGTCTCGACGGGCGCAAGCACCTGGAACAGGTCACGCCGGTCCTCAAGGCCGGCAAGCCGGTCTACATCGGCCGCCCCCTGGCCGCATCGCTCGATGAGGCCATCGAGATCTTCCGACGCGCTCGGCAGCACAAGACTCCGATCTTCTCTTGTTCGCAACATCGGTTCGTCCCCGGCTTCATCGGCATGCGCCATCACCCGGCCGTCGGCAAGGTTCTCGGCTGTAGCGTCTATGGTGGGCTCACCACAGAGCCTCACCATTCGGACTTCTTCTGGCACGGAGTGCACAGCGCCGAGACCCTCTTCACGATCATGGGCACCGGTTGCGTCTCGGTCACACGCGTGTCGACCGACGACTTTGACCTCGTCACCGGTGTCTGGAAGGACGGGCGCATTGGAACCTGGCGTGCCATTCGCAAGGGCGCGATCAAGTACAGCGGCATCGTATTCGGTGACAAGGGCATCCTCCGGGCCGGCAATTACGGCTACGGTGTGCCGATCAACTGGATCCCCAAAAAGGCCGACACGTCGACCGTCCCGCGTGGCGAGCACTGGATCGCACCCCAGGGCGAATACATGGGCTACAAGGGTGTCGCCATCGAAATCGCCAAGTTCTTCAAGACTCGCAAGCCGCCGGTCAGCGCAGCGGAGACGACCGAGATTTTCGCGTTTCTGGAAGCCGCTCACGAGAGCAAACGCCAGGGCGGACGTCCAGTGACCCTGCAATCTGTGATCGACAAAGCCAAACCCCCAGGGGACATCTCTCGCAGGCAGGAGACGAGCACGCCGGAGCGTGACACGGTTGACCAGCGGTCTCCCTCAATCCGTGTCATCCCGTACCCCGAACTCCGATCGGTCCTCAAGACAGACCCACTGCCGATGGACACGACATGGCGCCGCCTGCAGCAGGACGGGATCGCCGATGCCGCCGAATACGTCAGGAAGCACCAGGCCAACGACAGCAATCGCCGCCGGCTCGAGAGATACCGTCAAGAGAGTCTCGTCATGGAATGGGATGGGGCCCCCCATGCTCGCTGGGTTCTCAACGTGGAGGGCCGTCTGCGGTCGCTGTCAGGCGACCGCAAGTACTTTCCGCCCGACGGCTGGACCCGCCACCGATGGGTGAGACAGGACAACCGGAAATGCACGTTGCTCTTCGAGAGCGACACTCCCAGGGCGTCGCTCCGAGTCACGTTTCGTGCCAGCGATGACCATGTCGATTATGCGGCGACACTTCTTGTCGGCGGTGATCAGGCACCACTCGACCACCTGTCGACGCATCTCTGCTTCAACCACTGCTGGGCTCCGGGATTCGGTCGTGATGCCCTCGTCCGGATCAAGGGCCAAATCAGGTCGCTGGGCGCGGTGCCCAATCCGAAGCGTATCTGGATTCGTGTCGCCACCGTGGCGGACAACCCGCTTTTGGCCAGGCTCAAGCAGGAGCAATTTGTCGCGGATGGAATCGGTGGCAACCTGAACGACACCAGGTTGACGGGCCCGATGGCACGAACCATCAAGCTCCCGGTCAACGGGGTCGAGGGCCGGTTCATTGCGACTCAGCGTCTCACCGACACTCCTTCGACAGTCGCGATCAACTCGCCAAATGCCATCTCGGTCGGCTGGTCATTCTGGCCGTGCACCGACATCGACCTGGCATTCGGAACGATCGAATCGGGCGAGCCCAAGACTGTGACCGGACGGATTTTCTTTCTCAAGAAATCGGTCGACAAGTCTCTCGACGACATCGCCATCACTTCGAACTCGGACACCGAATGATGATCGCCGACCTGGCTATGCGCCTCTCCACAACCAGGCACCAGTTGCCATGCCAGGAATCCGGGCATCCGCGTCCTGCTGATTCCGGGTCATACGCATTGATCGATCTCGATCAAACTCGAATAATATCTTGCTGATGTCCAACCACCGCCACATCTCCCGCCGTCAGTTCGACCGAACCCTGGGCCTGGGGGTCATGGGCTTGGGATTGGGAGATTGTCTTGCCGAACGCGGGCAAGCCAGTCCCCTGACAGGCTTTGGCAAAGCCAAGCACGTCATTTTTCTCTTTCTTTACGGTGGTCCCAGTCAAATCGACACCTGGGACATGAAGCCTGATGCCCCGGTGAAATACCGGGGTGAATTCGCACCGATCACCACAGCTGTGCCGGGCATCAGCTGTTGCGAGCACTTGCCGTTGCTGGCCAAGCGGACAAAGGACCTGGCGATCGTCCGCTCGATGACAATGGAAGGCATCAGCACCGGCGATCACCACTGCGATGCGTACTATGTGCTGACAGGTCAGCGATTGACCAAGTCGGACATCGCCCAGGGAATCAACCGCAAGCCGCGTCCGGACGACGACTGGCCATTCATCGGCTCAACCGTTTCCTACTGCCGACCAACCAGGGGCGACCTGCCGGCCTCCGTTCAACTGCCGTTCTACAGCAACGAGTTCAGTGGCTACGTCGTTCCAGGGCAGTTTGCGGGCAAGTTGGGCCGGGCCCACGAATCGCTACTGGTCCGAGGTGTACCCGACCCGAAAGTGAAACATGGCTTCAAGGCCCGTGAGTTCCGGGTGCCGTCATTTGAGTTGCCAGGTGAAGTCAGTCGCCAGCGGCTCGCGAGTCGAGAACACCTGTTGGGGAGACTGAATGCCTGGCAACGACGTGTTGAACGCTCTCGCCAGGTCGACAATTTCACAACACACCAGCAACGCGCATTCCGGTTACTCACCTCGAGGCGAGTGAAGGAGGCCTTCGAACTGGATCGCGAACCCGAGAGCCTCCGCAACCGTTACGGAAACACGGTCACAGCACAGGGCACGCTGATGGCCCGGCGGCTTGTGGAAGCCGGGGTACCGTTCGTCACCGTCCACTGGCGGACTCCCGAACAATCTCCGCTGGTCGCCAACTGGGACACTCACGCAGACAACTTCTTTCACCTGCGAACACACCTGCTGCCAGAACTGGACA